>Ga0316202_10002665_pt1 | contig 11468 bp, 12 predicted proteins | sample 3monrhotite_MG_FD_204934 | JGI IMG/M metagenome (GOLD analysis project Ga0316202, IMG submission 204934) | Microbial mat bacterial communities from mineral coupon in-situ incubated in ocean water Damariscotta River, Maine, United States -... | ecosystem: Environmental > Aquatic > Marine >... | reverse complement strand
ATTTTGGCTAAGTGCGCCACGTATGGGGGGGGTTGCTTTGGCTTTTGCAGCCGCCGCATTTGGTTTACCCGGTTTAGCAAACTTTATTGGTGAATTTTTTAGTTTGGTTGGTGCTTATCAATCATTTCCTGTGGTGGTAATGTTTGCGGCATTAGGCTTAATAGGCTCTGCAATTTATGGCATGGTATTGTTTCAGAGTAGTTTTCAGGGACAACCTAAATACAATGTTGATGATTTTTCTGTTCGAGAAAATATTATTGCAGGTAGTTTACTTTTATTGTTGTTATTTTTTGGGTTATTTCCAAATACCGTGTTGGAACAAGTCAATTGGCAAGTGACAAAAAATAAGCTTTCTCAGTCAAGCACTGTAAGCCAAGTTCAACGTGACGATTTAGTTTTAGTAAAAAAAGGCCATAGCAAAGTAGGGAGCAGCAGTGATGAATAAAATGATGATATTGGCTATTGCTCCACAATTAATTTTGTCTTTTGGTGTTGTGCTGTCGTTATTATTAGTAGCGTGGAAACGAAGCATTAAGTTAATCCAATACTTTACCATCGCCATTTTTTCTGTCGCATTATATGCGGCTTTTGAACTGAACGGGGTTGCAAATATTCAAGCAACGGTTTTACTTGCCGTTGACAGCAATAGCGTCGTGTCGCTGGTCTTAGTTTTGATTTCTGGATTGGCTATTACACTATTTAGTCAATTATATTTATCACGTCATACTGAAGTTCACGATGAATATTATTTATTATTACAATTAGTCATTTTAGCGGCGGCTATTTTGGTGGTGAGTGATCATTTTGCTAGCGTATTTCTAGGTTTTGAATTGTTAAGTATATCTTTAGTTGGTTTAGTGGGCTATTTACGAGAAAGTGAGCAAGGGTTAGAAAGTGCATTTAAATATCTTATCTTAAGCGCGACAGCATCAAGTTTTATGCTTTTAGGGATTGCTTTTATCTATGGTTATACGGGGAGTTTGGCGTTTAACGTCGTTAATCACTCTAATCATTTAGTTGACCATTTATACCTTGCAGGCATTATTCTATTTTTGCTCGGTTTATGTTTTAAATTATCATTAGTGCCGTTTCATCACTGGACGCCTGATGTATATCAAGGCTCTCCAACCCCCGTAACTATGCTATTAGCGACGGTGTCTAAAACCGCTATGTTTACGGTGTTTATTAAGTATTGGTTTAGCCAAGCTAATTACAACAATGCTACTTTGGTTGAAATTATTAGTTTAATTGCTGTCTTATCGATGTTAGTGGGCAATATCATGGCATTAAGACAAGAAAATTTAAAACGCTTACTTGGTTATTCCTCTATAGCCCACATGGGATATTTGCTTATTGTAGTATTGATCTCTTCGACGCAAGGGGTTGATTTTGCATGGCAAGTAATGCAGTTTTATTTAGCCGCTTATTTAATTGCCAGCTTAGCGATATTTATGGTGATTATTGTTTGTGAACAGCAAAATGAAAAACCAGCTGTCGTTAATTATTCACAATGGCGGGGGTTATTTTGGCAATCACCTTTGTTAGGAGTAACGGTAATTGTTAGTATTTTAAGTTTTGCAGGTATCCCTTTAACAATGGGCTTTATTGGTAAGTTTTATTTATTAACACAAGCGACTCAACAGCATTTATGGCTACTTATATCGACATTAATTGTGGGGAGTGGCATTGCTTTATTTTATTATTTACGCATTATTTTTGTGTTGTTTGAGCCTATAGATAATGTTCGAAATGAATCTAGTTTATCTTTTAGTGAACGTTTTTTTATACCTATACAGCTAAGGTTTGTTATCACTGTTTTTGCTCTGGTGAGTATTGGTTTTGGCGTGTTTCCAGACTTATATTATTACTTATTACCTTAAATAAAGAAGGCCAAGTAACAAATTATACTATTTATAAAGCGGGCTTTAATAAAAACACAATAAAAAGTGTTGTGTTAATTAAAATTTACTGTAATATACGCGCCTCGATTAAAGCGTGTGTTTTATAAAGTTCACTTTTAAAAACACTGGACGCGAATCGCATATCCAAGATAATTACACGGGTGATTGTATGGATATTTTGAGTGAGGTTTTACCGCCCAATTGACTTGTCCAGCTAATAAATTGTTTATTAGCATCAACTGTGTGTCGCTGATCTAGAGCATTAGCGACCTGCCATAAGTCTTCTCGGTGGATCCCTCGTAATTTACGCAGGATACTCCTGCCTTAGAAGAAGACGAAAATCTATGACTGATACAAACAATGCCACTATTGGCTTTGACACTTTAGGCTTGCCTGAAAACTTACTTTCTGCTTTATCTGCAGTGGGCTTTGATAGCGCAACGGCTATTCAAGCACAAACAATTCCTTTCTTATTAGAAGGTAAAGATGTTTTAGGTGAAGCGCAAACTGGTACCGGTAAAACAGCCGCATTTGGTTTGCCTGCACTAGCTCAAATTGATACAAGTATTCGTAAACCGCAATTAATGGTGCTAGCACCAACACGTGAATTAGCAATTCAAGTTGCAAAAGCAATTGAAAGTTTCGCTAAAAATATGAAAGGCTTAAAAGTAGCTACCTTATATGGTGGTCAATCTTATGGTCCTCAATTTTCTCAATTAGAAGCGGGTGCACAAGTTGTTGTAGGTACACCGGGTCGCTTAATGGACCACTTACGTCGTAAAAGCTTAAAGCTTTCTCATTTATCATTTTGTGTATTAGATGAAGCTGATGAAATGTTAAACATGGGCTTTTTAGATGATATTGAATGGATTTTAGAACATAAACCTGATACCGCTCAAATGGCATTATTTTCAGCTACCATGCCAGCATCAATTCGTAAAATAGCTAATCGTTTTTTAAAATCACCAGAGCATGTGAAAATTGCTGCGGTAAATAAAGAAAAAGCTAATATTACTCAATATGCATGGAAAGTGAGTGGTATACATAAAAATACGGCACTAGAGCGTATTGCTGAAACATTTGATTACGATGGTATGATCATCTTTGTTCGTACTCGTAACGACACTGTAACGGTTGCTGAGCATTTAGAAAGTTTTGGTTATGCTGCTGCAGCAATTAATGGTGACATGAACCAAGTGCAACGTGAACGCACTGTTGATCAAATGAAATCAGGTAAACTGTCTATTTTAGTCGCAACTGATGTGGTAGCTCGTGGTTTAGATATTCCACGTATCGATTTAGTTATTAACTATGATTTACCCGGTGAAAACGAAGCGTATGTACACCGCATTGGTCGTACAGGTCGTGCTGGTCGTAGTGGTACTTCAATCGCATTTGTTCGTCCTCGTGAAATGTATTCACTTCGCCATTATGAGCGTTTAACTAACGGTACGATCGCGGAATATAACTTACCAAGTATTCAAGAAATTGGTAAATCACGTATTGAAAAAACACGCGTTGAATTAGCAAACTTTGTTGAATCAAAAGATTTAACCAGTATGCGTGAAATTATTGAAAGTATGGCAACTGAGTCAGAGCTTTCAATGACAGATTTAGCCGCGGCTTTATTGTTCCAAAAACAAATGAAACAACCGTTACAACCAAAAGAAGATCCTAAACCTCGTCGTGAACGTAACGATAGTCGTCCTGAACGCGATGGTCGTGGTCGAGATCGTAATGATCGTGGACAACGTGCTGATAGAAATGACCGTGGGCCACGTGGCAATGATCGTGGACAGCGTGCTGATAGAAATGATCGTGGGCCACGTGGAGATGATCGTGGCGAACGTGCAGCACGTAAGCCAAAGGTCGCTCGTAACGATGTTGATTGGCAGTCATACCGCCTTGAAGTGGGTAAAGAGCATGGAGCTAAGCCGGGTGATATTGTTGGTGCAATCGCTAACGAAATTTCTTTAGATAGCAGCTATATTGGTCAAATAAATTTACATGATCGTCATACCATTGTGCAGTTACCAAAAGGTATGCCAGATAAGTCGTTTGAGCAATTAAAACGCGTTAAGATTCGTCGCCAATCTTTAGAAATTTCAGTTTCTGATGCGCCTGTTGTCACAATGAAGCCCCGTCGTAGTGATAGGAAAGAACGTTCAATAAACTAATTTATTGAAAATTAGTATGAAAAAAGAGCACTTATTAGTGCTCTTTTTTTGCCTTGAATTTAACAAAAGAGTGCTTCTTTTCATCAGAAATTAATACTGTAATGTTTTTTATACACTTGTTTCGCCGCGCCTATATAGCCTTGCTTACTGTTGATTGAAAATCACAGAGATTCGACGTACATTTTCTTTTACAAGCCCTAAATTATTAGCATTCATCGCTTACTTTTTCTTTTATACAATCACCTAGATAATGAAGTTATATAACTGTTTTTTACAAAAAAGAGAGAGATAAAATGTCCGTAGTTGCTGCTAATGCAAACCAAAGTGAATCAATTAATGAAAGTACAATGAATGAAAATCCATTAAATTTACGTGGTATTGAGTTTACAGAATACGCAACCCCAGATAGCGATTTCATGGAAAAAGCTTTTTATGGTTTTGGTTTTTCAAAAACGAAAAAATTTAAAGGTCGTGACATTGAGTACTTCAACCAAAACGACATTCACTTTTTATTAAATAACGAGAAACAAGGTTTCTCAAAAGAATTTGCTAAATCGCATGGTCCTGCTATTTGTTCAATGGGCTGGCGTGTTGACAATGCCGATTTTGCTTTTGAACAAGCAATTAAGCGTGGTGCTAAATCGGCCGAAAATGAAGCTAATAAATTGCCGTATCCAGCCATTTTTGGTATTGGCGACAGCTTAATTTATTTTATAGATAAATTTGCTGACGCTAAAAACAATCCGGGTTCAATTTATGAAACTGATTTTGAAGCGTTAAAAAGTCCTGTGGTTAATGAAGACAAAGGCTTTTTACGTGTAGATCATTTAACCAACAATGTGTATCAAGGCACTATGGAAAAATGGGCTGACTTTTACAAAGGCGTGTTTGGATTTACTGAAGTACGTTACTTTGATATTAAAGGCATTAAGACAGCGCTAATTTCTTATGCATTGCAATCACCCTGTGGCACATTCTGCATCCCTATTAATGAAGGTAAGGGCGGAAAAGATAATCAAATTGATGAATATTTAGATGAATACAATGGTCCTGGTGTACAGCATTTAGCGTTTATTACGGATGATTTGGTTGGTTCTCTCGATAAATTAGATCGCGATATTATTGATACTTTACATATTGTTCCTGAATATTATGATGAAATTTTTGATCGCGTACCTTGGGTGAAAGAAGATAAAGAAAAAATTAAAGAGCATCAAATATTAGTGGATAGCCAAGCTGAAAACACTTATTTATTACAGATCTTTACTAAAAATATGTTTGGTCCAATATTTATTGAAATGATCCAACGTGTAAACGATCAAGGTTTTGGTGAAGGTAATTTTTCTACTTTGTTTAAATCGATTGAATTAAATCAAATGGAACGTGGTGTTCTATAGAATTTTAGATTAACTAGTGTCTGATTAGAGATATCACTAAAAGAGACAACATAAACCGCTTAACTAATTTTTATTAGTAGCGGTTTTTTTGTTTTAAACGTTTTCCTTCTATACAAGCCAACTTTATCCTAGATTATTCTAATTTTCCTAAATTGTAATCTAGACAAACAGAACGATAAATTGTCGACATTATTTGGTTTTTTATTGTTTTATAGTCGTTTTTTGTTTAGTTGTTTGTGTATTGTCGACAATCTGTGTTTTAATAGCCTTTTTATTAGTGGAGGTGGTTATGACTGCTTATGATTTTTTTGGTGTTGTTAATACAATTTTTATCTTTGTAAGTTTGTATGGCGTTTTGTCACAAGTGCGAACAATTTGGAGCAGGAAGAAACAAGAAGTTAAAGGGGGTGCAACCCAGCTACTATCAGTTAATCAGTTTAGTGTCAGTTACTTAGCATATTTATCCTTTTTTATTTATGGATACTCTATTAAACCTTTTAATCATTATATTGTATGGCCTCGTTTAATAGCGGCAGTTTTTGTTGCAATTATTCTTTACGAAATATGGTTAGAAAGGAAAACAAAATCTTCGACTTCAAGCCTTGTACTTGTGGCTTCTTCTTTAGTCTTTGGCATGTTTGGTTTGTTTTATGGTAATACTTTTGTTGATGAAGGGAAGTATGTGTCGACAATTCTTATTCTGGTTATATCGTTTTTAATAGCGCAAGGCTATTATCATCAAATAAAATTAATTCTTAAGTCGGGGGCGACAGGCGCTATCAATTTAAAAATGAGCCAATTTATTTTTATGATGGATATTTCTACTATCGCTTTTGCACTGAGTATGGGGCTTAATAATGGGTGGCCGCTAATGGTTCTTGCTATAACTAGCGGTCTAACAAAAAGTATCATAATGTATTTGTTTACATGGGTAAAAGTTAGTCCTGTAGCTATGCAGCGTCGAGAAAAATATAGTTTTTAGTCGATTACCACTTACTTTGTTATTCCTGAAACAGATACATTTAAATTTTTAAGTACACCATCATGTAATTTATACACTAAACCGTGTACTGATAGCTCTTGTCCATTTTGCCATGCTTTTTGAATCATGCTGGCATCACAAATATGGGCAACTTGTTCAATGACATTGAGTTCACATAATAAATTTGATCTTTCATGAATATTGCTTACCTCATCAAGTCTTTGTTGATAAAAACGATAGATGTCTTTGATATGACGTAACCAATGATCAATTAAACCGTGTTGTTTGCCATCTAGCGCTGCGTTAATACCACCACAACCATAATGACCGCAAATGATAATATGCTTAACTTTAAGTATTTCAACAGCAAAATGGATCACGGATAAACAGTTTAAATCGGTATGGATAACTTGGTTTGCAATATTGCGATGAACAAACACTTCTCCAGGCGCCATGCCTAATAATTCGTTAGCGGGTACGCGTGAGTCTGAACAACCGATCCATAAATATTCGGGATTTTGTTGTTGTGATAGAGAAGTAAAAAAGTTAGGTTGCTCGGCTTTTATTTTTTCTGCCCATTTGCGGTTGTTTTCAAATAAATGATTGATTTTCGACATTTAAATCTCGGTTAAGTGCGCTAGAGGCGATAGATATGAAATTATAACAATTAAATGATAAAATATGACACTAACAATAAGTAAAAAATTGTAATTTATTGATGATTAAATTTTAAAGGAGCGATAATGGCAACGGCCTGCGCACGACATATTTTAGTTAAAACAGAGAAACAAGCGAATGAATTAAAGGAAAAAATAGTTAAAGGTGCTGATTTTTCCCAATTAGCAAAAAAATTTTCACTTTGTCCTTCGAAGAAAAAAGGGGGAGACTTAGGTGAATTTCGACCCGGACAAATGGTAAAAGCATTTGATAATATTGTTTTTAAAAAGAAGATTTTAGAAGTTCATGGGCCCGTTAAAACTAAATTTGGTTATCACCTAATTCAAACTATTTATCGCCATTGATAATGTTACTTTTCTTTATCTAATTGTTGATTTCTTATTTTTATTCGTTTTAATTGCTCGTCGGTTAAAGTAAATTTTTTTGCTGACTTTAATAACAACATAATTCCACCAATTAACATTGCAAAAACTAGCACAAAAATAATTATTATTGATGTAGACATGTTTATTTCTCGCCACTTGTTTCTATATGCCGCTTTTTAGCTAAGCTTTGTAATTGTTTTGATTGTTCATGTAAACTGTTTCTAACTAAGATTTCTCGGTCTTCTTCTCTTATATAATGAAATATTACTTGATGGTGAAAATTATTATCGAGTTGCTCCGTACTTATAATCTCCCCTAAGCAATAAACGGCACAGTTGGCTTCTAATAAAAAAAGTTTCATTTCTAAAATACTACCAAGCTCAAATGGTTTGACAGAAGAAAATACTATACCACCACCACCAAACTTATTAGCACAGTAACGATGTTGCTCTTCATCTTGTTGGCTTAATATATACGTGACTAACAGTTCGATTTTTTGAGATTGGTAGTTTAAAAATTCAGCTAACTGGCTTGCAACACCTGATAACCCTTGAATAGGACGTAATGCAGCTTGATCAATAGTCATTACTTCGGTGGCCATTTTAAATGGCATAGGTATTTGTGATAGAAATTGCTCATAGGTTGGAATGTTACTTTGATAAATTTGACAAATGTTAACGTGAAAAGGGTATTCAATTGAAAAAAATTCGTTAAATTTATCCAGTTTATCTTGATGAGTGGCTGCAGACATTATTGTTACCTGTATACGCTAATTTGTTCGGTTAAGTTTAGCTCAAATAAAGATGATTAAAAAGTAAGTAATTTTGTAAGTATTTTATTTTTATCAAATAAAAATAAAACATGTGGTCTTATTTTGTGTAAAATTTAGGTGTTAACTATTTTTTAGATTTTTTGGAAATTTTATGACAATTACATTGAGTTATCGTAAGGCAGCAATTGATGATTTACAATTTTTGCTAGAATTAAGAAAGCTCACCATGGTTGAACACCTTGAAAGTTCTGGAATATTCCACTCAGAAAAACAACATTTAGAACGAGTAAAAGAGTTTTTTAATGATTCCCAAATCATTTTATTAAATGATAAACCAATTGGGTTATTAAAATTAGCCGTTTTTAGTGACCGACTTCATATCAGACAGTTTCAAATAATGCCTAAAGCTCAAGGCAGAGGGATCGGTAAACAAGTTTTAAAAGATGTTATTAAAAGGGCGACACAATGGCAGTTATCAATATCACTTAGTGTATTACTTACTAATCCAGCTAAAGAATTATATTTACGTGTTGGTTTTTTAGTCGTTGGGGAAAATGAGCTAGAATATCAAATGCGTTACGATTTACTTGAAAAATAGCATTACTAAGTATTACGAAGTATTAGCGCATATAAAATATTTATTATTATCATTAAGTAAAATGGGTGTTCTAAATTTGTCGTAATTGTGCACTACAGTCTACTTGTTGTTTATGTTAAACTTGCGCGCGAATTTTTATTAACTATATTTATGTGAACAAATAATATGTCTGAAACTAAATTTGAAAGTATTGAACAACGTGTTAGTTATGGTGTAGGCCGTCAATTAGGCGACCAATTAAAAAACAACCCTTTTAAAGAGTTTGATGTTACCGCTGTACAAGCGGGCCTTGCTGATGCACTAGCTGGTGATGCAAGCCAAGTAAGCGACGAATTACTAAATGAAGCCTTTGGTGTTGTTTCTAAAAAGATGCAAGAACAAGAGCAAGAGTTAGGTAAAGTAAAAGCTGCTGAAGGCGAAAAGTTTTTAGCTGAGAATGCAGGGCGTGAAGAAGTAACTGTTACTGAGTCTGGCTTACAATATGAAGTATTAGAAACTGGCGAAGGTGATAAACCAACGGCTGAAAGTACAGTACGTGTTCATTATCACGGTACATTATCTGACGGAACTATCTTTGATAGTTCTTATGAACGTGGTCAACCTGCTGAATTTCCAGTAGGCGGTGTTATTGCAGGTTGGACTGAAGCATTACAACTAATGAGCGTTGGTTCTAAGTGGAAGTTATCTATTCCTTATAACTTAGCTTATGGTGAACGTGGTTCACAAGGTGCTATTCCACCGTATGCTACCTTAGTTTTTGATGTTGAATTACTAGACATTCTATAATTTTTAAAAACCGGGTTTTCCCGGTTTTTTTATATAAAAATATAGGGGAATTTTTTTGTTAAAAAATCAACTTGAAGCGTTATTTAATTATTATCATAAAGCCTTTAAAAGACAAAATATTTCTGATGTTTTAAATTGTTATCATTTTCCTTGTACTTTGGTCACTCCTGATAGACTCGTTTTACTAAAAAATGTAAAAGAAGCAGCACAAGAATTTGATCAAATTTTTACTAGTATAAATGACTTAGATATTCACACCTTTAAGGCATTAGACTCATCATTTGAACATATTTGTGACTCAATAATTGCTGTAAATATTCATTGGCAATTTTTTAATACGAGAAATGATATTATTGCTGATTTCTTTGCCTTATATCATATTCTTAAAAATGAGCAGAAATTAAAAATATTTCAGGTAATATCCCATGAAGTTGAATCATCCATTAGTTTGCCTTTTCCTTTAAACTTAACCGAAATAGAAGCATAGCATGATAGTAAATGTAGCAATTTTAGGCTGTAGTGGCCGTATGGGGCGTAATCTAATTAAAGCAGCGGTAGAATGCGACAATATTAACCTTATCGGTGGTAGTGTTCGTGATAGCTCTTCCTTTGCTAATTTTGATTTAGGAGAGTTAGCCGGTATTGGCGCACTAGGTCAAAAAACAACAAGTCAGTTAGATGATTTGATAATAGCAGATGTTTTAATTGATTTTACCTCTATTGAATCAACTCTAGAAAATTTAAAATGGTGCCAACAACATAATAAAGCATTAGTTATTGGAACAACGGGGTTTAGTGACGAACAAGTGAAAGTTATTGAAAAAGCAGGAAACAATATCCCCGTAATTTTAGCTCCTAACACCAGCGTTGGTGTTAATTTATTATTTAAGCTGTTAGAGATTACAGCTAAAGCAATTGGCGACTATACTGATATAGAAATTTTTGAAGCACATCATCGTTTTAAGAAAGATGCTCCGTCTGGTACCGCAATGAAAATGGGACAAGTTATTGCGGATACATTAGGGCGTGACTTGAAAGAATGTGCGGTTTATGGGCGTGAAGGTTTACTTGCCGATGGCTTAGAAGAGCGCAAGCAAGACACTATTGGTTTTGCTACAATAAGAGCTGGCGACATTGTTGGTGAACATACAGCTTTTTTTGCAGATTTGGGTGAAAGGCTAGAAATAACGCATAAAGCGAGTTCGAGAATGACATTTGCACTAGGTGCAATGCGTGCTGCAACGTGGTTAGTGACGGTTGGTAATGGTTATTATACAATGCAAGATGTACTTGGATTTAACAGTAATTCTAATGGATAACTGTTGTTTTTGACCATTTGGTTTGTATTCTGTTTAAAAGTATTGATTTTAACAAAATAGCTAGACGGTTTTGTTATTTGAGCGTAGAATGCGCAGAATTTGTCAAAATCATAGTATTGATGAAATTGACAGATTTACTGTGTTTTGGTTAGCTTAATTAAAAATTAGCTATCAACACCAATTTTACGCTTAATAGTTAAATGAAATTTTATTTATTAAGTATCTTTTCTTCTTTATGGAGGTTAAATTGGCTAAATCTGCTATTTTAGTGCTTGAAGACGGCACTGTATTTAAAGGTACCGCAATTGGTGCACATGGCGTAGCTGTTGGTGAAGTAGTATTCAATACTTCAATGACAGGTTATCAAGAAATTCTTACCGATCCCTCTTATGCAGAACAAATAATTACTCTCACTTATCCTCATATTGGTAATACTGGTACTAATGAGGAAGATAAAGAATCACACAGTATTTTTGCTAAAGGTTTAGTTATT
>Ga0316202_10002663_pt1 | contig 11475 bp, 13 predicted proteins | sample 3monrhotite_MG_FD_204934 | JGI IMG/M metagenome (GOLD analysis project Ga0316202, IMG submission 204934) | Microbial mat bacterial communities from mineral coupon in-situ incubated in ocean water Damariscotta River, Maine, United States -... | ecosystem: Environmental > Aquatic > Marine >... | reverse complement strand
TAGCTCTTGTTAGAGGGCTTGTATGTGGCTAATAGAGGTTAACATGCGCCACCTTCACAGCAAGCTACGACTTTTTGTTTGTATGAGGGACAAGAGGGGTTGTATAAGAAAAAGAGCACCCGGTTGGAAGATGCTCTATTTCTTTGTACTCGATAATAAAATTGTAACACAGTTGTATATACACGCAAATTTCAAAAGTAAATTATTAATTACTTTCTGCGTTTGACTTTGTTTGACATTCGTTCTAATCTGTTTAATTACAAACAGTTCAAGATACTGGCTCTTAAAATATCTTGTACGACTAGAACAAAAGTAAGCGGTCTAGCCAGCCCGTATGTCGTCCGTCAAGGGACATTCCTCGGAGTATTTAAATTTTGTGTTGGGCGGGTCCGCACAGGGTTAGCTGTACCTACCTTTAAAAAGTTTGGGTGGGGGCAATAAAAAAAATATTCAAAGTTGGGTGCTACTATAAAAAAATGACTTTAGATTATATACAAAATGGAATGAGATTTAAAGTTAGTGGGGAACAGATAACTTACATCAAGGGTAAAAAAATAATCGACACTTGGAGACAGCCAAATCTAAATCCAAAAGCTCTTGAACGATACATAATCGAAAGAATGATTTCTTTAGCTTATCTCTACAAAGAGGAACTAGTTCGACTATAATAAAACCTATGGTTTTAGATTTAAATGTTAAGATGATTATGTCGGCTCCACTAACCGATATCCTCCCATCACTGGCTATTCTTTCGGGGATAGCCTTATTCAAAAGGAGTCTAGGCACACCATGAATAAAATAAGTTGGGACCCGGAAAAAGAAACTTTTCAAGAGTTTAAACAGAGGCGTAGTGCTTCTTCGGGAATATCTGGAATGGGGCAAAAAAAACGAGAAGGCACCGGCAAGAAAAATCTATCTGAGCTTCGGGAGAAAGCTTTAGCAAGAGCAAAATACACATGCGAGTGGCCGGGATGCAATTCTAAAAAATGGCTAGAGATGGCGCACTTAAAAGCAAAGGGTATGGGTGGAGCAAACAGAGACATATCTGACGACCCTATGAATGTATGTATGTTGTGTAAACATCATCATGACATCTTTGACGGAAGACAACAAGTTGGCTCTCAACGCGAGTATACTGAACTCTTAAAAGGTTTTCTTGTATTACACTGGAGGGTGAAATGAAAGATGTATATAGCGAGCTAACAGAGTTCAATCCCAAAGCAATGATTATAGATGATTTTGAGGAGGCTTACTTAGGTTACTCTTCGGACGGAAAAGCAATTTATGATTTTTATACAATGTTGGATATGGTTATCGATGGCATATACGAAGACGCACCAAAAGAAATAACAGAAGACAATGCGTATAGTGAAGCTTATGCACACCTTGAGTTAAATGTTTTGGGAGCTTATGTAGGTGAGCACACTCCAATCATTATGTATAAAGAACTTCATGACTAATAAGTATGTTCCTAAACTTCCTGCCTTACATGAGGGACAACGCAAAGTAGCAAACTCAGAAGCTCGTTGGAAAATTTTATGTGCAGGTAGAAGATTTGGTAAAACACGACTTGGTGTTCAAATGTGTTTGGAAGTAGCACTCAAAGGTGGTAGAGCTTGGTGGGTAGCCCCTACATTTTCTATTGCTAGAGTTGGTTGGAGAGATATTGCTGCAAGTGCAAAATCATTTCCTAGAGAAATAGAACCAACAGTATCTTTAGCTAATATGCAAATTGACTTACCTAACGGGGGTTCTATTGCAGTTCGTTCTGCTGACAATCCACAAAGACTTCGTGGAGAGGGTCTTGACTTTCTTGTTATGGATGAGGCAGCTTTCGTAAAACCAGAAGTATGGCAAGAAGTTCTTAGACCTACTCTTACAGAAAGAAAAGGGTCTGCATTATTTATTAGCACTCCTATTGGAAGAAGCAATTGGTTTTATGACTTATGGGAAGTAGCAGACGAAGCAGACAACTGGGAAAGATTTCAATTTGCTACTACTGACAATCCTATGATTGACCCCGAAGAAGTAGAATCTGCTAGAAAAGAAGTTGGGTCTATTGTTTTTGCTCAAGAGTATTTAGCAGAGTTTGTAGATGCAGGTCAAGGTATGTTGAAACCAGAGTGGATAAATTATTTTGCTATGGTTCCAGACGCAGGTGGAAATCTTAAATGCATAGTCGAAGGTTCAGAATATTATCTATCTAATTTAGAAAAATTTGGAATTGTTGACTTAGCTACAACAACAAATAAAAATTCAGACTTTACTGTTATCACATCATTTGCAAGAACTCCGGACAATAGATTACTTGTTATTGACATGACTAGAGCCAAATTAGAAGGCCCAGATATTATTCCAGCGATAAAACGCGCAATGGATAAAAATAAGCTAAAATATGTAGGTATAGAACGCCAAGGTTTCCAAACTGCGATAATCCAGATGGCGCAACGAGCTGGTATTCGAGTTAAAGACCTTAAGACGGACAAAGATAAAGTTACACGCGCACTGCCTTTATCTGCCCGAATGGAATCGGGAGATGTATTTTTATTGAGAGATACACATTGGCTACCAGAAGTTGAGAGAGAAATAATGACTTTCCCAGCAGGTGCTCATGATGACATCATTGATACATTATCTTACGGTGTTCAAATGTTACAAGAAGCAAGAAGCTGGAGCGCGTATTAATGGCCGAAGATAAATCAAGGTTTTCAAAAGCATTAGATTGGTTGAATGCACCAACTGATGCACGACTAAGAAGAGAATTAAACGAAAAAGGTTTAATTGTTAATCAATCAGAGTATTCATATTTAAATCAAGCAGTCATGGGTTACAATACCCAGTCTGGTTATTTTGACCATAAAAAATTAGCAGAACTAGGTGACGGAACTGGTAACTCTGCTGTTATTGCATGTCTTAGTGTTTTAGCAACCTCATTTGCAGAACCAGGACTTTTAGTCGCTACAAGAAATTCAGAAGGCGATTACAACCCGGACATGAATCATCCAATGGCTAGATTATTTAGAAAGCCAAATCCTTACATGACACAACAGTTATTAGCTAACTATATTGTTACTTCTCTAAATGCAAACGGAGATGCTTTTATTTATAAGAATAGAAATCAACGAGGACAAGTTGTAGAACTAGTTCCTTTAATGCCTCACTTAGTAGAAGCTAAAGGTAACGAAAACGAACTTATTACACATTTTGATTATCAACCACAAGGTGGTACACAGGGTGAAGATTCTGTAAGGATAGATAAAAAAGATATGATTCATTTACGCCAAAATGTTGACCCAAATAACATGAGGCGAGGTCTTGCTCCACTTAGAGGCGTTCTAAGAGAAATAGCAGGAGACGAAGCCGCAGGACAATACACTGCTGCTTTGTTGCACAATATGGCAGTACCCGGAGTAATCCTCTCTCCAAGAGATGACCAAATGGGTGGGCCAACGAGAGAAGAAGCCGAAGCTATTGCTGAAATGTATAAGCAAAAGTTTGGTGGTAAGAACAGAGGTGCGCCTATGGTTTTATCTGGTGCTATGAATGTAGAAATAGTATCTTTTTCTCCAGACCAAATGAAGTTGGCAGAATTAAGAAGAATACCAGAAGAAAGAGTTTCAGCGGTACTTGGCGTTCCAGCTATTCTCGCAGGACTCGGTGCTGGTCTTGATTCCGCAACTTATTCAAATACAAAAGAACTTAGAGAGTTCTTTACAGAGTCTAAACTAGTTCCAATGTGGAACATGGTTGCGCAAGATTTGACTCATCAATTGTTACGACCAGAGTTTGACGGAAGTGAAAACGAATACGCAGAATTTGATATCACTAATGTTAGAGCTTTAGCTGATGACAAAGACAATCTCTATAAACGCATGAATACTGCTGTACAAGGGGGTTGGGTAACAATTGGCGAAGCAAGAAAAGTTGTAGGACTAGAGGCAGATGATAGACATGATGTTTATTTAAGACCTCTTAATATGATTCAAGTTACAGAAGATGGTTCACCACTTCTTAATGATAATCCTACAGAAGAACCTGCTCCGGCAAATAACAATGATGATGAAGGAAGCAAACTTACAAGTATAGACTTACCTCCAGAAGTAGAAAGAGAAGATGAAATTCAAAAAACTCCTAGTTACTTAGATAAAGAACCGGCAGCTTTAATGAAAGACACTTACACTACAATTGAAGAAGCTCAAGAAAGAGCTAAAGAACTTGGTTGTGAGGGAACACACTACATTGATGTAGATGGTGATAAGTTCTACATGGCTTGTGCAACACATCAAGATTACTTAGATGCTGTTAATAAACCTAAAAAGGGAAACATAGAAGAAATTAAAGTTTCTTTAGAAGAAGCTGAAACAATGTACGAAAAAGGTGACAAACTACATAGTCCGGAAGAAAAAGCACCGGATAAAGTAACAAACTTTCCAAAGAGTGGAGATAATCAAAAAATAAGTTTATCTAACTCTCAACATAAACAATTTCCTAGTCACGCTTATGTTAAAGATTTAAAAGAAAACTGGCCAGAAATTTGGAGAAGAGCAGGTACCGGTGGTAATCCTCCTACTTCATTTACTGGTAATGACGCTTACAACAGATGGACTGCCTACAAAGGTGGAGACAGAAGTGAGTCAGTACTTAACTGGGTTAAGAGAAGAGAACGCTTTATGAATCGTCACAAGAAAAATAACAGACTTAACGGAACTATTGCTGTTATGAAATGGGGCGGTGTAACTGCTGGTGGTGTTTCACAAATGAAGTCAATTGTTAACGATTATAAAAAAGTTATTAGAGAGCGTAGAAAAAAATCTCTTGGTATAGCAGAAGAGTATTTGTTAAAAGCAGTATCTGATAGAGTTAGAACCGCTCTTACTAATAAAGTAGAAGACCATAACTCTAAAAATCCTAAGCATAGAGCAACAGTTAGAATGCTTATTGCAGTATTTAACAGAGGTGTTGGTGCATATAGAACTAACCCAGGTTCAGTTAGAGGTAATGTTACATCTGCTGACCAGTGGGCAATGGCCCGTGTCAACGGTTTTATACGAGCTTTAAGAACAGGTAAGTTTAGAAGAAAACCTTATGACCAAGATTTGCTACCAAGTTCACATCCATTGTCTTCTAAAAAATCTGGAAACAAAGCAGAATCAGTTAGAGTAGGTCAAGCTGTCAGTTGGTCAATCAAAAAAGACCCAGACCCACCATCAATTGTTCATGGTATTGTTACATCAGTAAACGATGAAGAAGCGACTATTATGGTATGGGCTCGTTTAGAAAATGGTGACCATAAAAGAACAGATAGAAGCGTAAAAGTAGAGATTTCAAAACTCAGAATAATATCAGACTTTAGATAATAAAAAACTAAATCACCAAAACATAGTATAAAATAGTAAAGACGCACATCTAAATAATCTATTGTACAATTTAAGATTGAAGGATGTATGAATAACGAATCTAAAAATATTGATATAGAGTTAAAAGATGACTCTGGTCAAGTCGAAGCAGTTTTCAGTTTGTTCAACTCCCTTGACAGCGATGGAGATGTTGTTGTACCGGGAGCTGTCAAATCTGGTTTTAAAAATAATCAAGTACCTATGGTTTGGTCACATAAATGGGACATGCCAATTGGAAAAGGTACAATCGCACAAGATGATGATAAAGCCGTATTTAAAGGCGAGTTTTTTATGGATACAGAATCCGGTAAAGAAGCTTATAATCTTGTAAAAAATATGGGTGACATGCAACAATGGTCATTTGGATATAAAGTAAATGATTCAGAGTATGCAAAAGCAGATGATAATAGTACAAATGCTAGATACCTAAAAGATTTAACTGTTTATGAAGTTTCACCAGTTCTTGTTGGAGCTAATCAAGATACTTACACTCTTGCTATTAAATCCAATACAGAACTTCTTAAAGAAATAACAGAACAAAAAAGTGAGGTTCAAGAAGAAGAATCTACATCTTGTGCTTGTTGTTCAGATAAGAAGTCTTACGAAGATGAAGAGCAAGAAATGAAATCTTGCAAATATCATGAGGGTGGTCCTTGTGTAAAGATGGAAGAGGATAAAAAAGAAATGAAAAGTGAAGAAGATTTAGAGATTTCAGAAGGAAGCAAACCTTTCTCTGATGAAGTCAAAGATGTGCTTGCCGCATTGGATGACTTAGTCGCAAGAGCTAAAGCAATAGCTATGCTCCGAGACGAAGATGGTAGGAAATTAGGCGTTAAAGCCACCGAAGCATTGCGTTCAGTCGCAGACGACTTAAATGACGCATGGACCGAGATTGATGAGTTCATCGGAACTGTTGGTACAGAAGGTGCTTTGGAGTTAGAAATAGAAGAAGAACTTGTGGAAGATGAACTAGCTGAATCTGAAGAGGTAGCTGAGGCTTCAACTGATACTATTGATGTTGAAACTGAAGTCGAAGAAGTTACTGAGGAAGAAGCACCAGCAGAGGAATCTGTTGATGCTGAACCGGAAGATGAAGTTGCAGAAGAAGAAACTCCAGAAGATAACACTGATTCATCTGACGATGAGGAATTTGACGCAGAGTGGGCAAGAGCTCAGCAGATTATCGCTGAATCTCTAGTCGAAGAAATAGAAGAAGTATAAGCAATATAGATTGGAGAATCTAAAAAATGGGTAAAATTAACGAACTCATGGACCAAGTTGCTGCTAAGAGAACAGAACTTAAATCTGTCTTTGAAGCTAACGAAGACGGCAAGTACACCTCTGAACAAAAAGAGGAAATTAAGTCAAGAAATGACGAACTTGCTGAACTCGTAGAAGACCTTTCAATTGAGAAGAAAAAAGCTCAAAACGAAAAGGCTCTTTCAGAAGATTCAAAGCCAGTATCTGAAATGCCACAAGCTGGTGTATCAGCAGAAGTAAAATCTGTTGGCGAGCAATTTACAGACACAGATGCATATAAAAATTATATGTCTAACGGTGTCAAAGGTGTTGACTCAAAAGTTGAGACAAAAACATCATTAACAACTACAGGATATCCACCGGAAGTCTTAAGACAACCTGGAATCTTGGAGACCGCTCTTAGAGACCCAAATGCTGTTATATCATTATTTGATGTAATCAACAGTGACCAAAATGCTTTCTCATACCTTGAGGAAACAACCTTCACAAACAATGCAGCTGAAGCTGCTGAAGGTGCCGCAGTTGGTGAAGCAGCATTAGCTTTCACAGAGCAAACAGAAGCAATCCGTAAAATGGGTATTTTCATCCCAGTTACAGATGAATTATTAGCAGACGAATCTGGTATTCAAGGTTACTTGAACTCTAGACTTCAAACAATGATTAGACTTCGTATGGACAGCCAACTCCTTAGTGGAGACGGTACTGCTCCAAACTTAGAAGGAATCTTAGACGCTGGTAAATCATCCGTTGGCTCAACTGACTTTAGCTCCTATGCAGGAACTTTAGGTAAAATTGGTGCTATTTACGGTGCAATTACCGACATTCGTGTCAACGCATTCACAGAACCAGATGCAATTATTATGCATCCTAATGACTGGAATGATGTTGTTACAGCAGTTGGTTCCGACTTTGCCGGAACAAGCTCCGCTGGTTATGCAGATAAGTCACCACTTTTCGTAGCAGCCGGTGGAATGGGCGCAGGTCCTTCAGCACAAATCTGGGGACTAAAAGTCGTTCCTACAACCGCAATTTCCGCAGGTACAGTACTTGTTGGTAAATTCGGTGGTGGCGAAGCAGCTAATGTTGTTATGAGACAAGGTATGGAAGTAGCCGTATCTGACTCACATAGCGATTTCTTTACAAAGAATCAATTAGCAATCAGAGCTACAATGAGAGTCGGTTTCCCTGTTTACAGAGAAGCAGCTTTCCACAAAATCACTAACTTCTAAAGTTAGCTAGATTTATACTTAAGAGCGGGATTAAACCCGCTCTTTTGTTTTTATAAGGTAGAATATAAACATTATGTCAGAATATATTAAACCACAAAAAAGCATTTGGAAAATGAAAGATGGTTCTATTTGGGAAGGTCCTTTATCCGAACTTCCTAAATCTGGAGCTTCTCTCATTGCTAAAGCAGGTAAAGAATATCCTACTGAATGGCTCAAAGAGCAAGGTTGGGGTAAAGTGGAGAAGAAAAAAGAATCTGCTCCTAAGAAAAAAGCTGCTAAAAAAGCACCAGAAACCAAAGCTATTAAACCAGAAGATACAGAAGACAAGTAAGGAGTCCTAAATGGCTCTCTGTAGCGTTAGTGATGTACAACAGTTTCTTCAAGTTGATTTAAACTCAACTGTTGAAGCTTCAGTCACAAATACTTTTATACCTTATGTGGATGCTGCTATTAAGCGTTATTTAGGTCATGATGTTGAACAAAACACATATACAGAAGTATTTGATGGTTCAGAACAACAAGATTTATTTTTAAGACACATTCCTATTGCTTCTATAACTACTATTACTGAAGATAGTAACACATTAGTTTCTGGTAATGAAAAAGATTATGTTCATTATGATAACGGAAGACTAAGAAGGATTGTAGTTCGTTGGTCTGGTATAAAACCTAAAAATATTTCAGTTACTTATGTTGGTGGTTATCAATCAGCAGATATTCCAGAACAAATAAAACAAACTTCCGCAAGAGCTTCTGGTAGATTACTTTTAACTTCTTTACAAAATTCAGCTAAAGCTGACACAGGTCAAATCTCAAGTCATTTATCAGACAATACAACACCTACTAATTTTGACATTGCTCTGTCTGAAAGAATTGGAGACTATGATATAGCCTTTGCAGATGTGGTTGTACAAAACTTGCAACCTGTTTTAACTAATGCAGACATGGCAATATTAAACCCATTTAAAAGCAGATTCTTTGTATAATAGAGTATGGTACATAGAAAAGCCCCTTCCCTTGAGGAAGCAAGGGAGCTCTTTCTAGAAGACCCGAACAAAATGCTCCAAGAGTGGGCAGATGAATGGGGGGTCACACATGAAAGAGTTCGTCAATTAAGAATAGAATCCGGCGTACCTCAACGCGGTGCTTACAATGAAGAAACTGCTGAGGCTATATTAGAAATTATTAAAACCGGTCGCGGTGGTCTTACTACTCCTAGAACTTATGAAGAACAGTCTATTGGTTTAGAAAGATTTAAAACATGGATGGAGGAAGAAGAAGGATTAGCAGATAAAGTTAATGAAGCACAAAAATTAGCTGCTAAAAGTTTAAAAGACCCTATTGAAAAAGAATGTAAGTATTGTCGTGAATGGAAACCTGTAGAAGAATATAAAAGAAATCAAAGATATTTAGACGGTCTAACAAGATTTTGTATTGAATGTATAGATATACTTAAACAACAAAAAGATGATTTAGGTGATGATAAAATGAAGATTTGTTTGTCTTGTAAAAAAGATAAAAAATCCTCACATTTTGCTAAAAACCCAAATTCACCAGATGGGTTAAAGTTATTTTGTAAAGATTGTCACAAAGTTTCTAAAAGAAAAAAAAGACAAAAGAATAGGGTAATAAACAAAGATGCCTAGATATGACTACAAGTGTTTGTCTTGTGATACAAGTTACGAGATAACACATAAAATAACTGAGGAACCAGAAATTATGTGTCCTAAAGATAATGTAATTTGTAAAAGACAAATTGCAAAAAATATCATGTTTGAAACACCTGTTGATGTTGAATGGCAAAAAAACCCAAGTGACCTAACAGAAAAATCTTTTAAACAATTTGAAAAAGCAAAAAAGACAAAATACAGATGGTAAAAGACGAAGGTACTGACGGAATAATAAGTGGTAATAATAAGTATTTCTTTCATTATGAAAGTTATAGCATTATGCCAGACCCAGTCCAACCAAAAAACTTTTTGCTTGCAATGTATATACCTATCAGAGATTTAACCTTCGATAGACCAGCACAGAAACAATTACTACCTATACATCCTAACTGCAATATATTAGATTATGATAACAAGGTTGCAAATAATATAATAAAATCTGTTAAACAAGAATACGGGGAAAAAGGTACATTCCATATAAAATCACAAGGAATAAAAATATATTGTAAAGAAGCTGAAATATCAGAATCTCAAAAAAGAGTATCTATAACGATAAACGATAAAGATGTAGAAGGAATTATTGATGGTGCTAATTTATATAATTTACTTAAAGATTTAAGAATAGAAGATATCGCAAAAAACTCTTACATAAAAGTAGAGTGCATTATAGGTCACGATTTATCATTGTCTGATGAATTGGCTAAGACTTTAGATAAAAGACTGTCTATTGATAAAACTTTAGATATTAACAACAAAGAATTAGATTGGTTAACAGAAATAATTGACGATACAGATTATAAAGATGTATTAGATACAGTTGATGTATTAGCAATGATAGACTTGCTAAGAAATAATTATTATGATTCTGAAGTAGATAATCAACCTATATATTCTTACTGGGACAAACAAAAAGTTTTAGAATTGTATAAAGCAAACCCTAAGTCTTTTAAACAATACAGAACAATTGTAAAAGACATACTATATCTATATGACTATATAAATTACAAAACACAAGAAATATGGCCTACTAAAAAAGGTAGCATAGGTAGCTTAGGAATTTCTACTGGTTACAAACAGAAAGGTTACAACTTTCCTATATTAGGAAAAAAAATGGACTATAAACTTCATGATGCAGTTGCTTATATAATCCTTAATGGCTTTCGTTCGTTTGTTATTTTCAACCCAGACGGCACTGCTAGATGGTCTAAAGACTTTTCCAAACTACTATCCTTATATGAAGTAATAGGAATAGAGATAATAAACATTATAAGAGATTACAGTTCTCAAATGGGACATAACCCACACTTGCTAGGTAAAAATAAAATGCTTTACAGCATGGTTTATAAAGAATTTATGATGGGAGACATGCTAAACCAATTTTTATAACATTTTGTTCTAAAATACAAGTATGCCTTTGCGACACAGATTTTTACCAGAAACATGCACTATTCAAAGTGTAAGTGAAACAAACCTAGATGAGAGAGGTTTGCCTTCAGACGACTGGTCTGATTCTACAATAAATGTAAAATCTAAATTTGAATCAAGAGGTTCACAAGAAGATAGAGATGGTAGAAATACAACTATAGAAAGTTTTAATGTTTATGTAGAAAAAGGCGTATCCGTTGTACCTGGAGATAGGTTAGTTAGAGGCAGCCAATATCATGAAATTCTTATTGTAACTCCTTACTTAGACAGATACGGAGTAGAGTGTTATAAACAACTTCAAACATTAGTTAGAACCTAATGGCTTTTGAAAATATAACAAAAAAAAGACCGGAAAAATCTACAGGTGGTAGTCGTTCTCAAGTATTTAGAACTGCTTTATATACCTATGGTAAAAGGTCTGGTACTGTCAAAGTATTGCCCGGTGTCAAAAATACTGGAGCAGGTCAATTTCTTTCAAATAGCCGTAGAAAAGTA
>Ga0316202_10002662_pt1 | contig 11478 bp, 10 predicted proteins | sample 3monrhotite_MG_FD_204934 | JGI IMG/M metagenome (GOLD analysis project Ga0316202, IMG submission 204934) | Microbial mat bacterial communities from mineral coupon in-situ incubated in ocean water Damariscotta River, Maine, United States -... | ecosystem: Environmental > Aquatic > Marine >... | reverse complement strand
TATCATCTTTTGAGCTTTAAGTTCTATCTCTATTGCCTTTGCACCAATTAGACCAATCTCTTCATCTGCACTAAAGACATATTCAAGTTCACTACCCTCTTCCATCAATGCTAGCATCATTGCAACACCGATTCCATTATCTGCACCAAGTGAAGAATTTTTTGCACTAAGAATATTTCCATTTTTAACTAATTCTAATTTTGGCGCATCTCCAATGCACACCATATCGTAATGACACTGCAACGCAAAATTACGTTTATCTTTATAGCAAACTATATTTTTTACATCATCCACTTCAACACTAAATCCATTTTCATTTGCAAAATTTACAATATAATTTTTAAGTCCATCTGCATTCGCACTACAATGAGGAATCTTACTAATCTCTTCAAAATATTTTAATACCTGTTCCATTTTACTCCAATGCCAACAATGTTTTTGTCCAAGCAACTTTTTCATAACCTAAAGAGTTATAATCATCTTTATATTTTTCTAATAGATCAAGACATGATGCATCGTTTGCAATTTTTTCTATCTCATTATCACGACCAAACATTTTCACATATGTGTGTATGGTGCTATCCCAATTAACACTAATATTTTTACTTAATGCATTGCTAAATTCTAAAATGTACGCATGCTTTATAATAGAAGCAACTTTTGCTTTTGTTTGAGTGATTGAATTATACATACTTAAAAGCTCAATAAGTGCTAATATATCATCCTCTCTTGCTAATTTACTAGCTTGCCTTAAAACATCTTCAAATTCATGCTCTAATTTAAAATATGATGGAGTAGTTTTAAGTTCTGCTTTTTTATCAACTAATGAATATGCCTTAGCAATATTGTTTTCTCCAACAGCTTTAATAAACTCTAACTCTGCAATAAGTGAAATTTTGAACTCATCTGCTGGAATATTTGCAAAAGCTTGTGCTTCTTTAAAAACTTCAAGTGCATCTTCATATTTACCAGCATTTTTAAAATCAAGCATCTGTTGATATAGTCTCTCACCTACTGTACAAACACGTTTGTACATAGAAAGATTTTTTAAAAATGAGTGCTCTTTACAAAGAGTAAAATATCTTTTAAAATCTTTTTTCTTAACTGCATTATCGGCTCCTACAAAAACATTTATATTGTTCAATAGAACTTTGAACTGCTCATTCTTTTCATCAGCTCTTTTAAATGGCTCCATTAAGGCTATTGCTCTATTTTTATTTAAAAGAGGGTCATAACTTAAAAGCTCTTTTGCTTCATTAAAAATCTTCTCCCACATATTTTCTAATTTTTTATAAAGGTGTGTTTTTTTAAGAACACTAAAATTTTCTGCCATTATGAAAGCATCTTCATATTTTTTATTTTGTAGAAGGTGTAAAAATTTTATGATTGATTCATTTTGTTCTAACAATGGAGTAAACTCATCACTCTTTTTCGTATCAAACAGAAATGGTTCTACTAGATGAAGAGCCTCTTCTAATTTCTCTTTTAATAGTAGACTAGATGCCTTTTTCAAAGTCTCTGGCCAAAGTTCATCAAAGATACCAATAGCTTTATTTAAATATAGAAAGTTATTAATGTCTAAAAATTCTTTTGCTTTATGTACATTTTTCAATTTCAACTCATTTTCAAACATCACAGCATGTGCATCTAAATCAATAATTTGAACAACGCCATCTATAAATCCAACATATAATTTCCCCTCTATAATATTTATATTACTAATACCGATATCACCCATTTTAACTTTTAAAAGTACTTGGTTATATTTAATATCTACAATATAGAGTAAATCAGTTTTACTACCAATTAGAGCATACTCTCTATCTTTCATATAATAAATTGACGTTGGCCAATCTGAAAAAAGTGCATCATCGTGTATAATTTTTGCCTCAATAACATCATAAACAATGCTTCTACCACTTCTTAGTGCAAAATATACTTTTGTATTGTTATCAAATATCTGAGATACTTGAACAATCTCTGCGAGTTTAAGTCTAGCTATTATTTTATTATGTCTAAAACTAAAGAAAACTACCTTTTTTTGGTAGGTTGTATATACGATTAAATCATTATCATCGCATATTGATATTGTTGCTATATAGTCTGGATTATGAGGCAATGATAAAACCATCTCCATATCATTCATATCATAGACAAATAATTTTCCATCACTACCACCAGTGACTAGATAGTTACCATCATTAGAAAAGCATGAAACTTCAATGTCAGATGTATGCCATGTACAACTTCTTACTTCTGAGTAACCATCTTTAAATGAGGCTAGCATCAAATTATGGTGATCTTTAAAACTGATAGCTACCATCTCTTGTGATGAGATTGCAAAATTATTTCCAAATTTGTGAAGAGCCTGTTTGTTCTGCGCCAAAGGCACTATCTCTTCTACCTCATGTGAAATTGTATTAAAAATTGCATAATTGTTTAAATGGTCTAAAAATAGAGCTCTATTTTCACTTAACTCACCAGAAGCTAAAATGCTACCTCGTAATTCAAACTTTTTTACTAATACATATTCCATATATAACCTTTAATAATATCTATTTAAATCGGCATAATTTGCGATACAATTACTTTAATGAAAATTATTTTACATATTTTAACCATATTATCTCTATTTCAAGGTTGTCTTTACGTTAATGAACGTGGAATTACAAATCAATACTACTCAGATTGTGAAGAGTATTATGATTCTGAGGGCTTCTATAGAAAAAGTTGTGATGAAAATCTTGTAGATTATAAAGATGTTAAAAATACTGTACAAGAGACTGCAAAAAAAGTAAAAGAACTTGTTATACCCGAACATGGTGTAAAAGAGTATAAATTCGGCTTTTAATTAGTAATATATTATTACTTTAAGCAATATGTAAAACTATTGCAACTATAATCATTTTATGTGTTTTGATATTATTCCTAATTAAAAGGTATCAATAAAATGCTTAGAAAGATTTTCTTACCCACTATTCTTATAGCACTTTCATATGGTTTTTGGATTAGTCCTAATTTTAAAGAGATTGCTGCTGGTGTTTCTGTATTTTTATTTGGAATGCTCTTCTTAGAACAAGGATTTTCAGCATTTTCAGGTGGAACACTTGAAAAGATTTTAAAAAAGTCAACAGATAAAGTTTACAAAAGCCTCTCTTTTGGAATTGTTGCTACTTCTATTATGCAATCTAGTTCACTTGTATCTGTTATCACAATCTCTTTTATTGGTGCTGGTCTTATAGGTCTTGCTGAGGGAATCGGTATAGTCTTTGGTGCAAATATTGGTACAACTACTGGTGCATGGCTCATTGCTGGTTTTGGACTAAAAGTAAAAATTTCAGCTTATGCAATGCCAATGATTGTCTTTGGAATTATCTTAGTATTTCAAAAAGCAAAATCTTTAAAAGGTATAGGTTATATCTTAGCAGGTTTAGGATTTCTATTTTTAGGAATTCACTATATGAAAGATGGTTTTGAAGCATTTAAAGAGACAATCGATCTTTCAACTTTAGCAGTTAGCGGTTACACTGGACTCTTTATATTTGCAGGTATTGGTATATTTGCAACCGTTGTTATGCAATCTAGTCATGCAACACTTGTTTTAATATTAACAGCACTTGCAGCTGGACAAATTACATATGAAAATGGTCTTGCTCTATCTATTGGTGCAAATGTTGGAACAACTATTACTGCGATAATTGGGTCAATGAGCTCAAATATACAAGGTAAGCGTCTTGCTGGTGCTCACCTTATTTTCAATTTAATTACAGCTTTTATTGCCATTGCCTTTATATATCAGCTAATGGATATTGTTGATTTATCAAGTGTATATCTAGGAATTTCACAAAATGATTGGACTCTTAAACTAGCACTATTTCATACCTACTTCAATTTAATTGGAGTTGTTGTCATGACCCCATTTATTCCAAAAATAGTTAATCTGTTAACAAAAATTTTAAAAGATACTAAAGAGAAAGTTTCATTTAGTAAACCAAAGTATTTAGGTGATGATGTACAAGAGTTCCCAATTGCTGCAATTGCAGCTCTAAAAAAAGAGTGTGATAATTTATATGAAAATAGTTTTGAAGTTCTAGCTCACGCAATTAATGTAAACCGTACTGACATTCGTTCTGATAGGCCAATGAATGAAATTGTAAATTCAGCTAATGATAATATGACATTAAATATTGACAAGCTATATAAAACAAATGTAAAAAGCTTATATGATTCGATAGTTGAGTTTTCTACAAAAGCACAGGTAAATATGGTACCTGAAGAGATTCAAAGAACATATGATTTAAAAACTGCATCAAGAGATATTGTAAATGCTGTCAAAGGTATGAAAGAACTTGAACATAATATTGACAAATATGCATCACATACAAATAAAGCAATAAAAGAAGAATACAACTTACTTCGTGAACTTTTAGGTAAACTGTTACGTGAAGTCGAACAGATTAGAAAAAATCCTGATGAAGAGGATTTACTCTTTCAGTTTGTACTCATTCGAAAAAATATTGAAGATTTTGATGAGCAAATCAATCAAACAGTAGATGAGCTAATTAGAAATAACAAAGTCAGCGCGTCAATGGCAAGTTCACTAATGAATGACAGTGGATATGTTTATGATATTGGTATTAATATAGTTGAATTCATTGAGATTTTATACATTCGAGAGAATGAAAACTTATCTATAATGTACGACGAATTATTATCAGAAGATATGGAGGATTAAAATGTCAAAAGCTGGAGAGTTCCTAAAAAAAAGTTTCAAGTTCGTATTTGATGAAAAATACAGAAAAGATATGAAAGAGACTAAAGCGTTAGAAAAACTAATTAATAGTCTTCAAAAGAACATCAAAAAACTCAAAAAAAAGTATAAACAAAACAAGGACAAATCTACAGCTAAAGAGTTGGAAATAGCAAATGACCTTTTAAATAAAGCTCAAAAACATCTCAAAAGATTAAAATAATCATTTAATAGCTATGAATGTTGCAAAATTCAACCACTTGAAAATTGTCTGGACATGTGAAAATCCGCTCTGCAAAACCATGTCGATATTTTCTTGTTCTGTATATGGCACAAGTACATTTTCCAAAGCTTCTCTCTTTTGGGCTATCTCATATTCACTATAGCCCTGCTCTTTTTTAAAAGTGTAATATTTATCTATCATCTCTTTATTTAACTTTTTATCTGTACTTATGATTTTTTCACTAAAGATAAAAACTCCACCATCATCTAAAGAATCATAAATCTTTTTCACAAGTTCTACACGAACAGGAGGTCTTATAAATTGAAGGGTATAACTACTTACAAAAGCTTTTGTTTTTTTAAAGTCGTATTGCAGCATATCTGCTACTTCTACTTTTACATTTGAATTAAATGCTCTAATCTTTTTATTTGCCTGTTCTATCATTGCAGTTGCAGTATCTAATCCAATTAACTCTAAATTATATTCGCTATTTCGTTCAAGTTCAAGTAAAAAAGATCCAGTTGAACATCCAAGATCATAAACTACATCATTTTCTTCTGTATGCTTAAGAACAAAATGGACACTAAGTGATAGTGCTTCCTTATAAAAAGGTACTGAACGTTCAAGCATGTCATCAAATACTGATGCAACTTGTTCATTAAAGTCGAATTGCGATTTTATCGGAGTATTAAAGATTGTATCTTTCATTGTATAGCCATATGTTTCTCGTAATTTTATCGTAATATTGATATAGTATTATGCTCAATTAATTTTAAATATATATTAGTTAATAAAAGGTTTCTGTTGAATGATAAATGTTCTAAATAAGATTGAAAAAAAAGCTGCAAAAAACTCAAGTAAAGACTTTTTTCGTGTTGGACTATCTATAGTTTTTCTGGTAATTGTTTTAATATATAGTTTCAATGCCTTTGGGAATATACCAAATAACATTTTTATTGCTATTGCTGCTCTATTTGGTGCATATATGTCTATGAATATTGGTGCAAATGATGTTGCTAATAATGTTGGTCCAGCAGTTGGAGCAAAAGCCCTTACAATGTTTGGTGCAATAATTATAGCTTCAATATTTGAAGCTAGTGGAGCATTAATTGCTGGTGGTGAGGTTGTTAATACAATAAAAAAGGGCATAATTGACCCTGAAATCTTTTCTGATGTAAATCAATTTGTTTGGGCAATGACAGCTTCTTTGCTTGCAGCTGCACTTTGGTTAAACACAGCAACATATATAGGTGCTCCTGTTTCTACTACACACTCAATTGTTGGTGGTGTTATGGGAGGAGGAATTGCAGCAGCTGGTACTTCAATTGTATCATGGGGAACTGTTGGTAAAATTGCTGCAAGCTGGGTAATTTCACCAGTACTAGGTGGTATAATCGCCGCTATATTTTTAATAACAATTAAAAAGAGTATGATTTATCAAGAGTTTAAGACAGAAGCTGCTCAAAAGATGGTGCCTATTTATATTGCTATTATGTCATGGGCATTTATTACATACCTAATGCTAAAAGGCCTTAAAAGAGTAGTTCAACTTGATTTTATTACTATTGTAGGTATCGCACTTATAGCTTCTTTACTTATTTATTTCATGATTAAGCCAATCATTGTAAAAGCTTCACTAAAACTTGAAAATAGTCGTGAAGGGGTAAATAGCCTATTTACAATACCACTTATATTTGCTGCTGCACTTTTAAGTTTTGCACATGGTGCAAATGATGTTGCTAATGCTATTGGACCACTTGCAGCTGTTGTTGATGCTGTAATGAGTGGTGGTATTAGTAAAAGTGCTAATATTCCTCTATGGGTAATGCTTATCGGAGCAGTTGGTATATCACTTGGTCTTGCACTTTATGGTCCCAAGTTAATTAAAACAGTAGGCTCAGAAATAACAGAACTTGATCAAGTTAGAGCATTTAGTATAGCAATGGCAGCTTCTATTACAGTAATAATAGCTAGTCAGTTAGGTCTTCCTGTTAGTTCAACACATATTGCGATTGGTGGAGTATTTGGTGTTGGATTTCTAAGAGAATATCTATACAGTTCAGAAGAAGAGAAAAAGATTCGTCAAGACAAACAGGCATACCAAGACGATAAAAGAACATTATCAGCATATACAAAAGAAAAAATAACAATTGAGGCCAAACCTAAAAAAACTAAACAAGAGTATGAAAGAATTGTTGAACTCTATAAGTTAATAGAGATAGAAGAAGATAATCTTAAAATAGATATGAAAGCTATAAAATCTACTCAAAAAGTAAAACTTGTAAAACGTGAAGCACTTAAAAAAATTGTAGCAGCGTGGATAATTACACTTCCAGCTTCTGCTATTCTCTCAGCTTTAATATTCTTTATGATTAAGGGGATGGTAAGCTAAGAGGCTTCAAAAGCCATAGCTTAACATCGTTTTTCATCTTTCCAGCACACTCTTGTGCATAATTACCATATCCCCAAAAAAGGTCAGCTCTCACTGGCCCTTTTATAGCTCCTCCTCTATCTTGAGCCATGGTCAAACGTGAAAATGGTTCTTTTTTAAGTGGGTGAATAGTAGATACAAGTACTGGATAACCCATAGGGATAAATCTAGGGTCTACTGCAATTGAAAATTCAGGAGTTAATTCAACACCTAAAGAACCACTAGCCCCATGAGTCTCTTTTGCAAAAAAGACATAACTTTTGTTTTGATGCAAAAGCCAATTTTTTCTTTCTGGATTCTTTTTAACCCATTCACGTATAGACTGAAGAGATATTTTATCTTCATCAACTTCGCCTTGAGATGTAAGTATTTTTCCAATAGATGTATATGGATGTCCATTTTGAGCTGTGTACCCAACAAATATAGTACTACCATTTTCTAATAGAACCCTACCTGAGCCTTGCACTTGTAAAAAATACAAATCAAGTTCATCATTAACCCAGCAGATAATATTATCAAGATAATTACTATCCTCAATCTCTTTACGTGTTTTAGTTCTATTATTTTTTTTAGATGGCACCCCATACAAAGGATACTTATAATAATCACTTTTTTCCAAACTACCATGAAGTAATGGCTCAAAATAACCTGTCATTAATGTTTCATACTTACTATCACTGCTACCAACTAAAAGCTTTGGCTCAAAATTCTTTGTAAAAAATTCTAATGCATCGGTAGAACTATTAGCTATTTTACACAACTGTGAAAACTCATCTTTTTTTGAAAGAGATATACAGCTTTTATTAAAAGAGGCTAATGAATGTTTTAAGCTCTCCTCTTTTAACATACCAGCATCAACTATTTCAGTCCATGTTGTAGGAGTTTTAAGCTCTTTTTGAGCACAGCCCGTAAAGTATAGTAATAATAAAATGAAAATATTTGATATAATTCTGTTCATCTTGAAATTATAAAGAAATAATATGAAAATTATAATAAAATATATATTTATTTTAATATTAACATTACAAGCTACTTTTGCTTCAGAGTACTCATTTAGAAAATATAATCACGTAAAAAACTTCTATGAACCACTACTTGAAAGAACAATAAGGATATGTTTAAAGAACAATATACCCCCTGCAGCTGTTTTAGCAATTGCTGGTGTTGAATCTGGTTACGGTCGTGGTTATATTTCAAAGATAACTGGAAATATACTAAGTCTTGGTGCAAATAAAAATGATGCTATGTTACCACCAGTAACATTACCATCATATAAGGGTGAGGTTCTAATCTTAGAATCAGATATTAAAAAATATAGCACAGAAGCAAAATGGAAAAAAAGACCTCCTAGCTTGAAAAAAGATTATAGACCACATATATATGCAGGTAGTACAGATAATCTGGACTACTTCTTGCTTCATCCTAATAAGAAAAAAGAGGCTAATATTCAATGTATTGAAGAGTTCGCACAAAACTGGATTAATGAAAAAAGTAATTTTTCTCCATTTCGTGAGGCTAGAAAAAAAATGGACTATATTGTCAAAACTAGTGGTAAAGACATTCTACTAGATAAAAAGACTAGTATTGACTTTATAAAGACTATAGGTGGGCGAAAAAATTCATTTAACTATAGAAAAACTTGGCCTATTAAGGTTATAAAAGTTATGAATAAAACTGGTCTAATAGAACTATCTAAATCAATGCATATAGATAGAAAAAATTTTAAAGATGCGTGGTAAATTAATTTAATGAAAGATATATTGCAAAAGTATCCAAGCTTAGCACAAAATGTTGTAGAGAATACAGCTGATGCAATTTTAATAACAGATAATAGAGCAAAAATCATTTACGTCAATGATAGCTTCATAAAAATGACGGGATATGAATCATCTGAGCTCCTTGATAAACCGGCATCTGTTATATCATCAGATCTTCATGAAAAAGAGTTTTATGATGCATTATTTGATAATGTATTAAAAACTGCCCACTTTCGTGGAGAAGTTAGAGTTAAACGAAAAAATATGGAACCATATACGTCACTTGTAACAATATCGCAGATACAAAACGAGTATGGTAATGCTACAAATTATGTAGCAATTGCAAGAGATATAACAAGACAAAAAGAGCAAGAAAAGGAGATTCACTCTCTTGCATTTTATGACGCTTTAACTGCTCTTCCAAATAGAAGACTTTTTGAGAATCATCTTCATGATTCAATATCACGTGCAAAACGTCATAAAGAAAAAGTTGCCGTGATTTATATGGACTTAGATAATTTCAAAATGATCAATGATTCATATGGGCACAAAGTTGGAGATAAATTTTTACAAGAGGTAACGTCACGTATAAAAGAGGCTATAAGAGAAGAAGATACGCTAAGCAGAATCGGTGGTGATGAATTTACACTTTTACTAGAAGAGATAAATGGTCTAGAAGATGCTGCTCATGCTGCTGAACGGATAATTGAGCAGATAAGAAAACCTTACGAAATAGAAAATAATAAATTTAATAGTGCCGTGAGTTTAGGCATTAGTATATATCCAGATGATAGCGAACATTACGAAACACTCTTAGAATATGCTGATAAAGCGATGTATCATGTAAAAAATAGTGGTAAAAATAACTTTGAATTTTACAATAGCAATATGAATCAAAAGGCGATTGAAAGATTACAACTTGAAAATGAACTTTTACATGCGCAAGAGCGTAATGAGCTAGAACTTCACTACCAAAGTAAGACAAATTTAAAGACTATGCAAGTAACTTGCATGGAAGCATTGGTAAGATGGAGACGACCAAACCATGGACTAATGGCACCATCTGGATTTATACCAATAGCAAAAGAATCAGACATTATAATAAAAATAGGATCTTGGGTTCTAAACGAAGCTTGTGCTCAGACAAAAAGATTAAACGATGCTGGTAACAACTTAAGCGTATCTGTTAATATCTCAACAAGGCAGATAAACGATGATAATTTTGTAAATCTAATTAGAGACGTTTTAGAAAAAAATGGCCTTGATGGAAAATATTTAGAATTAGAAATTACAGAAAGAGCTCTACTTAAAGAAGTAGACATAGTTATGACAAAAATCTCAGAAGTTCGTAAGATGGGTGTTAAGTTTTCAATAGATGACTTTGGTATTGGATATTCTTCTATGAATACTCTAAAGCGACTTCAAATAGATAAAATAAAAATTGATGAATCATTTATTAAAAATATAACAAATAACATTCAAGATAGAGCAATAACAGCAGCTATTATATCTTTAGCACATAACTTAAATATTGAAGTAGTTGCAGAGGGTGTGGAAGAAGAAGAACAGGTAAAAATACTTCAAGATTTAGGTTGCAATATTGTCCAAGGTTATCTATTTAGTGTCCCAGCTAAAATTGAAAACTTTGAAGACTACATAAAGCAAAAAAGTGATTTGTAAACTCTGTTCTAGTACTTCCATTGATATTATAGAAGATGTTAAAATGGATAATATCTACTATAACTGCAAAGATTGCGACTTTATATTCTCTTTAAAATTACCAACTATTTTACAAGAAGAGAAACAATACTCTCACCACAATAACAGTCTTGAAAATAGTGGTTACGTGCAAATGTTTGAAAATTTTATAGACTTTGCCATTGAGCCATATGCTGATAAATCTAAACCGATGCTAGATTATGGAAGTGGTCCTGAACCTGTACTGTCACAACTATTACAAAAAAGGAACTTCGATATACAAGCATATGATCCAATATACAAAAAAGATGAATCATGGAGAGCGAATAAATTTTCTACAATTGTCTCAACTGAGGTATTTGAGCATCTACATACTCCATATGAGACAATTTTGCAATTAATAGCTACACTTGAGGATGAAAGCATACTATCTTTTCAGACAATGTTTCACCCAAAAGATAAAGATAAATTTTTAAATTGGTGGTACAGACGCGACCCAACACATGTTGGATTTTTTTCACAGACTACACTTGAAAAAATGCAAGATATCTTTAAACTTAAGCTTTTAAAATTTGATGATAAGAATATTGCTGTTTTTAGAAAAAGTCAAATATAATAT
>Ga0316202_10002661_pt1 | contig 11478 bp, 8 predicted proteins | sample 3monrhotite_MG_FD_204934 | JGI IMG/M metagenome (GOLD analysis project Ga0316202, IMG submission 204934) | Microbial mat bacterial communities from mineral coupon in-situ incubated in ocean water Damariscotta River, Maine, United States -... | ecosystem: Environmental > Aquatic > Marine >... | reverse complement strand
ATACACCACAAAGAACCCCCGAAACTTTTTTGGGGGTTTTTTACTTTTGGTACATACTTATATATAGAATGGTTTTAACATCAATATATTATCGGAGTTAACAAAATATGAGTGAACAAGTAAAATCCCAGTTTCCAACTGAGATAATAGATTTGCCATCAAAAGGTAAATTATACCCTAAAGAACATCCATTTTCTTCTGGAAAAGTTGAAATGAGATATATGACAGCTAAAGAAGAAGATATTTTAACTTCTCAAACTCTACTAAGAAAAGGTATTGCATTTGACAAAGTGTTAGAAAGTCTAATCGTTGAAAAAATAGATTTAAATTCACTATTGTTAGGTGATAAGAATGCTCTAATGATAGCAGCAAGAGTTCTTGGATATGGAAAAGACTATAAAGTTTCTGTACAAGACCCTAATGATGCTGGAAATAAAGAAGAGGTGAATGTAGATTTATCAAAATTAGATGATAAAAAAGTAGATTTTTCAAGATTTATTGATGGGACTCGTGAGTTTAATGTTAAACTACCTCTTTCAAAAAGAGAAGTTACAGTTAAGGTATTAACTTCTGGTGATGATAAAACCATAGATAGTGAACTCAAGGGATTAAAAAAACTTGAAAAAGCAACTGGAGTTCTTCCAGAAATGACAACTCGTCTAAAATATGCAATTACTGCTATAGATGGTAATGATAAAAACGAAGCAATAAGAAGTTATGTTGATAATGAGTTATTGGCAGGTGACTCTTCATTTCTACGAGATGAAATATATGATATGACACCCGATGTGGACATGAGTTTCGCATATGAGTCGTCAAATGGAGAAATTGAAGAAATGGATTTACCAATTGACATTTCATTTTTTTTTCCTAACCGCCGAAGATAGACCTTACATACATAACGAAATTTGGAATCTTCTCTATCATGGAAATGGTGGATGGGATTACACATCTGTTTACAACATGCCTATTTGGTTGCGTCAATATTATTTAAAAAAGATTATTGACTATAATGAAGACCAAGGTGCTAAAAGAGCAGAAAAACAAGCAACTCAAGCCCACCAACAATCACAAAATAAGGATAGTATACTAAGACCTGCTATTAAACCACCACAAAATTAAAGGTTTGTGATATTTATAAGTGTATAACCATAAGTTCTGGAGACAATTATGTTAACACCCTTACAAGAAAATAAATTAGTACAAGCAGTGTTAAAAGCAGTTTCAAAAGGTCAAGGAAAACGAGCTATTGCAATAGCAGCAAAAAAGGATAGGAAGTTAGGTATGAAAGTAAAAGATATAGTTCAATCTATATTTAGTTTACAATCAGATATATCAAAACTAAGAAAGAAAAATCCTAAACTTGCCAAAGCAGCAGATGCTGCCTATAAAGAATTAGGACTTTAATCTATAGGGTAATATTGTGGCAGAATCACAACAAAAACAAATGAAAGACATAATGAAAGACTTGAACAAGTCTGGTAGAATGTTGGGTAAATCAATAGGTTTGATGGAAGGTGCTATCGCGGCAACAACCAAAGCTGCAAAAGAAAGTAATAAAATCGTAAATGATAAATTTAAAACATTAACCGAAACTTTAGGCTTACAAAAAAAGAGTAATGTGTATTACAAAGCAGCAAATAATATAACAAAAAAACTAAGTGATAATAGTAAAAAATTAACAAAATCTGAAAAAGAACAATTAGAGTTACATAGAAAACAATTAAATATAATGGGTAAACTTGATGATGTGGCAAGTGACATTACAGAACAATTTGGAATGCAAGCATCAGCAATAAAAAATGGAGTAAAACAAGCAAGATTATTATTGAATCCAATAGTAGCACTTAGTGGTGTTTTAGCATTATCGGTTAAAAGATTTTTTGATTTAGAAAAATTAGGAAAGGGGACTGCAAGAGAGTCTGGGTTATTAGCAATGAACACAACAGACTTTGCTAATAAGATTGCAGATGTACAACCAGAACTAATCGCATTTGGAGCATCAATAGAAGACATATCAAAAGCATCTTCTGCAGTAGCAGATAACTTTGGAGTCTTAACTTCTGAAACTGCAGATATAGTTTCAGAGTCAGTAAAAGTAGGAGCAGCATTTGGTGTTCAAGCAGACACTATGGTAAATGTTGTAAGTGAAGCAAGATTACTTGGTGCTACAATGAAAGATATCAGTATGTTTACTGATGATGTAATCAATAGTGGTGTACAAGTAAATAAAGTTTTTGAAGACCTAAAAGCAGTTCAAGGAGATACTGCTCTTATACTTGCTGGACAAACCAATCAATTAATGTCACAAGTATTAGAAGCAAGAAAACTTGGATTAAATTTAAATGATATTGCAAATTCTACATCGGCTACGGGTTCATTTCAAGATATGTTTACAAGTCAAATGAAAGCATCAGTTTTATTTGGTAGAAGTATAAACCTCGTTGAATCAACAAGATTAAGAAGACAAGGTAAATTTCTTGAAGCAAGAAGAAGAGAGTTAACATCACTTACTGGAACAACAGATTTAGCTCAACAAGCACTACGAATAGAAGGAATGTCTGTTGAACAAAAGAAAGAACTTGAAAGAATTACTGGAAGAACTGCATCAGATACAATAAAAGATTTAAACAGACAACTATTATTACAAGGTAAACTTACTGGAGACGCAAAAAGAATTGCTGAGTCTGAACTAAAAAGAGAACAACTATTACAAAGACAATTAAATTTACAAGACAAACTATCAGCAATATTCTCAAGACTTTCAATAAAAATAGGAGAACAATTGTTACCAGTTATTACAACCTTTGGAAATTACCTTGAGAATCTGTTAGATGAACCAGGAAAATTAAACGAAATTCTTGACACAACGGTTGGTTATCTTAAAACTGCGTTTGGAATCCTTGTCGCAATGAAAGGAATAAGTTTTGCAGGTAGTGTAGCATCTTTATTTGGTGGTGTTGGTGGTGGTAGGATGAAAGATGTCGGTATGATGACTGGTCTTTTTGGTAAAGGACAGAATATAGGTGGTCGTTTCACACAAGGTGGTGGTAGGATTGCAGCAGGAACTATGGCGAGAGGAGCAGGAGCAAGTGCATTAAGAGTATTAGGGCCAGCAGCCGCAGCAATATCCGTTGGTGCAGATGTATTTAAATTAGCAACTACTAACGATGCAAAAGAAAGAAAAAAAGCATTAGGTGGTACTATTGGTGGAGCACTTGGTGGGGGTTTAGGATTTTTTCTTGGTGGTCCAGCAGGTTTAGCAATAGGAGCAGGACTTGGTCAATTTGCTGGTAAAGCAATAGGAAAGTTTTTTGCAGACGAGGTTGAATCAAAACAAGATACCTTAAATAGAGTAAAAAGCGGAATTGACTTTAAAATAGCTAACGCAGCATTTGATAGAGAAATAGAACTTGGTCAAAAAATAAAAGAAATACAATTTAAAGGTGCACAAACAAGAGAAGAAATATTAGATAATGTTTTCGCAGGTCTTAAGGGTACAGAACTTGCAAACACAGACCTTTCGGGTCTTGTAGATACATTCTTTCAATTTGGTGAAGATGGTAAGTTAGCACAAAGTGGTGACGAATTTCTCAAGGCGATTGATGGTTTTAAAAACGCATTAAATGACCAAGCAACAGAAGCAATTAAAGATTGGGCAGCAGCAACAAAATTGACTGCTGAAAGTGCGGCATCAAGTGATTTACTAAAAAAATTAGATAGACAAAAGAAAGGACTTCAAACGGTTTCAGAAGGAGCGTTACTTGGTAATGAAAATGCAGTCCTCGCACAATTTGGAACTGAACTTAATAAACTTTTAACTGATGCAGGATTGGATAGTTCTCCAGACTTTGCAAAATTTCAGACGTTAATGGGTGAGAGTAAGTTTGTAGAAGCAGAAAAGAGAATAAAACTTATGGAAGATTCTGTAGCTAAAACACTTGAGTTTGATGCTGGTTCATTAGCAGCTCAGAATGTTGTAAAGAGATTAGCATTACAAGCAGGATTAACACCAGAACAACTAAGAAGTAGTGAAGGTTTAGCATCAGTACAGAAAACTGATTTTAGAAAATCAAGATTTATGCATAAAGACGCAGGAATCCGTAGTGACTTACTAACTGATTCAGTTAAAAATGCACTTGAAATAATTGGTGAGCAAGTAGATAGAGAAAGAGTTGAAGAAGAGACACGAATTTTATCAAGTGATGAATTTAATAAAAAAATGGATGAATTGATAAATGCAGTACAAACAAGTGGTGGTGTTACTATAGGTGCTAAAGTAATTAAGGAAATACACAAAGGTGTGGTTAATAATAACCAAACAAATAATTAGGAAATCATAATGGGATTACTTGATTTAACAGCAGAGTTGACTTACAATTCTAATTTTGAAACTGAACCAGTTAAAAACCAAACTGGACCAGAAGTCAATAGTAATTTTCAAACATCAAATTTGGAAAGTAGTCCTACCGAGGAGATAGGTTCTGTTAACTTTTTTCAAAATCCACATGGTGCAGATGAAAATGGTGTTGGTGGTTTTAACATAGATGGATTTACTCAGTTTATGACTTCTCCAGATACACTATATCCAGGAGGGGGTTTAAACAATAGTGGTATAGTTGACCACTTTCCAAACCCACATAGTTATAGTGAAGATAATTTTTTTGTAATACCAGGATTTACTGCAAATATGCCAAAGTATGAAACACTATATCCATCAAAAGATACTTTAGAACTTAGTGGAATAAATAGTGGTATAGTTGATTTCTTACCAAGTCCACATAACTATGATGGAGATACTGCTTTTGAAATAGAGGGATTTACTGCAAATATGCAAAAATATGAAACACTATATCCATCAAAAGATACTTTAGAACTTAGTGGAATAAATAGTGGTATAGTTGATTTCTTTACAAGCCCACATGGGATAGGACATTTTGGTGGAAGTGATAATCCTCATGACATACCAGGATTCGTACCAAATGTACAACCACTATCAGATGGATTCTATCCAAATACAATAGAACTTGGTTCAGTAGACTTCTTTCCAGGTGGGCCTTTTACTGATAATAGTAATTACGCAAGTGGGTTTACTGAAAATATGGAACCTTTTGATGGAGAAAAACTTACAACTCAGTACGATATTAATACATTTTATACAGATAATCCACTTATGAATTTTGATGTAACATCTGGTAAACCATCTCCTGGACTATCAATGTATTCAGCAGGATTGGAATCACAATTTACATCAGTAGCAGAGGCAGTAGATGGAGATGTTACTTGGAATCTTCAAATTCCAGCAGCAGGACTTACAGGTACAGAACCACCATATGATAGAGACAAGTTAATAGGAAGTTTAGAAAGTTGGAATATAGAAACTGGAATACAATATAAAGGAGAGGTAAATTTCTTCTCTGATACAACTTCATATGCAACTGGGTTTACTGAAAAAATGGAGTTTAAAGGTAATAGTAAAAAAGATTCCCAATATGACATAGATACATTTTACACAGATGAACAAATGAATTTTACGGGTATAACAAGTGGTATACCAAATCCATCTGTTACTACATATGCTATATCAGATTCAATATTTGTCGGTACGGTTGGTGAAGTTGAGAATCAGTTTAGTGTTTATACTTTAGGAGATTTTCAACCAGGAAATATAGCAGGTATGTTACCAAGAACAACAATAAATCCAGAGGGAATTTCAGAAACAAGAGTTCCATTTACTTTTGATGAGTTAAAAATAGATATGAGTTCTTGGAATGTTGATGGTTTTAATATAGAAGATTTTACAAGTTTTGGTGATAATGCTGCTGGATATACAAAAGGAAACTATTCTACAGAAAATTCTAACTTTGTATTTACTGATGCTGGTGATAATTTAAAGTTACAATTAAATACTTCTGCAAATATATTTAGTCAGCAATCTTATTCTGCAAATACTATACCATCACTTGTTAGTGTACCAAGACCCGATAATAATGTTTCCTCTGGTCCATTTGAAGTTGATAGTGGTTTTCAACTTGGTGATTTTACTTTAGACACAACTAAATATTTACAGAGTGGAGGGACTTCTGCCGTTGAAGGTAGTATAGTTAGAAGTGTAGATGATTCACTATTGAATGACCTCAGAGTAAATGGAACTACATTAAGTGATAAATTTGATGATGGAAAGGGGACTAAATACAGAGACCTTTCAAATATGGATGTTCACGATAACCCAAGCGCACCCTATGGATATACCGATGGTCTTAGTTCAACCAGAGCTGGAACATATGGTTCATATGGTTTAATAGATAGAAGTATAAATGAGGTCAAAGCAGGATTAACACCAGACTTTTTTATTAGAGAAAGTGGTGGGGGTAGATTCTTAGGTAGGATTGTAAAAGATTTAAAAAGAACTTTACAAAGAACACTTAGTCCAGCGGGAGTAATGGGTCTTGGTAAAGATGTAGTAATGACATTATTTAATGCATCTGAAAAAAGTATTTATACTAACTTACTAACAAGGTATACTGCTGGAAGTCTTGGTCAATTTGGAATTAGAGGTTCTTCAATCGCAAGTAATGTATTAGGATTAGGAAGAAGTTCATTTGCTGGAGTTCCCGATGATAGCATGGCTTTGTATGAAAGAAGAGTTGATAGTAAACACCCAGGAGCAGCAGAAAGTTTAAGAGCAGCAGCAGCATCAGCCGCGGCTGAATTTGTTGGTGGTACAGATAAACCTGTAAGAACTTTAACAACAAGATATGGTCAACCAAAATATCCAGTTCATAGAGCGTTATCAAAGCCAGCAACAGCACATAAACTATATGCTGGTGGTATGTTAGACCCCGAAGGAACAAGAGCAAGTAATTCATTTGATAAAATTAATATAGTTAGTTATGGACAAGGACCAGGTGGTAAAAATAATCAAAAAGATTTAATTAAATTTAATATACGAGATGTCAGAAACGGAAAGTATATAGTTCTCAGAGCTTTCTTAACTAATATTCAAGATAGTATTTCTCCCGAATGGAATAACTATAGATATGTCGGAAGACCAGATGATGTTTATGTTTATAAAGGAACTACAAGAAGTGTATCGTTTTCATTAAAAGTAGCAGCATTTTCAAGAAGAGAAATGATTCCAATGTGGGAAAAGATAAATTATTTAGTTGGTTTAAATTATGGTAGTTTTGTAGATACCAATATCTATGAAAGTGGTGAATACTATCAAGGAAACCCAGGAATGTCATCACCTATCTGTGAATTAACAATAGGAGATTACCTAACTTCACAACCTGGTTATATAAAAGATTTTAATATTAGTGTACCACCCGACTATCCTTGGGATGTTATTATTGACGATGGCGGAAGTAATGTTGTAGGAGAATTACCACAAATGGTTGATATTAACATGGGATTTCAAGTAATACCACAACAAATACCAGATAGTTATGGTAAACATTTTGGTAAAGTTGGTTTACCAACAGACGAAGTATCTTCTGGTGGATTGCCTTGGTTAAAAGATTTGTATAATTCTTCAAAAAATGCACTCTCAACATTTGATACCGCACATGAAAGTTATATGAAAGGTAAAAAGATAAAACAGAGTACTGGAGAAACTACATCTATTGCCGATATATTTAATAGTGATTCAGCAAAAGACAAAGTTCCCACATAATTAAGGATAATTAAATGTCAAGATATAATGGAACTGGAATACGAACAGATAAGAATGGTAGACAATACCGAGGGAGAACTGATTATAACCAGTTTCCACTAAGAGAGTCTGATATCTATTATGTAACAACACAAGGTGACAGACTTGATTTATTAGCACAAAGATACTTTGGTAGTGTTACACAATGGTGGGTTATAAGTGAAGCAAATAGTTTAGAAGTTCTCAGTTATGATTTAGACCCCGGAGTGCAGTTGAGAATACCAAGAGAGGGGTACTAAATTGGCAGAAAATGTTAAAAAGGTAGAAGATACTAAAAAAGACCCTATGATGGAGGCAATGATTAATAGGGTTGATAACTTTGTACAAGTAGAACTACAGAGAAGACAATTTGGAAATCGTTATACAAAACAAGAACGAGCAGGCGAACCAATTGCAGATTTTCAAAGTATACCTTTAGAAGATTATCAAGTCTATAAACCATCCTGGGCAATAATAAGAGCATTAACAAACCCAGCACCAACTGCAACTCTGCTTGGTACTTCTTTAGGGCTTGTTGATGACCAAAACTCTGAAAAGAAATTTGGAGTACCACAAGGAAACTATATAGATAGACAATATGAAACTACCAATCCAAACCCAGATTATATTTCAGAATATGGAACTGGTGGTAGTTATAGACCAAAACCTGGGTTAAGAAATCTTAGTGTTTCATATGAGGGAAGTGGTTTATATGCAACAATTAATATGAATATAAAAGCATTTACAAGAGAGCAATTAAACACACTTTCAAATGATTACCTTGAAATAGGAAAAGAAGTTTTAGTAATGTTTGGTTATTCAGACCCAAGTAATAGTAGTTCTATAAAGTCAATAGTAAATCTAAAAAATCCAGATACTGAAAAAGGATTATTAGACGAGGGAAAAGCAGAGTTAGAAGGAATATCTGCTTTATATTCTGGTGGAAAACTTTATTCTAAGATAGCATCAGTTGGTGGTTTTGATATAAATGTTCAACCAGATGATGGTAGTTTTGATATAAGTATAACTCTTTATACTGAAGGTATTTTGGCAACTTTCAAAGCAACAAATGATAAATTGGCTCAAGAAGCGGGAATTGATATTCTAACCAATAAATCAACCCCTATACAAGAAAAAAAAGGTGATGAAAAGGAAATTAATTATGCATTATACCAAGACTTTCTTTTAAAATTAAGAGGGTTTCCAGAAAAAAGTTTAAGTAAACATGGGAAGAGTAAAAAATTTATTATACCAACACGAGATTCAATATTTACTATAGGACAAGGTAGAACTATAAAGTATACTGAAATGCTAAATTATGAAAGAGCAGCAGGAGTAAATGATGACACTGGAGATGGAACTGCAGAAGACCCACTAATAGATAATGACGAAAGAACAAACCCACCAGGATTTTTAAAATTAAAGGATGCACCAGGGACTTTAGAAAAAGTCATTGATGTAAAAGAAGGGGAAGAGAGTGATAAGTCTTTAACTATAAATGATGAATTTACAACAAAACTTTTTCCTAATCCAGAGTCAAATACACCAGAAGATATAGAACAATTTGTTGTCTCTGTGAGACCAAATGAAGAGAATGGTGGAGCGTCAAAATCTGGAAATAAAGAAGTACAACAGATGTATCTTACTTGGGGTTTATGTGAATGGATTATAAATAATGGATTAGGATATGAAGAGAGTGTAGAAGAAGGAACTATAGTCAAAGACATATTAAGAAAATTTTCAGAACCATCTTTACCAAGAAGAGTTTATTCTATTCCTCAAAAAGTAGAAACAATACCAGACGAAGTTACTACTGAAGTACCTAACGAAAGTGGAGAGGGGACAACAACAAAAACCCAAACAATAACCAAAACGGTATATACAGATGATAACGAAAAAAGACTATTAATAAGTAACATACCAGCATCACATAAAGAAGGAACTTTTATTAGAAGTGTGCAGTTTCCTGAAATAGATACAACGATTCCAGGAGTACCTTTGAAACGACCTCAAACTATGGGTGGTCTTAATTCAAAACTATCACAAACAATTGTGAAGGATGGAGTTCAAGGTAAGTTTTTATCAAATACGGTTGATGTTCCTAACGAACTCTTTTCTACTAACCCAGGAATCTGTGTTCTATCAAAAGAAAAAGGACTTGTTTCTCCAGTAGAAGTAAAAGAAAAAGATGTACCGATTGAAGGAAAAGTGTTTAGGATGAAAGACTTACATGAAAAGTTTTCATCTTTTTCTGAAAGTAAAGAAAAAATATATGTCAGAAATATATTAGTAAATGCAAAATGGTTCTTTGACGAGTATGTTAAATATACAAATACTGGAACAGAAAAAAGTTTAAAAGGACTTTTAGATACACTTTTTACGCAGATATCAGATTGTTTTAATAATGTAATACGATTTAATGTTAGTACTAATACAGATGGTGCACTTGAAGTTAAAGATGCTGAGATAAATCAGAAAGTGTATAGTAAAGTTGAATTAGAAACAGCAAAACTTGATTACAGAGAAGTAGATTATCTTAATAAAAAATTTAGAATATATAACCAAATAACTCCTCTAAATGTATTTGGTCAAGACTCAATCACAAGGGATATAAGTTACAGTATGGACTTAGATTCAGATATAGCAAATCATTTTTTCTTCAAGGGTAAGGATGATTCAGTTTCAACTGGAGACGATATACTTCTAAACATAAACAGATTAAAAAAAGAACAAGCAATATTAAAAGCAAGTAACAAATCTACTGAGGATGTTGAAAAAAGACTAACTGCAGCAAATAAATCTTTAACGAAGACGGAACCAACAGCAAAATCATATTTAGACCTATATCTTGAAAGTGCAACAAAAACATATGGAAAATTGATACCAAATAAAAATAATTCAGTTGATTTTAGTAGTCAATCAGAAATATTAGAAACTAAATTAACAAAGATATTGACATCTGCTTCCGTAGTAAATTCTAAAAAAGAATTACAACTACCACCTAATACACCTAAGTTACCATTTAAAGTTGATGTGACACTTGATGGTATTGCAGGAATAAAGATGTTTGATGCATTTCATTTAACATATGTACCAGCATTATATCAAAATGGTCATTTTAAAGTAGTGGGAATTTCACATTATTTAGAAGGAACTGATTGGTCAACAAAACTTAGTCTCATATATGTAGAAGCAGGTGAAGTACGAGCTGAGGAATTTTAATGGAACCAAAAAACCTCATATCAGAAAATTTATTCTCAAAAGGAACTTTGTTTTTAGATAACAAAGTTTATACTGGTCCTTATAATATAAAAGCGGATGGAAGTTACTATACTTTAGTAAGATTTGTAGAGGGGAAGTCAAAGAAATTAAATACTAAACAAGAGTCTCTTTATCAAAGTTTGTTAAAGATAACTGGGGGTGTTGATGTTTCTTTAAAGAATAAACAAATTATAAGTGGTGTAATAGTTCCAACCCAAGAAGATTATGAGAAAGGTTCTTATACACGATATTTTATCAAAAGAAAGGGTACAAAAAATATTGTTGAAGTTGGTGAAGACGAACTTAATAATGTTGGTTCAACAATAAGTGAGGTACTATTTAAAGGATTTCAACTTGACTGGAAAATATCTGGAATATTAAATGATAAATATGATAGCAAAGGTACTCGTCAAGAATCTGGAGTACGAGATACAAACAGAAGAACACTACAAAGATTAGAACAAGACTTTTTGGGTATATCAGACAAATTAAAAAACCTTACACAATTCTACAGAAATATTTAG
>Ga0316202_10002660_pt1 | contig 11480 bp, 12 predicted proteins | sample 3monrhotite_MG_FD_204934 | JGI IMG/M metagenome (GOLD analysis project Ga0316202, IMG submission 204934) | Microbial mat bacterial communities from mineral coupon in-situ incubated in ocean water Damariscotta River, Maine, United States -... | ecosystem: Environmental > Aquatic > Marine >... | reverse complement strand
AGGTACTATATCTAAAACCGGTGGTGGCGGGTCTGGAACTAACTTCAATACGCTGACTGAAATAAGGCTTTCAAGAAATGAAATAAACGGGCAGCGCGTAGTTGAGTTCCTGGAGTACTTAATAGGTACAGATATACTAATAGGACAGGGTAATGAAATAAGTCAATTTGGTCATTATAGATTAAACTCATATACAGTAGACCCTACCACAACAAGCTACTATATAGCTGGCATAACATATATAGGAGGCAACGGGGTTATTGCAGAACAAGGCACACAATATACAGTAATTGACTTTAATGTGGCATCAGGAGATGTTAACTTAAAACAAACGTTTAGCTCATCAAGCACATGGGTTATAAACAATACAACAGGGAAAGCGGAACCTTCCGTTACTTTAATAAATCAATCAGACGACGAAATAAACGGCGAAGTAGTATATACGAACGCCACAACTATAACAGTCACCTTTAATGCAAATGTAGCGGGTGCATCAATTTTAAACTAAACTAAACAACAAACATGGCAGAAATTAATTATTATGCTGATATCGCGATGAACTCATCGGATATCCAGATGAACAAAAATGAGCTACAGTTGCCGGTTATCGACAACGAAGCAACAGCGCCCTCATCACCAGTTGAAGGGCAAATGTACTTTGACACAACAGCAGGGGACAAAACAATGTACTTTTACAATGGAACCGCTTGGGTGGAAATGGATGGATCAGGATCTGGTGTTTCCTCACTAATAGCTGGAGCTGGTATAGGCATAAGTGCCGCAACAGGAAATGTTACAGTAAGCAACACAGGAGTGCTAAGTGTAAGTACATCAGATGGTACTTTTATTGATTTAACTCCAAACACAGCATCAACTGGCGCTGTAACTGTTTCAGCAGATCTTTCTGCAACTGGAACACCTAGTGATCAAAAGTTTTTAAGAGGTGATAACGTATGGGCAACGCCAGCGGGATCTTACACATCCTGGACGCTAGGCGCAACGACTGGTTCTGATAATGAAATTTTAGATGGCGATGACGTTGATATTGTTGGTACTTCAGGTATAGCTACATCAATTGCTACAGCAGGTGTTAAATCAACAGTAACTATAGATCTTTCCGACACGGCAGTGACACCAGGCTCTTATACATATGCATCTTTAACAGTAGATCAGCAAGGTCGTTTAACAGCAGCATCTTCAGGTACAGCACCTGTAACATATACATTACCTGTTTCAGCAGGCGGTGGAAATTCAGCCGTTGTAACTTTGGATGCAAGTTCAGGTACAGATAGTACAGTAACTTTTAACGGTACTACAAACCAAATAGCAATTAGTGAATCCACAGGGAATAACGGAAGTATAACAGTAGGCTTGCCAAATAATGTGGTAGTAGCTGGGGACTTAACGGTTTCAGGTGGAGATATCACATTAGGCGGAACAGGGCGTATTCAAGGTATTGATACAGTTACCGATGGAACAGATGCGGCTTCTAAAGCTTATGTAGATGGACTTGTAACTGGAGGCTTAACTTTTAAAGACGGCTTTAACGCTGGGTCCGGTGCAATAGATGGAGGCGGTAATCTTACAACAGGTGCTACAAGAGTAGCGATATCAGTCGGTGATTACTATGTAGTAACCACATCTGGTAGTTTTTATGGATCTGTAACACTAGATGATGGAGATTCTGTAATATGTAAACAAGATGCAGCCGCGGGAACATCTGATATAAATGACTGGGTTATTGTTCAGTCTGATGAAGGTGTTAGCCAACTTAGCTCTGGTAATTCAATATCCGCTTCTACTGGTCAAGCAATAACTTCTCAAACTGCTTCAGTTGGATCTGTATCAGTTCAATCGTTTGCTTATGATGGTGGAACAAATGTAGGTCACGTCCCAACAGGCGGTTCAGGCACTACGTTCTTACGTGGAGATGGTAATTGGGTAACACCTACAAATACTGGTATAACTAGTATAAATGCAACAACAGACGGCGACTCGTTAGAAACTTCTAATACACTAACAGGGAATGGAACGTTGACATTAGCGTGGCAAGGTAACACTGGTTCATATGTAAGAGGTGATGGTTCTTTAGCAACATTCCCAACAATACCACAAGGTGATGTAACAGGCGTTACAGCTTCTACAACTAATGACGAAAAGGGTATTATAGTAGCCTCTTCATCAGGACCAGTTCCTGTTGTTGGTCTTGACATTAAAGGTCAAACAAACTTAGCTTCTGCGCCCGCTACTAATGATGAAATAATAATCTACGATACCTCAGCTGATACAAATAAAGCGCTTACTATTGCTAACTTAGCTTCTGCTATTCAAGGCAACAATGGTTACGCTACTACAATAACAGCTTGGGGCGGAACTACAACTCACAACTTAGGAACTTTTGATGTTAATGTGCAATTATATGATAATACAACTAAAGAAACAATTTACGCTGATATTGACAGAACTACAACAAATGCAATAGTCGTTGATGGAAATGGAGCGGTCCCAACAGGCGGGGTTAGAGTCTTAGTTAGTAAAATATCATAACTAACATTAACTTAAATTAAATTTTATGGCAAACATTAATTATTATGCGGATCATAATATAACAGGTACGTTAACCACCTCTGGAGTAATAACCTCCGGGGGTGTTATAACGGCACCAGGCGGCACATCTACTCAGTGGAATACATCATATGATAATATGATTACTGGGTTAGCTGTAACTGGTACCACAACAAAAACATTAACAGCTACTCAGCAAGACGGAGGAACTATTACAGCTTCTTGGGCAGATGATTCAGGAAGCAATAACTATTTAACTAGCTTAAGTTTTAATACTGGCAATGGTGTATTAACAGCAGCAAGACAAGGTTTAAGTAATGTAACAGTAGATCTTGATGGTAGATACTTACCACTAGCTGGTGGGACGCTTACAGGGGATTTTGAAGCTCCAGGAGTATATGTTGGTGCTACAAATACAAATTTTGATTTTTATAATCAAGGAACAAGTTATTTTAATGGCACTGTTACAGTAGACGCAGCTTTTACTCAATCAGGTGGAGATGCTTCAACTTTTTCAGGTGATTTAACAGTTTCAGGCGGTGATCTTATTTTAGGAGGTACAGGAAGAATACAGGGAGTAGATACAGTATCAGCTTCTACAGATGCAGCAAACAAAGCTTACGTCGACGCAAGTGTACCATCAGTTGGTAACGGAACGTTTACGGTAACTGGGAATACTGGTTTATCAGGCTCTGGGTCAATGACCGCTAATCAATCCGGCAATTCAAGTGCTACACTAACGAATACAGACAGAGGGTCATCACAGGCTATATATAAGAATTTTACAGCAAGCTCAGGTGGTACAGCCACTGCAAATAGTAATAATGATACATTAACTATTGCGGCAGGTACTAATGTTACTACTGTTAGATCTGGTGACACTATAACTATTAATGCTACAAATGATGGGCAAGGCGTAACATCTATAGCTACAACAAATGGTATTACTGGTGGAACTATAACAAGCACTGGTACTTTGCAAGTAGATAGTACAGTGGTAAGAACTACAGGGAATCAAACTATAGGCGGGAGCAAATCATTTTCAAGTACTATAAACGGTAATGCTTCTGGCGCATTTTTATTACGAAATGACGGAAGTGCGATCACAACTCAACGCGGCTCTGGTACAGTAGCTTATCCGTATGCAATTACTTCAACAACAACGGGTCTTTTTGCGGCGTCAGATAATGCAAATTCAATTTTTACTGTAAACAGACATCCTGGCAATTACTACAGTCAATTAGGCTTTAGCTCTAATGGAAATTTATATTACAGAAATTTTGTTAATACCGCGATTAATACCACTCAAGGCTGGAATCAATTAGCCTTTACAAGTTCAATACCTACTGTTAATAACGGAACACTTACAATGACCACAAGTACGGGTCTTGACGGTGGCGCTACATTCACGGCTAATCAATCTGGTAATTCCACATTTGCTGTTACATTAGATTTAACTGAAATAAGTTTAGGCGCTGGTTTAGATTCAACAGCAACAGGATTAACTTTAGATTTATCTGAATTTACAGATATGACAGCGGGTATGAATACTAATGATGAATTCATAGTATTAGACAGTAGTGCCGAAAGAAGAAAACGTGCAGGTGAAATAGGATTAAGCATATTTTCCAATGATGCCGGATTTATAACTTCATCTTCAGTCGGTAATGGAACGTTAACAGTACAAGGAACAGGTGTATTAGGTGGCTCAGGAACTTTTACAGCTAATCAATCGGGTAATTCAACAATATCTGTAACCCACGATAACTCAGGGGTAACGGCAGGTTCATATGCAAGAGCTACTGTAACAGTAAATGCTACAGGACACGTTACGTCTATATCAGCTAATAGTGACGCTAATACTAACTACTATACTACAACTGCTACATTTAATACAGGAAACGGTATTATTAGTTTTTCTGGAGCTGGCGGCCAACCTGCTTATTCTGTAGATATAGACGGAAGATTTTTACCACTTGGCGGCGGAACAATGAGTGGCACTCTTACCATGAACGGCAATACGCTTAGTATGGGTAATGGCTTAATTACAAATGTTGGCAGTATAACTATTAATGATCCTGGCGTTAATGAGGGCATTAAATGGAATGGAGGTAATTTGTGGCAAATATATGAATCGCCTAACACTCAAACTAATGCATCAGGTAATTTACAGTTTGTTCAAAATACAACACGTAGATTTACAATTGATACTAGTGGTAACGTACAAATTGTTTCTGGTGACTTAACAGTAGGTGGAGGCGATATAATTTTAAACGGTACCGGTAGAATTAATGGAGTAGATACAGTAAGTGCTAATACAGATGCGGCTAATAAATTATATGTAGACAATGCAGTAGCGGGAGTTCCTCAAGGGGATATTACAAATGTAAGTACTACATCGCCAATAACAGGAGGTGGATCAAGCGGCTCTGTGACGATTGCTCATGCCAATTCAGGGGTAAGCGCTGCAACTTATACGGCTGCAACTGTTACAGTAAACGCAACTGGCCATGTAACTTCTGCATCAAGCAATACTATACCAACAGTTAATAATGGCCAAATTGATGGAAGAACCGCTGGTAATGGGTTAAGTGGTTCTATGGATGCAACCGCAAATCAAAGTGGTAACACTACATTTACAGTAACTTCAAACGCAACAACTGCTGCAACAGCAAATACTATTGCCTACAGAGACGGCTCCGCTGATCTTAACGTTAGATTACTTAGAGCTAATTACGCAAATCAAAGTACTATATCTGGAGCAATAGCTTTTAGAGTTAACAATAGTTCAGATAATTACCTACGCTACTGTAGCAGTCCTTCAGCTATTAGAGCTTTCATAGGAGCAGGTACAGGAAGTGGTGATATTACTGGTGTTACTGCTGGAACTAATTTAACTGGTGGTGGTGCTAGTGGCACTGTCACACTTAATATGGCAACTGGTGGTGTTGGAGCAGGTACTTATGGAAGCACGAGTAATGCAATTAAAATAGACAATATAACCGTTGATGCTTATGGTAGAGTAACAGCTATAACTACAGGAGGTACTGGAGATATAGACGGCGTTACTGCAGGAACAGGATTATCTGGAGGTGGAACAAGCGGAACACCCACAATAAACGTAGATTACTTAGGCAATGACAATATTATAAATGCAGCAGCAGAGGCTGGCAATGTAAGTTCAGATGATTATATATTAATTCAACCAGACGCTACTGGAGATGCGAGTAAAAAGCAACTTACGGATATACCCTTAAGTCTTTTTGATAATGACTTAAGCTTCGGCGATATTACGGCTGTAAATGCTGGTACAAACCTTACGGGTGGTGGAACATCTGGAAGTGTAACATTGAACATGGCTACAGGTGGTGTCGGATCAGGAACTTACGGGTCTACATCTAATGGCACTAAAATAGATAATATATCGGTTGACGCTTATGGTAGAGTTACAAGCGTTACAACAGGAGCAACAGGAAGTGGAAATGGAAGCGTTACAAGTATAGCTACAACAGCACCTATACTAGGCGGAACAATTACAAGTAGCGGAACTATTAGCTTAAGAACTCCAGTAAGTGGAAATTGGCATAACGGTGGCGCGATTGTAGTAGGAACAGACGGTTTATCAGAAATAGGTAGATATCTTGATTTCCATACAACAAACACAAGTACTGGTGATTATAACGTAAGACTTCAAGCAGATACAAATGGCAAATTGCATTCCTCAGCAACAATTAGAGCTGAAGGAAATCTTGAAGCTGTAGGAAATATGGAAGCTGGGTATTTAAGAACTACATATGGTGTATCGTATCAACCAAGTCATTCTTTTACAAGTGATACAAACACTGGTATGTATAGATCTGGCACTGATCAACTAGGCTTCTCTACGGGAGGTTCGCAAAGAGTTAATATTTCAAATTCAACTTTTTATGTTGCTGGAAATTTAGGTGTAGGAACGGGTAGCCCAAGTACAAAATTACACGTAGACGGTGTAGGTTTAATTAGAGATTCCAATGGAGTTGGAGATTTTTATTTAGGAAACTACGCAACTGCTAATCATTTTAGATTTCACACAAATAATTCAAATACTTATTTTGACATGAATTGTGGAAATATATATTGGAGAGATGGCGGATCTACCAGATATACTTTTTTCCCGTCAACTGCTAATATGACTATCAACGGTACGTTAACACAGAACTCTGATAGTAGAGTTAAGAAAAACGTAGTTGAAATAGGTGATTGTATTAGTAAGGTACAGGCAATGCGAGGTGTTTACTATAACCGAACTGATTTTAACACAGAGGTTACAAAAGTAGGTGTTATAGCACAAGAAGTGGAAGCTGTTTTACCAGAGCTTATACTAGAATCACCTGATGATGGCTTTAAGTCTGTAGCTTATTCAGAGCTAACGGCTGTGCTAATAAATGCAATAAAAGAGCAACAAGAAATAATAGAAGACTTAAAAACAAGAATAATTAAATTAGAAAAATAAAATTATGGCAATTAGTTACAAATGGATAATACCAAGTATGGAAGCATACGTTGAAGCAGAAGGTGAAAGCAACGTAATATTTAGAGTACAATGGGCTTATGTAGGAGAAGAAGACATTTATCAAAGTGTAAAAACCGGAATGCAAGATTATACTTATACAGAAGGCGAACCTTTTGTACCTTATGCAGATACTGAAGCTTTTGAAGATGTAGTTATAGGATGGCTAGAAGGATCGTTAGACGTACCTGAAATGCAAGCAGAAATAGACGCGGATATAGCTTTACAAAAAAACCCAGTAAAAGAAGAATTGTATTTTACTTGGGATGTAGAGTCGTAGGTAAAAAACAACCAAAGCAGGTAATAATAGCAATATGCTATCAAGCATAAAACCAATGTCAAACTTAAACCAAAACCAATGACACTTTTTTACCAGACTAATTCGTGGAGTAGTCAACCACAAGTAACACAAGAAACCTTAAACCTTTGGAAGCACGTAGCCGAAAAGAAAAACTGGCGTATTGTGCAATTATCAAACGGTTTTTATCAAACCGAATACAAAGATCCAAATTGTGAATGTGATCCAGAAAAAGATACGTGCTGCGAAAAATGGATTGATGTAACCAGACGCGAAACTATTGAAGGTGCTGAAATGGCAATCGATAGTTCCGTAGAACACTACTCAAATAAAGTTGAATTTTTAAACGGACCGAAAGTAGTAAAAACCTTTAAGTAACCACCACACTTTAATTAAATCAAATCAAATATGGACGCAATTGTCAAAAACCTTAACTTCGGCGAAGAAGCCCGCGTTAATGTATTTAAAGGAATAGAAAAACTCACAAAAGCTGTTAGCTCCACACTCGGGGCTAGCGGCAAATGTGTAATGTTGGAGGATCACACCGGAAATCCAATAATAACTAAGGATGGTGTAACAGTAGCAGACTCGATCATCTTGCGAGACCCAGTAGAAAACATGGGTGCAACACTTTTAAAAGAAGCAGCAAGAAAAACGGTGAGAGAAGCCGGTGATGGTACAACTACCGCGACTGTCTTAGCTCACTCAATATTAACCGAAGCCTATAAGGTTGCGGATAAAACGAATTCAAGAGAGTTAAAAGAAGGTATCAATGCAGGCGTTCAAAAAGTAATTAAATACTTAGAATCTGTATCTGTACCAGTTGAAGGAGATATGATTGATCAAATTGCAACTATCTCTACCAACAACGATCCAAAGCTAGGAAAGATTATAGCCGACGCTTTTAGATCCGTAGATAACACGGGGATTGTAATGATGGAAACATCAGCAGACGGAAAAACAAGTGTTGAAGTTGTAGATGGCGTTCAGTATGACAAAGGCCTTACGAACTCTCACTTTATAACAAACACGCAAAACAAATCAGCTGAACTTGAAAACGCATTAGTATTATTAGTTGAATCACCAGTTGATACAATTAGGCAGATTCAGTCAGTGCTAGAGTATGTAATAAAAAACAATAAGCCTTTGCTGATTATTGGCGATTTAGAACAAGGTGTTTTATCTGCTTTAGCTATGAATAAAAAGAAAGGTAACATTAAAGTAAATGTTATCAATGCACCAACTTACGGGATTAGTAAAAAAGAAGTACTAGACGATCTAGCGCTTCTAACAGGTGCTACCATTATAAATGAAGACTTAGGCGACGATATGGATTTGATCCAAGTAGAGCATCTAGGAACGTGTTTAAAGAGTGTAACTACTCACGAAGAAACTATCCTGCAGTTCGAAGAACCAACAGAAGAAGTTTTAAACATTATAGGGGATTTAAAAAAAGAATTATTGAAAGATAATCCACCTTATAAAGTAATCAAACTAGAAAAAAGATTAGCAATGCTTGCGGCTAGAATAGCTATAGTAAAAGTAGGAGCTAATTCTGATATCGAATTAAAAGAAAAAACAGATAGGGTTGAAGACGCTGTCTGCGCTACAAAAGCTGCTATTAAAGAAGGTATAGTGCCTGGAGGTGGAATTGCACTGCTGAATGCGTCAACAAGTTTAGTATCTAAGTCAAAAGGCGAAACAGTGCTCCTAGAAGCAATTAGAGCACCTTTTAAGATCATACTAGAAAATGCTGGTATAACGGATGTGGAATTGCCAAAAGCTAAAGGAAGAGGATTAAACGTGGTTACAGGAAAAATGGTAAATATGATTAAAACAGGTATTATTGATCCTTTACTAGTTACCAAAAGCGCTCTTCAGAACGCAGCTTCAGTAGCGACAACTATATTATCAACTGATTGTGTAATCAATAATTTAAGAATTGATGAAAGCGATAGGTAGAAATATAATAATAGAAAAGATAAAAGAAGGGACTACCACTACAAAGGGTGGTTTACTTCTTGCAGAGAACCAGCGAGATGATATTCGCTATGTAGAAGCCAACGTATTATCGGTGGGTGAACAAGTTGAAGGGTTAAAAGAAAAAGACAAAGTGTTCTTTGACCGACACGCTGGGCATAAAATAGAAATAAACAAACAAACATATCACGTTATTAAAGCGCAAGATGTAGTTGTTGTTTTATGAAAAGGCTAGACGCAGACGATCTTAAGGATATGAATCTGTTTAAACATTATCGTATAATACGTAAATGGGCTTGCAGAAACAACAACCTTAATGATGCTGATCTAGAGCTTTTGATTTATCTGGATTGCATGGATATGTTTACAAAAAAAGATTTCGAGGCTGGTAGTTATTCCTATAGTTGGGATAACCGCCGGTGGAATCGATTACTTAAAGAAGGCTGGATAGTTGTGTGGAGGCCTAGAAATAGGACAACTCAAAGGTATCATATATATAAAGTTTCATTTAAATGCAAACATTTAATTAAACAAATGTATAGAATTATACTAGGGCAAGATGATTTGCCTACAAGCACGCACAGAAACAGTATTATGAAGGGCAAGACGTATACAGATAAAGTTCTTATAACTTCTATTAAAAATGTAAACAAAGACAAAGAAAGATAATATGGAAACACCAAATAAAATGATAGGCGGGATTGCCGGAGCTATGGCTCAGCAACCAGGAGTGCTTGGAGGTACAGCAAATTTAGGAGTACAGCCTCAACAAGGCGCAGCAAGCGTAGGTACTCAGCAGCCTCCGTCGGTTTTTAACAATAATAGCATGTTAGCAGGTCAGGGGATTTTTGGACAAAATATACCTGGAACAACTAACAACGTAATGTCAAACAATCAATAACATGAAAAACATAAAAACATTAGCTAATCAAAAGCTACAAGGACAAGTAGGCGAAAATGCAGTATGGGATGGACCATTAAGCAAAGAAGGTTTTCCAATGGGCGTAGGGTCAAGCTCAGGAATAACAGGTATGCAAGTATCTAAGTATCCTTGTGACTACAAAGCGGGGCCTATAACAAGTATAGCTAAAGCTAATCAATAATGGGTAGCTCTAAATTTTCATCACCGTTTTTTCAAAAATCACCGTTGTATGGAGCTTACACTTCTGCAGTAGATGGGATAGTACCTGTTTCTTATGATGATATTCATAAAGATTTTCAAAAAGGCATAGCAGACAATGTGTCAAAAGCTTATGCTAAAAAAAAGAATCCTTGCGATGATCCAAACACTGTTCAATATACAGAAGATAGTGTTTTAAAAAAATGCCCTAAAAAAACAGCACCAATTACAACCACGACCACTGACTGGAATTCTAAATTTAAAATGCCTGCAGATTTCAAGGCTTTATTACCAGACAACGGAACAGAATCAAAACCTACTACCGGCGCTAGTTCTCCGGGCATATATGATGTTCTAGCAAAAATAGCAAAACCCATCCAAGATCAAGCTGTTACTGATATTAAAGCTATTTTAGACCCAAAAAGAAATAATCTAATACAAGAAGAAGACTAAAAATAAAAATTATGCATAAAGGACATTACGGAGAATATAGCGGAAACGCAAAATGGTCAAAAGTAACAGACTCTAATATGAGTGATACTAAAAAAGACGACGAAGCACATATGAAGTATCTTAAAGAAGATGTAAATTATGATAACAAACACGGACACAGTGATTCATCTATGACAGCTGATGAAAAACACATTTCAAAATTAGCTGGCGATTTAAAATACGACGAAAAAAAACACTAAACAATTATGGAATCTAACAAACAAGAAGAATCAAACTTATTAAGTAAAAACCCTATTGCAGTACAAGCAGGGGGATCGTGGATATCTAAGCATATGGGAGGTGGAGTATCGCCTTTACAATCAAAAGGCTCAATGGCTTATCAAAAAGAAGAACCAAGACCGGATTATCCAGACATTGACGGAGATGGCGATAAGGGAGAATCAATGGCCAAAGCAGCTAAAGACAAAAAAAAATAAATAAAACAGAGAGGACTGTACAAACCTCAGCCAAACACT
>Ga0316202_10002659_pt1 | contig 11484 bp, 11 predicted proteins | sample 3monrhotite_MG_FD_204934 | JGI IMG/M metagenome (GOLD analysis project Ga0316202, IMG submission 204934) | Microbial mat bacterial communities from mineral coupon in-situ incubated in ocean water Damariscotta River, Maine, United States -... | ecosystem: Environmental > Aquatic > Marine >... | reverse complement strand
CGCAAGGTTTTGATCCGGCGAAAGCACCCGGGCTGCGCGGCCCAAAGCGGCGGCATAGGACATTTGCCCATCCCCATTGCCGCGAGCACGCAAAGCCCCAGACATATCGTCGGCTTTTGCTTCCGGAGCGCTGTCCATCAGGATTGCTTCGGCAAACAGGGCCCGGGATGCAGCATTGTTGCGTTCAGAAGCAGCGGTCAAAAGCTGTGCCCGTTGTCTGGGATCGTAGGGCGAATTGTTCTGATAGACCTGAAGAAGTTCTGCAGAGCTCAAGACCGATGCGCGCCCGGTGCGTTCTCCCGCAGCGAGACGCATGGCATTGATGTCATTCCAGCTATTGGACAAAGCAATAGACCGGCTCATGGGAAGGGACATGTTCTCGACAAAACTGGACGGCGGAGCGATACCGGCTTCCCGCATCATGGCAATGTGCAGCTCGCTAAAGCTGTCGCCAAATTCGCGGGTTACATTGGCGCGCTCGTTACCGGATAAGCGATCCAGCAAGACCTGAAACAATTCGTCCTCATCCCCAAGATCGTAGAGAAGATCTGAGGTCAAACGGGCTGCAGGAACAAGTCCCTGCTGTTGAAAACAAAAGGCGCGCAGCTTCATCCAGAACGCATCGCCGCTTTCCATGCGCCGCGCTGTGGCATCTCCGCAAATTTCGACACTATTGCCGCTGAGCAAAATGGCGCGAGCGCTCATGATCTGAACTTCTTCATTATCCGCCAAGGCGCGCGCTTGATCCACCATGGAGGGCACGGCATCAATGAAACCAGCATCAAAAGCTTTTGAAATGCGCAAGGCCAGAATGGGATCATCCCCGCGAGGATCGCGCGGCGGCTGAGACGGACTCAATAGCAAGCGACGCAACAGACCAGACATGGCGCGAGAAGGCGTTTCGAGCGGCACCTGATTGAGCAGAACTTGGGCCGTGGTGGCGCTGGTGCCTTCCCAAATTTCGCCGCCCAGACTATCCGATCCGGACAAAGTGCCCACGGGCCGCATATTGCCGCCGATGACGCCCACTTCGATACCCATGTCGCGAGAGCCCACACGGGGGGCCACCCGCACCGTACCGATGGAGGGCGTATCAACTTCGTCTTCTTCGTCTTCAGGTTTTTCGTCGCTCACCGCCGGCAATTGAACCGGTGCACCCGGATCGTCCTGCGCCCAGGCACCGGGGATCGCCATCGCGAATATTAGAACAAATGAATATACAGCTTTAGCCAGGGAATTGGTCATTGGAGATGACTTCCTCGCGCTGTTCCAGAGGCGGTTGCATGGAGTTGGCGATATAGAGAAGTGTCCCCGCCCCCACCATCAAAAGAACCAGGATCGTGCCGATCATCGCCAATGGCGTATTCATTCTCGTGTTCCCTCATATCACGCGTGGGCCTGCAAGTGCCCCAAGCAGGCCTTTTGATCTTATCGGGGCAAACCTGGAACAGAAATGCGACCAAAATCAGGATCTGACGAATTCCTGCATTTTTGCGCCCCTTGCCCCCCAGATGAGGGATAGACTAAACCTGTGTGCAGTGCAAAAAATGTATGTTTTCTGAGAACCCGTCCACGTCTGGGAGGACAAAGTGCCCGAGAGTGCCAAACCCGATGATCTGCCCGCGAAAATTCGCCAGCGCACCATTGTGCTTGTGGGGTTGATGGGCGCGGGCAAAACCACCGTTGGGCGAAGGCTGGCATCGGCCTTGGGCATGCCCTTCAAAGACGCCGATCATGAGATCGAGCACGCAGCAGGGCAAACCGTCTCCGAGATTTTTGAAAAATATGGTGAAGACCATTTTCGCGATGGCGAGCGCAAGGTGATTGCGCGTCTTGTCAGCGGCGAGCCTTGCGTATTGGCCACCGGCGGCGGTGCCTTCATGAACGAAGAAACACGTGCGCTGATCAAAGCCAAAGCAGTCTCTGTCTGGCTCAAGGCGGAGTTGGAGCTTTTGTTTGAGCGCGTGATGCGACGGGACACACGGCCTCTTTTGCGCACCGGGGACCCGCGCGACATTCTGGGCAAGCTGATGGAAGAACGCTATCCGGCATACGCCATGGCAGATGTGATCGTGGAAAGCGGCGACGGGCCCCATTCCCAAGTGGTCACTGATGTTATCGAAGCGCTAAAGAATTATGCAAGCAACGAAGGTAAAGAAGGCTCTGATAAATGAGCGACCCTCTCGTTACGGTTCCCGTCAATCTTGGCTCCCGATCTTACGATATCATCGTTGGGCCAAATGCCCTTGGGGCCCTCGGGGAGGGTCTTGACCTATTGCTGAGCCGATCTTTTGTAGTGATCGTTACGGACGAGAATGTTGCCAAGCACCATCTTGCCCGCACAAAGGATGCATTGGGAGCGGCAGGCATTGCCTGTGAGGCCATCATCCTGCCTGCAGGGGAAGCCACAAAGTCCTTTACCCAACTAGAGTTCTTGACAGGACAGCTATTGGAACTGGGCGTTGAGCGCAGCGATGTCATTGTTGCCCTGGGCGGCGGTGTTATCGGCGACCTGACGGGGTTTGCTGCCGCTACCTTGCGCCGGGGATTGCGATTTGTGCAGGTGCCAACATCCCTGCTGGCGCAAGTGGATTCATCCGTAGGCGGAAAGACCGCCATCAATGTGCCGCAGGGCAAAAACCTGATCGGGGCGTTTCATCAACCGTCCCTTGTCATTGCCGATGTCAGCTTGTTGGAAACGCTGGACCCGCGACAGCTTAAGGCCGGCTATGCAGAAGTTGTGAAATATGGCGTGCTTGGAGATCTTGCGTTCTTCAACTGGCTAGAGAAAAATTCAAAAGCCATGTTGGCGGGAGGTGCGAACGCCCTTCCGTTCTTGAAGGAGGCCGTTGCCCATTCTGTCCGCATGAAAGCGCAAGTGGTGGCAAATGATGAAACAGAACAAGGCGCACGTGCTTTGCTCAATTTTGGTCACACCTTTGGCCATGCCTTGGAAGCGGCGACCGGGTTTTCCGATCGCCTGTTCCACGGCGAAGGGGTTGCCATCGGCATGGGCCTTGCGCTGGATCTATCCGCCAAACTGGGGCATGGGGATGCGGTGTCTGCCGCGCGTTTAAGAGCGCATCTCAAAAGCGCCGGGCTGCCCGCAACCCTCAAGGATATAGATGGAATCGTCCCGTCTGCCGCAGAATTGCTGGATCACATGCGCCAGGACAAAAAAGTCGCGCAAGGGCAACTAACCCTTATACTGGCGCGACGCATTGGTGAGGCGTTCATCGAAAAAGATGTATCCGCCGATGTCATTTTGGAGCTGCTCACTGCGAGCGGCGCAACTTCATAGGACCCTAAACCCATGTCATTGATCGACCGGCTGCTGACGTCGGAAAGCCTTCTCACCTTGGGGGGGATCTTTGTTTTGCTTTTGTTTTCTGCCTTTTTCTCTGGCTCTGAAACAGCGCTCACCGCTGCCTCCCGCGGCACCATGCACAAGCTTGAAGGCGACGGAGTTGCCGCTGCCGGGCGCGTGAACAAGCTGATTGCCAACCGGGAACGGCTGATCGGGGCCATTCTGCTGGGCAACAATCTGGTCAATATTTTCGCCTCAGCCCTTGCCACGGTTTTATTCCTGAACCTGTTTGGGGACAATGGCGTTGCCATTGCCACGGTCGTTATGACCTTTGTGGTTTTGATCTTTGCCGAGGTTTTGCCCAAGACGGTGGCCATCGCGCGGACCAATCGCCTGGCCATGTTTGTGGCCCCGCTGGTTTCAGTTTTCGTGTTCATCTTTGCCCCCATCGTTGTGGTCATCCAGATGGTCGTGCGGCGCGTGCTGCATATATTTGGAATGAACATCAGCGATCAGACGGATGTTCTGTCGGCCCATGAAAGTATTCGCGGCGCAATCGAGCTGCACCATTCCGAAGGGGATGTCATCAAAGATGACCGCGATATGCTGGGCGGCATCCTGGATTTGCAGGACATGGAAGTGGCGGATGTCATGATCCACCGCAAATCCGTGGAAATGATTGATAGCGGCCAGCCCGCCGACATCATCGTGCGGGAGGTTTTGAAAAGCGCCCACACGCGCCTGCCGCTTTGGAAGGAAGATCAGGACAACATTGTCGGCATCCTGCACCAGAAAGATTTGCTTCGCGCCCTGAGCCAATCAAATTGGGATGCCAGTAAACTGGATATCGAATCGATCGCCAATGAGCCCTGGTTCGTGCCCGAAACCACGGGTCTTCAGGCTCAGCTCAATGCCTTTCGCGGGCGGCAGGCGCATTTTGCCCTGGTGGTCGATGAATACGGCGTTCTTATGGGTCTTGTGACTTTGGAAGATATTCTCGAAGAAATTGTCGGGGAAATTGTCGATGAACACGATGTCCTCGTTCAAGGGGTGCGGCCTCAACCGGATGGCACTTTTAATGTCGATGGATCAGTACCGATACGAGACCTGAACCGGGCGTTGGATTGGAACTTGCCGGACGAGGAAGCGACCACCATTGCGGGTCTTGTGATCCATGAGGCGCAAACCATCCCGGAGCCCAACCAGATCTTTGTCTATTATGAGTATAAATTCGAGATCCTGCGCCGCCACAGAAACCAAATCACTGTCCTGCGGGTCACACCGCCGGAGGCGCGATCGGGCAAGGCGACGGCCTAGCTTGCTTCTGTTGGTGTCTTGGCGCTGATGGAAAGGGCGTGGACGAGATCCACCAGCTCTTCCCGCAGCACATGATTAATGGCCCGTTGGCGCTCAAGGCGGCTCTGACCCTCAAATTGGGCGGAAACAATGGAAAGGCGGAAGTGGCTTTCGCCCCCTTCCCTATGCCCCGCATGGCCCCGGTGCTTTTCGCTGTCGTCAATAAGATCAATATGCTGCGGATTAAACTCTGCCACTAGCTTTGTGCGCATCTTTTCTGCTAAACCACCCATCCGCTTCTCACCTCGTGATTATTTTTTTAACCCGTTGGGAATCAATTTGTTGTTTTCCCAAGTGAGCATAGGCATATTGCCCCGTCATGAATGATTCATACGAATATAAACCCCCCTTGGGGTTCGACATTAGTGTCAAAGCCAGCAAGGGCAAGAAAAAGGCTGCCGCCTCTGCCCACCGCGTCTGTGAATGGTCGGGCTGCGAGAAACCGGCGCCCCATCGCGCACCCAGAACACCGGGCCAGCTCGACAATTATCGCTGGTTCTGCCAATCCCATGCACAGCAGTATAATCGCTCGTGGAATTTCTTCGAGGATATGAGCGACGAGGAAATGGCGGAGTACCAAGCAGCCACCCTTACTGGCGACCGCCCGACCTGGGGCATGGGGACTAATGCCTGGGGCAAGGGCAAGCAAGGACCGACCACTGGCTTCAAAGCGGGCCAGACCCGTCCGCGGGACCGCACAGGCGGTCTGGGCAAAGATCCCTTTGAGATCATGGACGAGAAAGCCCGGGAAGAGCGCCGCAAGGATCGCACCATTCCGAAGCTGCAAAAGCAGGCTCTGGAAACGCTGCATCTTGACGCAAGCTGCTCCATGGAGGACGTGAAGCAGCGTTACAAGGAACTGGTCAAGCGCTACCACCCGGACGCCAATGGCGGGGACCGGGGCGCAGAAGACCACCTCCGCGAGGTGATCAACGCCTATCGGACATTGAGAGCGGCAAACTTCCACTAGGTTAACTTGATACAAGCCCGCTTGCCGATGGCCAGCTTACGTAAAGTAAGGGTTTGATCCGACCATTCAGTTTGATAGAGCTACACCTCGCCGCGTGTTCGGGGGACGAACAGGGCGAGGTTTTTGCGTTCCTGTGGACGCGCCCTAATGACGGACGAAGACAAATGAGCGATTCAGCAGACGGCACTTTGAGACTTCCCGATACCACAGTTTCAGCAGCAGATGTTTTTGGTGTCGATATTGACATGCAAGTGCCGGCCTTTTCCGAGGCCAATGAATATGTCCCCGAGCATGATCCCACTTATCGTTTTGATCGGGAAACCACGCTGGCTCTGTTGGCGGGCTTTGCGTTTAATCGCCGGGTGATGATCCAGGGCTATCACGGCACGGGCAAGTCTACGCATATCGAACAAGTGGCCTCGCGGCTGAACTGGCCTTGTATCCGGGTCAATCTGGATAGCCACATCAGCCGCATCGATCTTATCGGCAAGGACGCCATCGTTCTGAAAGACGGCAAACAAATCACCGAGTTTCGCGAAGGCATTCTGCCTTGGGCGCTTCAGCATCCAACGGCCCTTGTGTTTGACGAGTATGATGCCGGCCGGCCGGACGTGATGTTTGTGATCCAGCGCGTACTGGAAGTTCAAGGCAAGATGACCTTGCTGGACCAGAACCGTGTGATCCATCCGCACCCAGCGTTTCGTCTTTTCTCCACCACCAACACGATTGGCCTGGGGGATACCACGGGGCTCTATCACGGTACACAGCAGATCAACCAGGGCCAGATGGACCGGTGGAACATTGTCTCTACACTGAATTATCTGGAACATGATGCGGAAACCGCCATCGTGCTGGCCAAATGCGCAGCCTTTGATGATGCGGAAGGCCGTGAGACCATCTCCAACATGGTGCGGGTGGCCGACCTGTCCCGCCAGGCCTTTATCAATGGCGATATCTCCACCGTAATGAGCCCGCGGACGGTTCTGACCTGGGCGGAAAATACCGAGATCTTCAAAGACATCGCCTTTGCCTTCCGCGTCACTTTCCTGAACAAATGTGATGAGCTGGAACGCCCCACCGTGGCTGAATTTTATCAGCGGTGCTTTGGCGATGAGCTGCCTGAATCAGCGGGCCATATTTTGGCGAGCTAACCTGGGATAACGCGTATGTCGGACGCTAAGGCCGAGATAAGAGAAGAGGCCATCGAGAGCTTTAAAAAAGCGATCGAGGAAGCCGTTCGCACAATTGCCGAAGAACCAGAACTTGCCGTCACCTTTACCACTGAAGCTACCGGGCTGGTGGGCGATACGGTCAAGCTGCCGCTGATCACACCGGAAATCACTGGCGCAGGCGTCACCGCCATTCGCGGGGAGGCCGACGCCATCGCCCTTCGCATTGCCCACCACAATGATCAAATCCATGCAGGGCTAAAACCCAAAGGCGAAAACGCATGCTCTGTCTATGACGCAGTGGAAGATGCACGCATCGAAAGCTTGGGCGCGATACAGATGAAAGGCGTTGGCGAAAACCTGCGCGCGCGCCTTGAGAAAACGTGCGAAGAACGCGGCTACAACAAGGTCACTGAGCGCGAAGAAGCGCCCTTGGGCGAAGTTGTGGGTCTGATGGTGCGTGAGCGTTTGACGGGGGAAAAACCGCCCCCATCCGCCCGCGACATGGTCAACACCTGGCGGCCTTGGATTGAGGAAAAAGCTGCAAAGCGCCTTAATCGCCTGGCCGATTGTGTGGAAGATCAAGAAGCCTTTTCCCATCTGGCGCGCGAGCTGATCCGCGACCTGAACCTGGGCGACCAATTGGGGGAAGAATCCCAAGACCAGGACGAAGATGAGCAGGAACAAGGCGAAGACGGCGAAAATTCTGAGGAGGACAATGAGGCCTCCGAAGCAGAAGCAGAAGGCCAGTCCGGCGACCAGACGGAGACCAGCGAAGGCGAGCAGGATGAAGATGCTGAATCCATGGAAATGGATTCCGACGACATGCCGCAGGATGCAGACGCGGATGAAATGGGCGACGGGGAAATTCCCTGGCGTCCCGATGATCTGCACGGAGACGGGGTCAATGAACCGGCCTATAAAACTTTCACCACAGAATTTGATGAGATCGTCAAAGCCGAAGACCTGTGTGATCCGGAAGAACTGACCCGGCTGCGATCTTATCTTGATCAACAATTGCGGGCCATGCAGGGGGTTGTCTCTCGCCTGGCCAATCGTTTGCAGCGCCGCTTGATGGCCCAACAGAACCGGTCTTGGGAATTTGACCTCGAAGAAGGCATTCTCGATGCCGCGCGATTGTCTCGCGTGTTGGTGGATCCGCTCCATGCCCTGTCGTTCAAAGCCGAACAGGACATGGAATTCCGCGACACAGTGGTCACACTACTGATCGATAACTCCGGCTCCATGCGCGGACGCCCCATTACTGTGGCGGCCATGTGCGGCGATATCCTTGCCCGCACCCTGGAGCGGTGCTCGGTGAAAGTGGAAATCCTGGGCTTTACCACCCGCGCCTGGAAGGGCGGTGCATCTCGCGAGGAATGGCTCGGCCAAGGCAAACCTGCCAAGCCAGGCCGCCTGAACGATCTGCGCCATATTATTTATAAGCAAGCCGACGCGCCGTGGCGTCGGGCCAGACGTAACCTTGGCTTGATGATGCGCGAAGGCCTGCTGAAGGAAAACATCGACGGCGAAGCCTTGATGTGGGCGCACAATCGCCTGATGGCGCGGCCCGAACATCGCCGCATCCTGATGGCGATCTCTGACGGGGCGCCGGTGGATGATTCAACGCTTTCCGTGAACTCCGGTAATTATCTGGAGCGTCACTTGCGCGAGACCATTGGCTATATCGAGGAAAAATCTCCCGTTGAATTGCTCGCCATCGGCATCGGCCACGATGTGACGCGATACTACAAGCGCGCCGTGACCATTGTGGACGCGGAACAATTGGGCGGGGCCATGACCGATCAATTGGCCAGCCTGTTTGAAGACGAGCAAACCTTCAAACGCACGAGCCGTAAATCATCGAAGAAAAAAACCGGTGGCACTAAATCAGTGCCAAGTAAACCGACGCCTGCTAAATCCGGGCCGGGGGGTTTGCGCAAATCCACGCCTCATGTGGCCACCGGCGTCACTGGCGTCACGGGTAGCAAATAATGCGCGTCGCCTTTGCCGCTATCATTTTACTATCCATCAGTATTCAATTTGCCCATGCCCAGCCTGCGGATGCGGAACTTGTGCGCTTGAGCTCTGTTGAAGTGGCCATGATGCCGCAAGATGAAGACGTCACGCGCAATGGCCGCCTGCGCTATCTCGGAGGTTTGATTCTGCGCGGCAATAATGAAAATTTCAGCGGCCTGTCGGGCCTGCGCTATGTGGAAGATGATGTGAGTTTGCTGGCCGTAAATGATCGCGGCCACTGGGTAAAATTCACTCCTCGCTTTCGGGGAGAGCGCCTGATCGATGTGGAACGGGATGGCTTCATCTGGTCCATACTTGATGCGCGAGGCCAACCCGTGGTGGACCCCTTACATGACAGCGAAGGCCTGACCATCGTTGGCGACACGGCCTATGTGAGTTTTGAGCGGCGGCACCGCATCGACGGGTTTGATAACTTTCTTTGGGAGACGAACCCTAACGCCATGTCCTTCCGCAGCCGAGAGATTTTTGTGCCGCGGGAATTCAATGGCTCCCTTGAGGGTCTCACTCAGCTGGATGATCATCGTCTGCTCGCCATTGCCGAAGCGCCGGGCACGGACGGGATGATGGATGGCTGGATCATGGATATTGAGGATGGCACAAGCGAGGCCCTTTCCCTGCAGAGGGTTGCGCCCTTCAATCTAACGGATCTAGCAACTCTGCCCAATGGGGACGTGGTGACATTGGAGCGCCGCTATTCGCCTCTTGGCGGTGTCGGCGCGCGGCTGAGATTGATCGAAGCAGACAGCATCATCCCCGGTGCCGTGCTCGACGGCGAAGAGCTCGCTAATTTTGGCGGCAGCCACACAGTGGACAATATGGAAGGCCTCGCCATCCGCGAGATCGATGGCCGTGTTGAGCTGTTCATTATCTCAGACAATAATCAAAACCCGCTGCAACGGAACTTGCTGCTGGCGTTTGAATTAATGTCTGCGGAAGGCGACTAGAATAGTGCGTTTCCGGCAAATGCACGATCAAACATCTTCGTTCTCTCGTTGGCGTGGCTTCAAGTAAACAAAGGCGACTATGAATGGCGCAAAACTAGCAGCCATCAATTCAGACTCGTAATCACCGAACCAACCCAGCCCGGCCCGGCCAATCCGTTGGCGAAAGCTAGATTTACGGGAACTGAAAACAAGGCCAAGACCGCATTCCTTGTAACCGGCGAGACCTCGAACGGGATTTTTCTTTGCTTTCCAGTTTTCAGGTCCTTTTGTTGTCGGTATTCCCTAAGCTCTTCGATCGATGGGCCGATGAATATGAAATGAAGTGCAGCCAGCATGCCGAAAACATACATGAAAAATTCTTCAATACCGCCGAACCAATTTAAATTCGCAACATTGCTGGCTATAGATATGAGGAAGGGAATGCCCACCACACTCAGGCTCACTCTCTTGGCATTGACCGACATTTTTTTCATATCTCAAATCCCTTCGAAGCAAGACTGCTTAAAGCTCGAAGAGGTGTCAACAAATGATGGCAAGTATTACCATCATCAACCGGACTAACGCCCGCTCAAACCCGGGGCCGGGCGCACCAAGGTGCGCATCATGTTGTAGGGCAGAAGGAGCAAAATCCCCATGCCGGCCTTGGCGACAAAATCCATCCACATCCAGATTGCCCACGGGGCATCCATTCCCGGATGGCTGAACGGATAAAAGATCAGCACAAAGATCAATGGAGCAACGATGCCAGCCACCAGCGGCGCTTTCCACCAGGGCATGCCGCGCTGCATATCGAACGCCTGAATGGCGACAAGATGCGCTGCCATCAAAGCCACCAGAAATGCGCCCATAACCTTTGTGGGGAACAGTTCTTCCAAAACCGCGTGAAGCCCATCGGCCGAGACAGCAAAGGCCAAAAGCCCCGCCATGATGGCCCAGGCCATTAGCACCTGCCCAAAGGCCATGCCCGGCCCATGGGCGCGATTGGTCAGGGCCACGGCAAAGAAGGCGACGGCAAGGCTTAGATGACCCCAGGTCATCCACCACGCCGGATTGGCAAGGATGTTTTCTGTCTCCAGCGAAAGCCCAAGCGGCACCTGCAGCAGATAGAAACTAAAAATGTAGAGAGCGGCGAGCAAGATGGCAGGCATGATCAGACGCATGAGCCCTACGCAAAACGCGGCCACTGCATCAATCTTCCCTGGCTTTGGCACGGTTGCGCCAAACACATCAATTGCCATTTTCCCAAATCTCCGACGTTAACGCTGTCTGGAGCACCACCCGTGCCAACTATAACCACTAAAGCGCCTTCACGGAAGGGGAGTGCATCACGCATGCCAGTAAATTATTGGGGTTGGTGTACCGATCAAAGAAAACGGGCCTCCTCAGTTTTGAGAAGACCCGTTTCAAAATTCAGATATGCGCCAAACAGAGTTAACTGGCGGCGGCTTCCGTCTTGATGATTTCCCGGCGCAGACGCTGCATGCTCAGGGAAAGCTTTTCCTTGTCAGCCTTTTTCAAAAAGGCGTCCAGACCACCACAGTGATCAACGGAGCGGATAGCAGCGGCACTGATGCGTGATTTCACATCGCGCGACAGGATATCACTATGAAGAGTGACGTTGCACAGGTTCGGCAGGAACCGGCGGCGGGTCTTGTTAACAGCGTGGCTGACATTATTGCCAGACATTGGACCTTTTCC
>Ga0316202_10002658_pt1 | contig 11488 bp, 10 predicted proteins | sample 3monrhotite_MG_FD_204934 | JGI IMG/M metagenome (GOLD analysis project Ga0316202, IMG submission 204934) | Microbial mat bacterial communities from mineral coupon in-situ incubated in ocean water Damariscotta River, Maine, United States -... | ecosystem: Environmental > Aquatic > Marine >... | reverse complement strand
GTTTGCGATAGATGAAAATGGCATTCATGAAATAACGCCTGTCAATGAAGGGAAATATAAGTGGCAAGGAATTCATAAAGTTCGAACATACGGGAGATACATTACTTTTCAGATTTCTAGCTCATTGTTTCATATTATTCCAAAGCGGAGTTTTGCTTCTGACCAGGCGTTTCAGGAGTTTTCTTCCAAATCTAAAGAGCTTTGGCTTAGCGCGCAGAAGTAGCCCCCCTCGCACCCGTCATTCCTCGGCCTGACCCGGGAATGTCTGATTCATATGCTCTGTGTAAAGACTAACTATTTCATCAGCCGCTTGCAGATATCGTCCAGCTGCTCGAGGGTTTTGAAGTTGATTGTTACATCCCCCTTCTCGCCCTTCGCATCGATGCTCACCCGCAGGCCGATGGCTTGGGAGATGCGTTGCTCTAATGCACGGGTGTCTGCATCTTTCGGCGGCTTGAGATGTTTCTTGCCCGCAGATTTGATACCGCCTTTTTTGGCCAGGGCTTCGGCTTCGCGAACCGACAAACCTTTGGTGACAATCTCATGGGCCAAGCCCGACATATTGTCGGATGCCAAAATCGCGCGGCCGTGGCCTGCGGATAGTCTTCCGTCCGCCAGCATCACTTGCACTGCTTCGGGTAAGCTCAGTAGACGGAGCATATTTGCGATATGGCTGCGCGACTTGCCAATAAATTGCGCGAGCTTTTCTTGCGTATAGGAAAACTCGTCCATCAATTGGCGATAGCCCAAAGATTCCTCAATCGCATTAAGATCAGCACGCTGAACATTTTCGATGATGGCAATTTCTAACGCCTGCGCATCGTCAAATTCCTTGATGCGCACCGGCACCTGGTGCAGCTTGGCCCGTTGCGCCGCCCTCCAACGCCGCTCGCCAGCAATGATTTGATACTGACCCGCTGCGCCGGGCTTGGGCCGCACGATGATGGGCTGAATGATGCCGCGCTCTTTAACGCTTGCCACAAGATCTCTTAGATCATCTTCGGCAAAGGTGCGCCGGGGCTGAAACGGATTGGGCTCCATCAGCTCAATGCCAAGTTCCGTATCGCTTTCGCGATCAACAGTTTTTGCGGCCGCGGCAGTGGCCGCTTTCAACGATGGTGCGTCTTCTTCCCCCAACAGGGCGGAAAGCCCGCGGCCTAGTCCTCTGGTACGACCTGTATCAGCCATGGTCTTTTCCTCGTCGATGCTCATTATTATGCAGCGCGCAGATCGCGCTCCCTATGGATCAATTCCCGCGCCAGCCGCATATAGGCCTGGCTGCCGGAACAGCGGTGATCGTAAACCAGCGCCGGCTTGCCGTGGCTGGGCGCTTCGGAAACTCGAACATTGCGCGGGATTACGGTCTTATAGACTTTGTCGCCCAGATATTCGCGCACATCCTTGGCCACCTGATCGGACAGGTTATTACGCCGATCATACATGGTCAGCACAATGCCCTGGATCTCAAGCTCCGGATTTAGAGAGTCTTTGACCAAATCGATGGTTTTAAGAAGCTGGCTGAGGCCCTCTAGAGCAAAAAATTCACATTGCAAAGGCACCAGCACGGCGTCAGAGGCCGTCATGGCATTCACGGTCAACAAGTTCAGGGACGGCGGGCAATCGATCAATACATAATCAAAGGCCACGGCGCCTTCTGGTAAATCTTGAAAATACCTTGTAAAACAATCTCTTAAGCGAAATGATCGACGCACTACATTGATCAGTTCCAGCTCAGCCCCGGATAAATCGACTGTCGAAGGCACTATGGAAAGATTTGGAATTTTCGTGGGCAGCACGGCTGTTTCCAGCGGCGCTTCGTCAATAATCACCTCGTATGTGGAGACCGCCCGGTCGCTGCGCGGGATGCCAAATCCTGTCGAAGCATTGCCTTGCGGGTCCAGATCGATGATCAGGACTTTCTCACCCACGGCGGCAAGCGCGGTGCCGAGATTGATAGCGGTCGTGGTTTTGCCTACGCCGCCTTTTTGATTGGCAACGGAAATAACCCGGGGATGCTTTGCACGCAAAGTTCTTGTCGGCGCCGGCGCTTCACCGGGCGTTGTGGGCGGGTTTCGGGGGGCAAATATATTCATAGCTCGGGGGGATCCTGAATAAGGTTAACTGGAGTAGCGTCTTAGCCCCTGTTGGGGCCCTGCTTATTGGCAGTTTTCTGACCCCACTACGCTGGAATCAGGTGGGAAAGCTTGAGTATTGAGCCTCCCTGATCGGTATGACTTGGCCGGTCGGTATGACTTGGTATGACTTCCGCGTTGAATGTCCCCCATTCTGCTGCTTGGGTCAATTCATCATCCACGCTGCGACCCTTCAGAAATAGAGCGATTCCCTCACTTTTCACAAAAGGATTCGAAAGAACTAACAGCTTTTTTAGGGGAGCCAGTGCCCGTGCAGTGACAACATCGCTCGAAATGGGTTCTATTTCCTCAATTCGGGCGCAATGGACTTCCGCCGCTGCACCGGTCACACGGATAGCTTCCCGCAGAAATGCGGCTTTTCGCTGGTCTGATTCCACCAAATGCATGGCAAATCCAGGGCGTTCACACCCCAAAATGCCGAGCACAATGCCGGGAAAGCCAGCGCCAGAGCCAAGATCGGTCCAGATGAGCGCATTTTCCGAGGCCAAAGGCCAAAGTTGGGCTGAATCCACCACATGGCGGGTCCAAGCTTGATCAAGCGAGGCATTGCTCACCAGATTGATCTTCTTTTGCCATTTGGCGAGTAGGCCCAGGTATGCCTCGAGCCGCTCCAATGTTTCACGTGAAACATTGGCGAAAGTCTCAAGCTGCTGGATGATTTCAGGCGGTGCGGCGGACATTGCCCTTTTTCACCACATTCAAGAGGATCGTCAAGGCCACCGGGGTCATTCCGTCGATGCGGGCGGCCTGGCCCAGGGTTGCCGGCATGGCCGCGCTCAGTTTATTCCGCGCTTCATTGGAAAGCCCCTTGATGGAGGCGTAATCAATATTGGTGGGCAGCACCAGGGATTCATCCTTACGGAAGGCCAGAATATCCGCTTCCTGACGACCCAGATAGACAGAATATTGAGCGTCAATCTCAATCTGTTCAGCCACTAAACGGCTGAATTTCGACGTTTTTGGCCATATTTGAGCCAGATCGTTCAAGCTAATCGTGTCATAAGCCAAGAGCTCAAGCGCCGTGCGGCGGCGCCCATCTTGATTCACGGTCAAGCCAAATTTCACCGCCTCATTCGGCGTCAGGGAGTATGAATTCATCAACTCCCGAGCCTCACCAAGCTCTGCAACTTTCTCTTCAAACACCCCGGCGCGGGCGCGCGCGACGCAGCCCAAATTGATGCCCAGGGGCGTGAGGCGCTGATCCGCATTGTCGGCGCGCAGGGTCAGGCGATATTCAGCGCGGGAAGTGAACATACGGTAGGGTTCGGAAACCCCGCGGGTGACCAGATCATCGATCATCACGCCGATATAGGCGTCCGCCCGGTCCAGAATGAAAGGCTCCTGCCCCCCCACCTTCAATACGGCGTTGAGCCCAGCCATAAGTCCTTGAGCTGCCGCTTCTTCATATCCCGTGGTGCCATTGATCTGACCGGCAAGATAAAGACCCGGTGCTTTTCGGACTTCCAAAGTGGCCAAAAGCTCTCGCGGATCCACATAATCATACTCGATGGCATAGCCAGGACGCAGGATTTCTGCGGCCTCCAGCCCCGGAATGGTCTTCAGGAAGGCCCGTTGCACATCTTCCGGCAGGCTGGTGGATATACCATTGGGATAGACCGTGTCATCGTCCAGTCCTTCCGGCTCCAGGAATATCTGATGGTTTGTCCGGTCCGCAAAACGCACGACCTTGTCCTCGATAGAAGGACAATAGCGCGGGCCAACCCCGTCGATCTGACCGGAATAGACGGGAGCCACGTGGAGATTGTCCGCGATGATCTTGTGGGTCTCTTCCGTGGTCCGGGTGATATAGCAAGGGACCTGAGGCACAGTGATTGCTTCATTCAGGAATGAAAACGGCACGGGAGGCGTATCGCCGGGCTGTTCTTCCAGAGTATCCCAGTTGATGGTCGTACCGTCCAGACGCGGGGGCGTACCGGTCTTGAGGCGGCCCATGTCCAGCCCCATGCCGTAAAGTCGTTCCGATAAGCCAACGGACGGGGCTTCTTCTCCGTCTTTGGCCGTGGCCCCCATACGGCCAGCGGGAATGCGCTCCGTACCTATATGGATGAGACCTTTGAGAAAAGTCCCGGTGGTTAGGACCACGGCGCGAGCACCATAAGTCTTGCCCTCCGCATCCACGACACCTTTGAGGACACCGTCTTCGATGATGAGGTCTTCTACAGCAGCAGCAATACACGTAAGGTTGGCTGTGGAAGACAGTTCCGCCTGCATGGCCTCCCGGTAGAGCTTGCGATCAGATTGACAGCGCGGGCCTCGTACGGCGGGCCCTTTGCGCTGATTGAGCATACGGAACTGGATCCCGCTGGCATCCGCCATACGGCCCATGACACCATCCAGGGCATCGATCTCCCGCACTAGATGACCCTTGCCCAATCCGCCGATGGCCGGGTTGCAGGACATCTCTCCAATGGTCTCAAGCTTATGGGTCAGTAGCGCTGTCTTCAGGCCCAATTGAGCCCCCAGACGCGCCGATGCCGCAGCCGCTTCACAGCCCGCGTGCCCACCGCCAATAATAATGATGTCGAAATCCATGCTCATAAAGCGCTATGTAGCGCAAGCACTGGCAAACGCCAAGGAGATTAGAAGGGGGTGTCAGAGCGAGGGCAAATGTTTCACGTGAAACACCGCCGGAGATCTACACCTCCCCCTTCGACGGGGGAGGTCCGGAGCGAAGCGAAGGGGTGGGGGGCGGTCCATCCGAGTTCTCTGAACACAGAGAATTCCAATCGCATTCGGCGTACCCCCCATCCCTGCCTTCCCCCTCAAGGGGGGAAGGAGTTGATCTATTTCCCGATGCAGAATTCTGAGAAGATCACATCCAACAGGTCTTCCACGTCTACTTTGCCCAGTAATCGTTGAAGCGCGCTGGAAGCGAGGCGCAGGTCTTCGCCGCAAAGCTCTGGCGCGGGGGCCTCATAGGCGCGGCCCAAAGCCTCGATGGCATCTTCCAAGGCGCGGGCATGGCGCAGACGCGTAATAACGGCCCCTTCGGAAACGCCAGCGCGGCCGATGACTTCTTCCTCCAGGCGCGCTTCCAGCTCTGTCAATCCGGCACCGCTGAGCGCACTCATCAGCAGACCTTTACCCCAGGCCGTTTCCGGCGCCGCAAAATCAGCGACCACATCCGATTTGTTCAGAACAATGATATCACCCGGTCGCGCCGCGTCTCGTGTGGCAAGGTCCGCTTCTGGCCAGGTCGCCGCGTCAAAGACGACAAGGCGCAGGTCAGCGTGTTCCGCTTTTTCCAGGGCCCGGCGGATGCCTTCGTTCTCAATCTCGTCGGAAGCTTCGCGCAGCCCAGCCGTATCGGCCAGCGTCACTGGATAACCACCCAAGTCCAGATGAACCTCCACAACATCCCGCGTGGTGCCTGCCGTGGCGGATACAATGGCCGCATCTCTTTTTGCTAATGCATTGATAATACTGGATTTTCCGACATTTGGTGCACCAAGAATTGCCACTTCAAGACCATGGCGCAGGGCCCTTCCCCGCTTGCCCGCTGCCAATTGATCCCCCAACTCCAAGGCCAATTCCTTGATCCCGGGGCGGGCCTTGGCGGTCAGCCCGCCGGGCACATCGCCCTCATCATCAAAGTCGATATCGGCAGCGACAAGGGCCGACAGTTTGATCAGTTTAGCGCGCCAATCTTCCACCACATGGGACAGCCCGCCTTCTATCTGGCGCAGGGCTTGGGTCTTCTGGGCTTTGGTCTCTGCATCGATGAGATCGGCAAGGCCTTCAACTTCTGTCAGATCCATGCGGCCGGATTCAAAAGCCCGGCGGGTGAATTCACCCGGCTCAGCTGCGCGCAATCCATTGAGGGCAGACAAGGCCTCCAAAACCCCGTCCACGACGGCACGGCCTCCATGGACCTGAAACTCTGCCACATCTTCGCCGGTAAAACTTTGCGGGGCCGGAAACCACAGAACCAACGCCTGATCCAATGTTTCATCGGATGCCGGGTCCTTCACTTCGCGCAGGCTCGCAAGGCGCGCCGGCGGTATATCCCCCGCAAGGGCTGCCAACGCCTCGCCAGCCCGGCGGCCGGAGACGCGAATGACGGCGACGCCAGCCCGGCCCGCAGCCGTCGATAGGGCAAAGATCGTATCCAAGCCTAACTATCTCCGGTCTTTTTTGTTGTGCCTGCGCTGCCTGCACCGGCCATGGCCGAACTGAACATCTCGCGCATCTGATCATAGCCTGCCCCGCCGGGCATCCAGGCTTTCATCAGGGCTTCCGGCTCCATGACCGCGGCGGCCTTCTCCATGCGCCCCTTCAAGCCATCGGTCATGGCATCATGCAGCGGCTCCAGATCCGGCAAGCCAAAAAAGCTCCGCGCTTCCTGCGGAGTGCAGTCGATTTCAATCTTAACTTTCATGGCAATGCTCCTTGGGGGGCCCATGGGGGGCTCTTTGATTGCGTTGGCCGAGGATAGGACGTTGGGGCCGTTAACCCAAGTCCCATTCACTCCGGTTAAAACAAGTGCGGCTTTAACCCCAACCCCTTCTGCCCGTTGACAGAAGCGCTGCGTTCGTGACACTTGCGCGTCCATTTCCAAGAGCTAAAGAGCATACTTTCTCCATGACCGAAAATCGCCTCGCCGCAGAAGCCAGCCCCTATCTTCGTCAGCATAAAGATAACCCGGTCCACTGGTGGCCCTGGGGGCCCGAAGCGCTGGCCGAAGCAGAAGCCACGGGCAAGCCCATCTTGCTGTCTATCGGCTATGCGGCCTGTCACTGGTGCCACGTCATGGCTCATGAAAGCTTTGAAGACGAAGCCACAGCCGCGGTGATGAACGAGAATTACATCAATATCAAAGTGGACCGCGAAGAGCGCCCAGACATTGACCGCCTTTACATGACGGCCTTGCAGTTGATGAATATTCCTGGTGGCTGGCCCATGACCATGTTCCTGGATCCAAAGGGCGTGCCCTTCTACGGCGGTACCTATTTTCCAAAGGAGCCCCGCGACGGCATGCCTTCCTTTGTTAGTGAATTGGAACGGGTCGCGAGCGCTGTAAAAGAACAGCCCGAAGCCCTTGATGAAAATACTGGCCGCATGCTGCAAACCTTGAACAAAGTTGCGTCTTTTAATGCCCAAGGCGCTCTCAGCCTTGAGGATCTGAACACTTGCGCTGAAACATTGGTGGAGCAATTTGACAAGGCCCATGGTGGATTGCGAGGCGCGCCCAAGTTTCCCCAGCCCATGTTGTTGGATTTCCTGTGGCGGAACACATTGCGCACCTTCAATCCAAAACATCAGACTATCGTCACCCACACATTGGATCGCATGTGCAAGGGCGGCATTTATGATCAAATCGGTGGTGGTTTTTCTCGCTACTCGGTCGATCACATGTGGCTTGTACCGCATTTTGAAAAAATGCTCTACGATAATGCTTTGTTACTCGAGAACTTGACCCGCGTTTGGCAGAATTTGCAGGACCCGCTTCATGCGGAATGTGCAATTGAAACGGCCAACTGGGTTCTGCGTGAGATGACACTGCCCGGCGGCGGTTTTGCTTCGTCCCTTGATGCAGACAGCGAAGGCATCGAAGGCAAGTTCTATGTCTGGTCCGAGGCGGAGATTGATGCCGCCATCAGCGATGCGGACGCCGCCAAGCTCTTCAAAATGACTTATGGCGTAACCGCTGAAGGCAATTGGGAAGGTGCAAACATTCTCAATCGCATCGGTGCCCAAGCTGCTGTGTCGGATGCCAACAAGAATTTGCTAGAAAGCGCCAAGACCGATCTTCTGGAAGCACGATCAAAACGCGTGCGCCCCGGGTTGGACGACAAAGTTTTAGCGGACTGGAACGGTTTGATGATTGCTGCCTTGGCCGAAGCCTCTGTTGCGTTTGGTCACAATGATTGGCTGGAAGCGGCGAAAGCTGCTTTTCGTTTCGTTGCTGAAACGATGTCGAATGGGGATCGCCTTTATCATGCGGCCCACGGCAACACGCCAAAACAAATTGGCACGTCCGATGATTACGCCAACATGATCCATGCGGCCTTGACACTTTTTGAAACCACCGGTGATGCAGATTATCTTGCTCGCGCTCAAGCATGGGCCGCGGTCTTAAACACGCATTTCCACGATGCGGAGTTAGGCGGTTATTTCTTTACCGCCGATGACGCCGAATCATTGCTCATTCGCATGCGCTCTGTCGCCGACGAAGCAACCCCCAATGCCAATGGCAGTATGGTGGGTCATCTCACCAAATTGTGGTTGCTCACCGGGGACAACACTTATCGCCGTCAGGCACAAACTCTCATTGAAAGCTTTGCCGGGGCTGCAAAGCATCAGCCCCTTGGTGTGGGCTCGTTCATGGCAGGGGCAGAATTCTACAACACGCCTGTACAGATCGTGATCATCGGACGCCGGGAACAAGCGGGCGCCGAAGCCTTGCTGCATGAGATTTTCAAAACCGCCCTTCCCAACCGCGTGCTGCAAGTGATTGATCCTCATGATGCTCTGCCCAAGGGGCATCCAGCCCATGGCAAGAAGCAACAGGAGCACATGCCCACGGCGTATATTTGTGTGGGCACGACCTGTTCCTTGCCGGTTGTCAATCCGCAAAGTTTCCGTCACGCTCTGGCGGCTGCAAGTTCACTCATCACTGACTAGGAAACTCCCATGACCATGATCAAAGCGGTTCGCATACATGAAGTTGGCGGCCCGGAGGTCATGAAGCTTGAGGAGATCGACCTGGCCCCTCCCGGTCCTAGCGAAGTGCGTGTGAAACATTCCGCTATCGGATTAAATTTCATCGATACCTATATGCGCTCTGGCCTCTACCCTGCCGCCTTACCCTGCGGCTTGGGCCTTGAAGCCGTTGGTGTGGCCGAGGAACTGGGTGAAGGCGTTGACAATGTCAGTTTGGGCGACCGGGTGGGCTATGGCTCCGGGCCTTTGGGCGCTTATGCGGACGCCAATAATGTGCATTCCACCCGCGTCATCAAAATTCCTGATGCGGTGGACGACCATTCCGCCGCCGCCATGATGCTGAAAGGCATGACCGCACAATATTTATTGCGGCAGACCTATTGTGTGAAGCCCGGGGACACGATTCTCATCCATGCGGCTGCCGGAGGCGTTGGCCTGATCGTTTGCCAATGGGCCAAGCATTTGGGCGCAACGGTGATCGGCACGGCAGGCTCAGAGGAAAAGGCCACTCTCGCAAAGGCCCACGGGGCAGATCATGTGATCTTGTACCGAACAGAGGATGTGGCCGCCAAAGTCCGTGAGCTGACGAATGGGGCAGGCGTACCCGTGGTCTATGACGCCGTGGGCAAGGATACGTTTGATGCCTCCCTCGATTGCCTTGCACCCCTTGGCATGATGGTGTCTTACGGTAATGCCTCCGGCCCGCCACCGGACGTGAACCCGCTCACCTTGTCCGCCAAGGGATCCTTGTTCCTCACGCGCCCAACGCTGTTTCACTACACCGCTTCTCCAGAAGCCCTCGCCAAGACGGCAGGGGATTTGATGGACGTGGTGGCCTCCGGCGCAGTGAAGATCGAAGTCAATCAAACCTATTCGCTCAGCGATGTTGTCCAGGCGCACAAAGATCTCGAAGGCCGCAAAACCACCGGCGCAACGGTTCTCATTCCCTAGAATGATCTGATGATGAAATTCGCCCTTGCTACTGCTGCCGACACCCATCAATGCGCCTATGATGAAGATGCCTTGATCGTTGCTGCATTAAAAGCGCGAGGGGCAGAGGCACGCACGGTCATTTGGGATCAGACGGATCCGGCGAGCCTTGCCGGCCAAACAGTGGTCATCCGCACCCCATGGGATTATCAAGCCAAGTTTCCTGAATTCATGGCCTGGCTCAAAGTCCTGCCCGAAGCGGGCGCGACATTGATCAATGCGCCTGAGATTATTTTTGGCACCATCGATAAAACCTATCTTGCAGATTATGCGGCGCGCGGCTTTGCCATTCCCGAAACCAAAGTCGTGAACTCCCAGCAAGAATTGACGGACGCGTTGCAAAACCCTGTTTTCGCCGACGCGATCCTGAAGCCATGCGTGGGTGCAGGAGCCATTGGCCTTGTCCACATCGCAGCCGCTGACAAAACTTGCTGGCAGACCATCCCAATCGATGCGCCGCAATTGCTGCAGAGATTTCTGCCCGAAATTGAAACCACGGGCGAGATGTCATTTGTATTCTTCAATGGGGATTACAGCCACACGGTGCGCAAACTGCCCAAGGCAGGAGACATTCGCGTACAATCCGAATGGGGCGGCAGCGTTGAGGTCGCAAAGCCCGATGATGGTCTCATCCAACAGGCAGCCCATTTCCTCACCGCGCTTCCTTCCGTGCCGACCTACGCCCGCGTGGATGTGGTGGATGTAGATGGCCAATTGCTGCTCATGGAACTGGAAGTGATCGAGCCGGAGCTTTTTTGCCTCCACGTGGACAGCGCCGCCGACCGGTTTGCAGAGGCATTGTTGAGCGCGGCATAGCCCGCTGGTTTGCCCATCGATAAAATTACAACTAGTATAATCTCGGGCAGGCTTCACTGAGGGGAAATTCAAATGCGCAGCATCGCACTTTTTGCCATGAGCATGATTGTCGCCATCTTGATGGCAGCGCCATATGCTCCTCCAGCGTTCGCCGATACGTTGGCAGAAATCTGTGCCGAAAACCCCAACCTTGCCGGATGTGATCCCAATGCTGATTACACATTGGAAGGCATCTGCCGCGCGCACCCCCGTTTGGCAGGGTGTGAGCCCGGTTCTGGCTTTTTGCTTGGAGCATGCTGATTGGGAAACATGCCAGAACACACCAGCAGCAGATGAAACAAACAACGAGCCGGAAGATGACAGGACATCGGTGAGAGATGCAATTGAATTTGTAGACGGTGTGTTGGAGGAATCTGATGAAGGGGAGGATATCTTTGAAGGCGTGACCCCAGAAGACATTTTCATAATCGACGAACCTGAACAGCTTTTACCCGGTGAAGAACAAGAAGAAATATCTGACGAAGAAGCTGAACGAGAACTGGATGAAGCAGACGCAGAGCGTGATCGTGCTTGTGCCAACCTGGCCCGCCTAACCGCGCTTCGCGAAGGACTTGAGTTTGAGCTTGCTTCTGCTGATAGGGATCATGAAGAATTTTTGAGAATGAACCCTGAACCAGATAGGCCAAATCCCGGTGAGCCGAATGCCTCAGACCTTGAATATGCTGCCCTTGAGCGAGCATCGGCTCTGCTTAGCGAAGACATAAGGACATATGTGGACAGCGGCCAAGCGGTCCCCGAATTGCTGCTGCAACAATCTGCGAACCTTTCCTCTGCGTTGGATAAAG
>Ga0316202_10002657_pt1 | contig 11488 bp, 10 predicted proteins | sample 3monrhotite_MG_FD_204934 | JGI IMG/M metagenome (GOLD analysis project Ga0316202, IMG submission 204934) | Microbial mat bacterial communities from mineral coupon in-situ incubated in ocean water Damariscotta River, Maine, United States -... | ecosystem: Environmental > Aquatic > Marine >... | reverse complement strand
TGTCCAGCGCGCGGGCACGTCGCCAACCTCGCTGGCCAATGGCCTCGTCGCCGTCGACAAGATCGCGCTCCGGACGCAGCTCGCGGCTTGCGTCGGCCACGACCTCGCGTCGATCTACGGTCCCGCAGAGCTGATCGCGCCGTCCCTGGAGCGCGCGGGCGTGACCTTCGAGAACCTCGACCCCAAGGCGTACAAGAAGCGCTGACCGTCAGCCGGTCGGCTCGTCGACCACGTCGCTGATGTAGGGGTAGTGCATGACCAGACCGCCGTCGTCCCTCCGGGTCATCATGTCCCGGTACACCTTGCCGAAGGCGATGTCGTCGGCGGTGTAGATCCGCTGGGCGTAGACGGTCTGGACGAGCGCGTCGTCGGTGCCGACGAACGAGACCATCATGAACCGCAGCCGCTCGGCGGTGGTCGCTGCCGTGAGGCCGTGCAGGGGACTGTCGGCGTCGAGGCGGTGGATGAGCGTCCAGGTCATCGAGAAGATGGGCGTCTGCTCCAGGTCGAGCTGGAGCGGCACGAGGCGGCTGAGGGTCTGGCCCTCTGCGGTCGTGTGCTCGGCGAGGACGTGGATGCGGACGTGGGCGTCGAGGATCTGGTTCTGGCGCTCGTTGGCGATGCGCACCTGGAGGGTGTCGATTCCGTTTCGCTGGCAGACGACCGCCTTGTCCGCGAAGCCGACCCGCGCGACCGGCCGCGAGAAGCGGCTGTACATCAGGGCGGTGACCACCGCGACCCCGGCGAGCCCGACGAAGGACTCGATCGTGACGAGGACGTGGGCGTAGACCGTCTTCGGCAGCATGCCGCCGTAGCCGATGGTCGAGAACGTCTGGACCGAGAACCAGAAGTCATCCAGGATCGAGTCCGGCCGCGCGCCCTCGACGCAGTCTCCGCCGAGCCAGAACAGGATCGCGAACCCACCGATCGACACGACGTACGACAGGCTCGCGAAGGCCAGGATTCGCAGCCAGCTCCCGCGCATCAGCACGTGGTAGAGGTCCGCGAGCGGTTGCGACGGCTGGCCGTTGATCTCGTACGAGAAGGAGGGGTGCGGTGTCGGCATGCCGACACGATACCGAACCCGGCTCAGAGGCGCGCCACCGCGATCTTGAGGGGATGAGCGCCGTCGGGAGAGGGAAAGTCGGCCTCGGGGGCGATGACCTCCAGCGACTTGAGCGGCCGACCGGCCTTCTCCGCGCACCGGCGGAGCACCGCCAGCCAGTCTTCGAGGGCCACCGTCGAGACATGGTTGGTCGCCAGCAGCATGCCGCCGTCCGCCGTCGCCAGCAGCGCCGGCTTGTACAGCGACGGGTAGTCGCGCACAATGTCGACGGCCCCGAACGGAGAGGTCGCCCACGTCGGCGGGTCGAGGACGACCCGATCGAACTGCCGGGCGCCAAACTTGCGGCGGCGGCGCCGCGCGGCGCGCCCGCGGATGCCCAGCCCCGAGAGCTGCCGCAGCGCCGCGATGGCGTCGGCCTTGACCTGGGTGGTCTCGACCCCGTTGAGGGCGGCGTTCTCGTCCGCGACCGCGAGGGCCGAGGCGGCAAAATCGAGGTTCCAGACCTCGGCCGCCCCACCCACCGCCGCGGCGGTGCCCATGCCGCCGGTGTAGGCGAACAGGTTGAGCACGCTGCACCCTTCGCTCTCGGCCCGCGCCCACCGCCGGCCGACCCGGAAGTCCAGAAACAGCAGCGGGTCCTTCCCCCGGTGCCGCGCCCGCACCCGATACCGAATGCCCAGCTCCTCGCCGACGTGATCGGCGAGCGCCTCGGGCGCGGGCTGGTACCAGTCGCCCGCAGGAGACTTGCCGCGGTGGTTCCAGACCGGCAGCAGCCCCTCACCGAGGGTGCCCACGATGGCATCGTGCTGCGCCTCGGTGAGCGGGTCACGGAAGGTCTGGATGAGCAGGGTCGGGCCGTACCGATCCACAGTCAGTCCCGGCGTGCCCTCGGTCGCCCCGTGGAAGAGGCGGAGGCAGTCGGTCTGGGGGAGCTGGGCCAGCAGGGCTTCGCGGGCATCACCCGCGCGACGGAGCGCGTCAGTAAATTCGGTCACGGCGCGGTATATCGCGCGGTCAGCGGACCGACATGTTGTTGCCGCTGGCGTTGGTCGGGTACACCACGCCCGCCACCCGGTTGATCAGCCGCACGAGCGGGTGGGCAGGGGCCTTGTCCTTGTCGGGACGCTTGAGGAGCTTCTTCAGCAGCCGTCGTGCCATACACCCACTGTATCCCACCACAACCTCAGGTCGCTGCGGATCGCCAGCGGCGCCAGATCAGCGCCCGCACGGCCTCGGTCGGGGCCAGCCGGAGGGCGAGGTCCCGGTGCCGGCAGGCCGCCGCACGATCCCCCGCCCGCCGCTCCAGGTCAGCAAGCACAGCCCACCACGTCGCCGAGCCCTCCAGCCACGTCGGCGGCGCGACGCCCTCCAGCAGCGCCAGCCCCGCCGCCGCACCGTGCGCCTCAGCAGCGGCGACCGCGCGGCTGAGGCGATGCAGCGGCGACGGCTCGACACGCTCCAGGAGCGCATACGACTGCGCGATGCGCTCCCACGCAGTGTCTTCGTGGCTCGCGGCCGTGCAGTGCTCGGCGGCGATGGTCGCGTCGAGGTGGTAGCGGCTCACGGTGCTGTCGTCGGTGGCGGCTCGCTCCAGCCAGGCCAGTCCCTCTGCGATGTGCGCCGCGTCCCACAGGCTGCGGTCCTGCTCGTCGAGCAGCAGCAGCCCCCCGGTGCCCACCCGGCCCGGAAGCCGCGCGAGGTGGAGCAGCATCAGCGCCACCAGCGCCGCAGTCGTCGACCCCCTGCCCAGCGGGTGGGCGTACAGGAGCCGGGACAGCCGCACCGCCTCGTCGCAGAGGTCGCGGCGGATCCCGTCGCTGTCCTCGGTCGAGGAGAGGTGGCCCTCGGTGAACATCACGTAGAGCACCGTGTGCACAGCGCCGATCCGCTCGCCAGCACCGACGGCATCAAACGTGTCGATGAGATCCGGCTGGGTGCGCAGCCGGGCCCGCGCGCGCTGGAGCGTCTTGTAGACGCTGTCGGTCGACACAAACAGCCGCTGGGCGATCTCGTGTGCGCCAAAGCCGCACAGGGTCTTCAGCGCCAGGACGAGCTGCCCTCGCCGCGGCAGGTCCGGATCGCAGCACACGAACAGCATGCGCAGGAGACCGTCGTGGATCTCAGCGTCGTAGCGCGGCGCGTCGTCGATCCAGGCGGGGACCTCGTCGGTGCGGTTGTCGAGGATCCGCTGGCGGGTTGTCTGGGTGCGAAGCTCGCTGACCATCGCGTTGTGGGCGACACGGTACAGCCACGCCGAGGGCCGCGCCGGCACCTCGGCAGGCCACGCCCTGACCGCGGCCTCAAGCGCAGACTGGGCCGCGTCCTCGGCACGCGCGAGGTTGTGCAGGCCGAACCGGCGACTGAGCACAGCGACAAGGCGGCCGTACTCGTGCCGGAAGAAGCGGGGGTCGAGGGGAGGCACGCTCAACCGGGCGTGTGGATCTCGATGACCTCGACGCCCGAGCCCGGCCGCACCAGGCCAGGGCACGCTCCCGCCACCGCAGCGGCGTGGTCAAGGTCGTCGGCTTGGAGGATCATGTAGCCGCCGATGAGCTCCTTGACCTCGACGTATGGGCCGTCGGTGGGAGGCTCGGCCGAGACGAGGCGGCTGCTGGCAGAGAGCTTGCCACCGGTGTCGACGAGGTGTGCCTTGTTCGCCTCCATCCACGCGCCAAACTTGGCGTACATCTCCTGGAGCTGGGCGGGAGATGATGAGCTGTCGGTCGACGCGGTGGGCAGGCTCCGCTGGAGGCAGAGGAAGGTGGGCATGGGGTCTCCTTGGGGCTCGGACGGTGGCGGCTTCTGTGCCGTCACCACTCCAACGACGCGCGACCAGCACCGGGCTGGACACACCATCGCAAGTTTCTTTGCCCCTGTGCGCGAGGGCTCAGGCAAGTCTCCGCGTGGTTCCCGGCACGGGCTGCTACGATGGCACCATGAAGCGCATCGGGATGGCCGTGCTGCTCGCCCTCACCGGGTGCACCAGCGCAGGCGACACTGCCACAGAGGCGACCTTTTCGTTCGCCGCCCCCAACGACCGGCCGCCGCTGCGTGGGCCGGGCGGGCCGGCCCAGACCTTCAGCAGCGACGCGCTCTGGGAGAACTGCGCCGCGCTGCCCGGCGGGGAGCAGGACGCCCTCCACCACAACCTCGTGGTCCCGTACCGCGGGCACCTGGTGCTGCCGTGGGCGCCCGAGTGGAGCCGCGGGGGGCTGTCCTTCTTTGAGATGGACGACCCCTGCAACCCGGTCAAGGTCGGCGAAGGCTTCCACGAGCGCATGCGCGAGAGCCACTCGCTCGGCTTCGTCCACCTCCCCGACGGCGACCCGCACGCCGGCGACTACGTGGCCGTGACCGGCATCCGGGGCGTCCAGATCTGGGACATCTCCAGCGTCGAGCAGCCCGAGGCCATCTCGTACCTGGAGATCGAGACGGTCTTCTACCCCGACGCCTACGCGCGGGTCGTGCTCTCGGTGTTCTGGCAGTACCCGTACCTGTACGCCGCAGCGGCCGACAACGGCATCTTCGTCATCGACGCCACCGACCCGGCCGCCCCAGAGCTGGTCACGACCTACCCCATCGAGCCCGCCCTCCGCGCCGGCGGCGTCTTCGTGACCGGGAACCTGATGCTGGTCACCAGCGCCGAGGGCACCGACGCGGTCCTGCTCGACGTCTCCGATCCCATCGCCCCCCAGCCGATCGGCGGCGGGCGCTTCTCGTCGACCGACGCCAGCGGGGACGCCTGGGAGGCGTACCACGGCAACACCACCGGAGACCTCGCCTTCTTCGCCCGCAAGGAGGGCAGCGGTGGGCTGATGGTCGCGGACATCTCGGACCCCACCGCCCCGGTGTACGCCGGAGACTACGCCGGCAGCGGCAACGGCGGCTACGTCTTCTACGACGAGGGCTTCGCCTTCGTCGGCCTGTCCAGCCACGCCGCGGTCTACGACGTGCGCGACCTGTCCGCCATCACCGAGGTCGGCCGCGGAGAGCTGCCCGGCGACCTCGACACGATCACCCCCTACGGCAACGTCGCGATCCTCAGCGTAGACGACGACGCCGAGGACGGCATCGCCAGCGCGGTGATGCCCTGGACCGAGGCGCCCGACACCGCCGCCCCGCAGGTCCGCCGCGTCGAGCCCGCCGACGGTGCAGTCGGTGTCGCCACCACCAGCCGCGTCGGCGTCGCCTTCAACGAGTTTATCGAGCCATCCTCGGTGTTCCCCGGCTCGATCCGCCTCTTCGACGCGGACGGGGGCGCGGTCGACGGTTGGGGCTCCGGCCAGGAGAACATCGCCTCTTACGCCCCCAAGGCGCCGCTGCGCCCGGGCACGACGTACACCGTCGAGGTCCTCTCGGACGGCATCACCGACCTCAACGGCAACCCCACCGACGCCACCACGACCACCACCTTCACCACCGCCGGCCCATGATCACCCTGCTGTCTCTCCTCGCCTGCACCGACGCGCCCCGCGACTCTGGGGCGCCGGACCTCGCCTCGGCGCACGCCGACGCCGGCCCAGACCTCGCGGCTCTGGTCGGAGAGCCAGTCACCCTCGATGGCAGCGGCAGCACCGGCGCCGCGATGGCCTGGGACTTTGGCGACCGGCAGCGCGCAGAGGGCGCGACGGTCACCCACACCTACGGCGCACCGGGCACCTACCCCGCGGTGCTGACCGTCACCGGCGAGGACGGCGGCTGGCGCAGCGACACCGCGGTGGTCACGGTCACCGCGCCGCTCGCGGTGCTCACTCCCGACTGGGCCCGCACGATCGCCCGTGTCGGCGACGCGCTGTGGCTGGTCACCCCCGAGGCCGATCAGGTCTCGGTGCTGGACGCCGAAGACGGCTCGCTGCGCGACGAGATCGGCGTCTGCGGCCAGCCGCGCACCCTCGCCTACGACGCGGGCTCCGGCACGGTCGCGATCGCGTGCGAGGACGACGCGGCGTGGGGCCTCGACGCCGACGGCTCAGTCGCCTGGACCGTGGACCTCGGCGCCGGCAGCCGGCCCTACGGCATCGTCGGCCGCGACGGCGTGTGGCACGTGACCCTCCAGGGGACCGGGCAGCTCGCGACCATCGAGGGCGGCGAGGTCACCGCGGTGACCGACCTCGGCCCCGATCCGCGCGGGGTGGCCCTGGCCGGAGACGGAGAGGTGCTGGTCACCCGCTTCCGCTCCACAGCCCAGGCTGGCTGGTGGCACATCGACGACAGCGGCGTGACCGAGCACACGCTGTCGCTCGACGAGCTGGGAGACAGCGACACCACGACCGGCGGCGTGCCCAACCTGCTCGAAGAGATCGCGCCGTCGCCGGACGGGCAGCGCTGGTACGTGCCGGCGCTCCACGCCAACGTGCTGCGGGGCACGCTGCGCAGCGGCGAGGCGCTCGACTTCCAGACGACCGTGCGCGGGGTGCTGACCACCATCGACGCCACGACCCACAGCGAGGCGCCCGTCGCGCAGCGCAAGCAGTTCGACGAGCGCGGCCGGGCCAGCGCGGTGGCGTTCTCTCCGAGCGGCGACCGCGCCTACGTGCTCCACCCCGGCGCCGGGGCCGTCACGGTGCTCTCGACCAGCACCGACCAGATCATTGGCTCGATCCTCGACATCGGCACCTTCCCCACCGGGCTGGTGACCGCGGCCGACGGAGAGACCCTCTACGTCTACGCGTGGCTCGACCGCGCCGTGGTCGCCTACGACGTCTCGGACCTCTCGACCCAGCCGCCGGTCCGCTGGTCGCAGCCGACGCTGGCCACCGAGCCGCTGTCGGCCGAGGCCCTGCTTGGCAAGCAGGTCTTCCACGATGCACGTGACACCCGGCTCACGAAGTCGGGCTACGTCTCCTGCGCCCACTGCCACCCCGACGGCCGGGACGACGGCCTGACCTGGGACTTCACCGACCGCGGCGAGGGCCTGCGCAACACCACCTCGCTGGAGGGCCGGGCCGGAGACGGCATGGGGCCGCTGCACTGGACCGGCAACTTCGACGAGATCCAAGATTTCGAGCATGACATGCGCGGCCCCTTCTCTGGCGAGGGCTTCCTCTCCGAGGCCGACTGGAAAGCCACCAACGACACCCTGGGCGCGCCCAAGGCCGGCCGCAGCCCGGAGCTGGACGCGATGGCCGCCTGGCTCGCGACCCTCTCTGAGACGCCGCGCTCCCCTCACCCCCCGAGCCCCGGCGGCGAGAAGCTGTTTTCTGAGGCGGGCTGCGCGGGCTGCCACCCCGCGCCGCTCTACACCGACTCGGCGGCTGGGGTCCGCCACGACGTGGGCACGCTGACCGACGCCTCGGGCCTGCGCCTCGGCGGCACGCTGGACGGGCTGGACACGCCGACGCTGCTCGGCGCCTGGGCGACCGCGCCTTACCTCCACGACGGCTCGGCCGACACCATCGAGGCCGCCATCGCCGCGCACGCGAAGCTCGACGACAAGGCTCTGGCGCAGCTCGCCGACTTCGTCCGGGGCCTGTGAGTGTCGGCCACCTGGGACAAACCAGCCCTCCGGCGCCTGGAGTCTACCGGCGTCACCGCAACCGTGTCGATGGATCACGTCGCGATCCGCCTCCCCCGGAAGCCGCTGCTGCTCAGCCTCGGCACCAAGGTGATGCTGGTGAGCATGCTGAGCATGTCGCTGCTCTGGGCGGGGGCTGCGCTGCAGCCCCCGCTGGGGTCTCTCGCCTGGTGGTACATCGACGTCTTCCGCATCTTCTTCGGACTGGTCATCGTCTCCAGCATGTTCGTCAACGCGGCGCTGCTCACAGCGCGCTTCGTGTCGCACCACGTGCTTTCGAAGACCCCGCTGGGTGACCACCTCACCGAGCAGCACATCACGCTGACCCCGACCGCCGTGCGCACCGGGCGCCGCACGATCCCGCTGGAGAGCGTCGAGGGCACCGACATCCGCCTGGGTGCTCTCCAGTGGCAGCTCTGGCTCAAGACCACAGCCGGGCCGCGCTGCATCGCGCGAAGCGACAGCAAGCCCCGCCTGGAGCAGCTCTGCTTGCTCATCACCGCCCAGGCGGCGATCCGCCGGAGGGCGCTCCGGGCGGCCGGGCACAGCCTCCGGGGCACGCCCGTGCCCGCGGCGCTCGCTGCGATCCGGGAGCGCTAGGCTGCGCGCGGCGCAAGCTCGCGCGCGAGCATCTCGATCGACACCGCCCGCGACCGCAGGATGTTCAGCAGCTCCCGCCAGCGGGTCACCTGCTCGCCGGGGGACGCCCCCGGAGGGATCACGCCAGCCAGCGCGGCCTGGAAGATGTCCACCCGCGGCTGCTGGAGGAGCGGGAAGAGCCGAGCAGGGATCCCGGCGCTCTCCAGGCGGCGGCGCTGCTCTCCGGGTGGCAGCTTTCGCTTCTCCATCCCCTCCAGGGTGCGCCGGATGCTCTCCTGGATGCCCGGCTCGAGCTGGGTCGAGACCTTCTGGGACAGGCAGGCGTGCTCCAAGGCCTCGGCCCTGTCGACCACGCTCGCGAGCTCCGCGCCTCCCCCCCGCACCGCGAGCTCCCGGAGCAGCCCTTCCTGGCTGCGGAGCGCGTCGAGGGCCTGCTGCCAGATGCGTATCGCCCCCTTCACGCCGCCATCCTTGCCGACGACCCCGGCCTCAAAGAGGCCCGTGAGGCTGGCCTCGCCGGCCTCCAGGAGCGGAGCAAGGAGCGGCGGCAGGCGCACCGCGCGGCGTGTGGAGGCCTTCTCGCTGTCTGGGACGCTGGGATCGGCCAGCCGCTGCTGGACGACCCCCAGCGCCACACGGACCCTTGCGGGCGCCTCGGTCGGGATGCCGGCGCTGCGGCACTCCTGCTGGGCAGACTCGCGGAGCGGCCGCTCCGCTTCTGCGTGGGCGTCCCCGAGGGCGCGGCTGAAGGCCGAGGTGTCTCCCGACGATGTCGTCTTCTCGGTGGTTGGAGGCGGCCCGGAGTCATCGAGGTGGTCACTGACCGGCGCGACGCTGGTGTCGGTTTTGGTGGTGTCCGTCCCTGCCTGCTTCAGCTCCTGCATCACGACCTCCCGGGCGCCGTGATTCGGCGCCTTGCTCTGTAGAAAGCGGCCAGGGAGGGCAACAAACACCCGCCTCCCTGTCTCAACAGGAAGGTAAACGGCGCGACGTCGCAGCAGCGTCGCAGCTTGTGACAAACGCTACCGGGCGGTCCAGGCCCGCGCGAAGCGCAGCCCCATCGACATCGTGGCCGCGCCGCCGCCGACCTCACGGAGGAACGCCTCGCGGAGCTGCTCCTGCTCGGCCTCGGGCAGCGCGAACACGTCGTAGGTCGTGGAGAGCACATCGCTCCAGAGGGACGCAGCGGTCCCCTCCATCGAGAGCACATGGTCGCTGACCTCGACCCGCTCGAACCGCTCCGAGAGCAGCACGCGCAGGCCCTCCTCAGAGCGGATCCGTGCGTCCCCGAGCGGCGGCCGGTCAGACCGGTGGCCCGCCAGCAGCCGCAGATAGACCGCTCCGGCGCCGCCGAGGCCGCTGGGCACGATGGCACCGAGCGCGCCGCCGGGCACGAGGACGCGGGCGACGTGGTCGAGGACCGGCTCGACGGGGCTGATGAGCATCAGGGCCATGTGGCAGCCGACCGCCGACACCTCGCCGGAGGGCGTGGGGAGCGCCTGAGCGGGGCAGTTGTGGAAGACCGCCCGGCGCCGGATCCGCTTCCGGGCCTTCTTGAGCTCCGCGGCCGAGGCGTCCACGCCGATGACCACGGCCGGCGGGTCCGGCTGCTCGAGGATGCGCGCGGTGAGAGCGCCGTCACCGCAGGCGAGGTCCATCGCGACCTCTCCGCCGGCCTCTGTGGCGACGAACCGAGCGAGGAGGTCGTACGACGATCCCCCCTCCCCTTCGAGCACCCCGCCGCGGAAGGCATGGTCGGTGGCGCCGGGGTGGGTGGCGTGGAAAGCGTGGAGGAATTCGTCGGCGGTCTGCATGGCCTTGTGCTTATCTCTGGCGGATTGACGCGGCGACGAAGCGCCCATAAGTGAAGGACACTGTGAGGGCGGCTGGCTGCTGACCCCTCATGACCCGCGCTCACCCCTCCCCCGATGGGAGGTTGGTGTCCTGTTTTGGATCGTTCAGAGAGCAGCCACCGTGCCCAGAAATGTACCGCTCAAGCGGCTCGCCCGTGCGCTCGCGCGCGACGGAATCGGCGTGACCCGCCAGCACAACACGTACCGCTTCACCCGCCTCGCCGACGACTGTGTCTCGGCAGAGGTCCTCCTGCCGCAGGGCTTCCCCGTCGAGCGCAAGGCCGTGCGCCAGCTCCTCGGCTTCGCCGCCGCGCGCCACCCTCACGGCGGGCGCGTTCACCGCGCGGTCGCCACGCCAGACTTCCACCCCGGAGACCCGGTGCCGGTCGGCTCCGTGGTGGCGACCTCGCCGGACATGGTCATCCCGCAGGCGGTGGGAACCGACATCAACTGCGGGATGCGGCTGCACGTCGCCGACATCGACCTCGACACCTTCGAGGCGGGCCGCGACCGCTTCGTCGCCGCGGTCCGCGGAGACCTCCTGCTCGGCGCCCGCGACCTGCCGACCCGCACCACCACGATGCGCGCGCTGCTGACTCACGGCCTGCTCGGCTGGATCGAGGAGGCTTCCCTGTCGCCGCTCGGCGCGCTGGCGGCCTCGGACTTCGGCCAGCTTGCGTCGGAGCTGGAGCGGGTCTTCCAGCTCGGCTCGGCCGACGGCGACCCGCAGTGGGCGCCGCCGTCTCTGCTGCCGCCGGACCGGGACGTGTTCCGCGACAGCTACCTCGCGACGGTCGGCGGCGGGAACCACTTCGTCGAGATCCAGGTCGTCGACGCGATCCTGGACCGCGCGGCGGCGTGGTCGTGGGGCGTGCGTCCGGGCCAGCTCGCGGTGATGGTCCACACCGGCTCGCGGAGCGTGGGCCGGCACGTCGGCCGCCTGTGGATGGATCATGCGCGCACGGTCTGGCCCACCACTCACGCCCGCCCTGGCATCACCCCGCTGCACGGCGAGGCGGCCCGGAGCTACCTGACCGCGATGGCGACGGCGGCCAACTACGGCCAGGTCAACCGGATGCTCATCGCCGAGCTGGTCCGGCTGCGGCTGCGGGAGGTCTTCGGGCCGGTCGAGGCGCCGCTGGTCTACGACGCGCCGCACAACCAGGTCTTCGAGGAGGGCGGCCTGCTCATCCACCGCAAGGGCGCGACGCCGGCTCACGCGGGCGACCCGGTGCTCATCCCAGGCTCGATGGGCCACCCGTCGTTCCTGCTGCGTGGCCTCGGCCACCGGGGCTTCCTGTCGTCGGCGTCTCACGGCGCGGGCCGCCAGCTCACGCGCCACGAGATGTTCCGCAAGAACCGCGACGGCGAGGACCTGGGGCTGTCAGGGGTCTGCTGCATCACGCTGCGGGAGGAGCGGCGGGTGCAGGAGGCGCCGGTGGCCTACAAGCCCAT
>Ga0316202_10002656_pt1 | contig 11492 bp, 10 predicted proteins | sample 3monrhotite_MG_FD_204934 | JGI IMG/M metagenome (GOLD analysis project Ga0316202, IMG submission 204934) | Microbial mat bacterial communities from mineral coupon in-situ incubated in ocean water Damariscotta River, Maine, United States -... | ecosystem: Environmental > Aquatic > Marine >... | reverse complement strand
GGCCTCAGCCACCAACATCATCTTGATTTTCTTATCCTCGACGGGATTGAGAAGCATCCCTTCGACCGCCGGGATCAAATCCGTGACCACCAATTGACTGCCGGGCTTGAGGCCCTTGGCGATGACGCTGAAGCCGCCTTGGGTGAATGACACCTCGACAGATTTAATCATCAGCCGTTGGTCGGCATCGACCACATAGACCTTGCCCTGGTGCACCGCCTGAGCTGGGATCACCACTTGACCAGGGATCGCAGCACCTTTCAATTCGACCTCGACAAAGGTTCCGCGGATCATCGGCGGACGATGGCCGGGGCGCGCTTTACCGTATGGATCGTCGATGCTGACGACGATGCCCACAGACTGGGTCTGCGCATCGATGGTGCCCGCCACCCGCGCCACCTTGGCCGGAGTTTCCACGGTGTGGGTTCCGGCATTGAGACGAATCAGCGCATCGAGTCCTATTGCGCCCTGGACAGGCGAGGATGCCGGTGAAGCGGCAGCTTGCGCAGTGGCGACTTGGCGACCGACAATCAAGGGACGTAGCGAGCCAATGGGAAATTGCGCCTCGACCTCGGCCAGATCGGTGCCGTCGGCTTGGAACAGCAATTGGCCTTTGTTGGCGTATTGCGCCAGGTCGGCGCTGACCTCGGTGATGCGCACGTCATACGGCGCGCGGATCAAGGTGTGGCCGAGATCCAGTTCCGAGAGGCTGCGTTGCGAACGCAATACCGCACGATCGGCGGCGTTGATGGCGATGGTGTTTTTGAGGTTTTGAACCTGGGTTTCGCCGCTGAGCATCTGACGCTCCGCCGCTTCGAGGCTGGTTTTCGACACCGCCCCCTTGGCCGACAGGCCTTTTTTGCGTTGGTGGTCATCGATCAACAGCTTCAAGTCGCGCTCGGCAATCGCCAGCGACGCGCGGGTGGTCTTGTCCTTGACCTCCGACGCCTGCAATTGCGCGTCGATCTGGGCAAGGTTCAAGCGATAGCTGGCTTCATCAATGCGCAACAGCTCCTCACCCGCCTTGACCAACTTGCCGTTTTCCAGCTGTGGCGACACCCACACCACCGGACCGGCGACTTCGGCGACCGCGCTCCACACCCGTCCCGCCTGCATGGTACCGTAACCGGTCACCCGTGGCACCACGTCAAGCTTCGGCGTCTTGATCACACGCACATTAGCGGCACGCTCGACGGTGGGGGTTTTTTCGGGACCGGACTTCAACATCGGGGCGACGAACAGCGCCACCACGCCGAGAGCCAAGGGCGGAAGGATCCAAAATTTTGGGGACAGGGCGCGCATGAAAATTCACCTTGCTCAAGCACATATCGGAATGTGCCCAACATGGTGCAGGGTGCGCTGTCCCCAAGCAACAATAATTATGTAACCGAAGGTAACAAGGCCTTGATTTGCACAGAAAAAAAGGCCCGGTGAATAAACACCGGGCCTTTAGGTATCGCTGCCCAAAAGGGGGTAATGGGGAGGTGAGTGATTAGGCAGCGGTCTTGGAAAGGATCTCGTTATACGCAGCGCCGAATTGGCCGGTGAGCGGTTCGCTCACGTCGCCGGCAACCTTCATGGCCGTTTGGCCGATGGTGGTGCCGGTTTCGACGGCTGCTTCGAAGCCGGATTGGGCCAGCTTCATCTGAGTTTCGGAAATCTCTTCCGGAGTCTTGCAAGCGGTCAGGGTCTGTGCGGCTTCGGTGTTGAAGCGCACGACGTCTTTGGCAGCTTTGAAGAACAAGTTGTTCAGTTCCTGGATACCGGCGACGTAAGCTTCGCCGACCTTAACGGCAGCGTCGAAGTTTTCACGACCGGGGAATTCAACGCCTTCGAAGGCTTGAGCGGCTTTGGCCTGCTCGGTGCCCGCTTTGATGGCGGCATCGACGCCGTCTTTGATCATGTCGGCGGTGGCTTCAAAATTTTCGGCGGCAGCTTCCATAGCGGTTGCTGCGGTGGCGGTTTTCTTTTTTGCGGTGCTCATTACTCATCACTCCTAAAACTGGATCATTGCTGTCATCGCAAGAACTTCTACCCAAAGCTCCTGTATGCGATGTGCGGGTTCTCGGAGCCTCCCGAGTTCCGGTGTACAAATATAATTTATGCTGCATCGCAACATTAGTCAATGATTATTTTGCAGTGCACAATAATTTCACAATTCCCTTATCTCCTTGTCATATTTCAAATTTTCTCTGCACAAACCTGCGCGCCGTTAACTTTTTTTTAGACCGCCACGGGGGAGAATCGGCGTATGCCACGTTGGAGAACGGATAGAATCGCCCCTTTCTCCTTGCGGTTACACCCGGATTCCCGCACAAATAGGGGGCTTTCGGGTTTCGAAAGAGCTTTTCGGAGGCGCGGACCAAACCGCACCCCGTTCAATTGAAGCTCAAATGTCAGAACTGCAGTTAGAGGGATGCTCCTGCTTTGAGGTCTTACATCAAAGCCCATAGGCCCAGAATGGGCGCGCGCTTCGACATGGTTCACGTGTTGATCGCCACCGGGCTTCTGCTTCTCGCCGTCGCCCTTTTGCTCCCCACCAGCGCCCACGCCAAGTACGCGTCGTTGGTGATCGATGCCGAAAGCGGCGAAGTGCTGCACGAAATCAATGCCGACACCCGCAATTATCCAGCGTCTCTCACCAAGATGATGACGCTCTATATGATGTTCACGGCTTTGGACGAAGGCCGCATGCGTCTTGACGACCGCATCTTGATGTCCAAGCGCGCCGCCCGTCAGCCGCCGTCGAAACTGGGCATTGAGCCCGGCCAGACCCTGTCCGTCGAAACCGCAATCCGCGCCCTGGCGGTCAAGTCCGCCAATGACGTCGCCGCCGCGGTCGCCGAACACATCGGCGGGTCTGAACGTCAATTCGCCCTGCTGATGACCGCCAAAGCCCGCGATTTGGGTATGCGCAACACCACGTTTCGCAATGCATCCGGCCTGCCGCACCGCGGTCAGTTGTCCACTGCACGCGACATGTCGACCCTGGCGCGCGCGCTGCTGATGCATTTCCCGCACCGCTATCACGTCTTTTCCGAACCCAAGTTCAACTATTCGGGAAAGACCTATAAGTCGCACAACAAGCTGCTGACCAACTACGAAGGCACAGACGGTATCAAAACCGGCTACATCCGTGCTTCGGGCTTCAATCTGGTGGCCAGCGTCAAGCGCGGCGAGAAACGCCTCATCGGCGTGGTATTCGGGGCCAAGAACTCCAAATCGCGCAACAACCACATGGTCAAGCTGCTCGACAAGGGCTGGGCCAAGGTCGATCCGCAAATGGCTGTCGCCCAGGCCAAGGCTAAGGCACCCGCCAAGAAGCGCGCTACGTCCGCTAAGTCCAATGGCAAGTCCAATGGAAAATCCATTTGGGGTGTGCAGATCGGCGCATATAAGACCTACGATCCGGCTTATGAAATCGCCATGCGCGCCATGGGCGTCGCACCGTCCTACCTCGCCGCCGGCGACATCACGGTGGCACCGCTGGCCAAAAAGAACGGCCGCAAACTGTACCGCGGACGGGTCATGGGCATCACCAAAACCCAGGCCTACCGGGCATGTAAGTTCTTGAAAAAGAAGAAGTTCGGCTGCATGCCGCTGAAGCTCAGCGCACCGCTCGAAGTGGCGTCGTTGAACTAACCCACACTCTTATTGAGATGATTAGTCGAGATACGGCGGCGTAATGGCGCTGGCTTCAAGTTGCGCGCGGAGTTGGTCTTTGAGGCGTTCGAGCCCCTCTTCCGTGGTGCTCTCGCAGCGCAAGCCCAAGGCCGCCTGGGTGTTCGACGCGCGCAGCAGCCACCAGCCATCGCTTGAGGTCACGCGCACACCGTCGATGTCGTTGACGTCGATACCGTCCTGCGTGCCAAGCCGTTCACGAACCTCTTCGATGACCTTGAACTTCTTGTCTTCGGGACACTCGAAGCGAATTTCCGGGGTGTTGACCATGTGCGGCATAGCGTCGCGCATGTCGGCCAAGGTCTCATCGGAACTTGCAACAACGCTGAGCAGACGGATCGCGGTGTAGACCGCGTCGTCAAAGCCGTAGTAGCGGTGCTTGAAGAAAATGTGCGCGCTCATCTCACCGGCCAGTGGCGCACCGGTCTCGTACATCTTGGTTTTGATGTGGCTGTGGCCGGTTTTCCAGATCATCGGCTGGCCGCCCATGCGCTTGATTTCGTCGACGAACACTTGGGATGCCTTGACGTCGGCGATGATGATTGCGCCGGGCTCGTCGGCAAGCACTTCGCGCGCCGCCAGCACCATGATTTGATCGCCCCACAGCACCCGGCCCTGGCCGTCGATCATACCGATGCGATCGCCGTCACCGTCGAAACCGAAGCCCAAATCGCAGTTGTGCTCCGCCACCAACGCCTTCAACTGGTCGAGGTTCTTTTCCACCGTCGGATCGGGGTGGTGTGCCGGGAACGTGCCGTCGATCTTTTCATTGATGATGTGATGGGTGCCCGGCAAGCGCTTGATCAGTTCGACGATCACCTCGCCCGCCGCGCCGTTGCCCGGGTCCCAAGCCACGGTGAGGTCCTTGGTAGAATGGAAATCCTGAAACACCCGTTCGACATAGTCGGCGAACACGGACTGTTCGACGGCGCTGCCCATGCCGTCCTCGAACGCGCCGGTGGCTGCGATTTCACCCAGCTTCTGGATGTCTTCGCCATAAAACGACTTGCCGCCGATGGTCATCTTGATGCCGTTGTATTCGGACGGATTGTGGCTGCCGGTGATCATCAGCGCCGCATCCACGCCGAGCGTCGCACCCGCGAAGTACAACATCGGCGTTGGCCCGCAGCCGATGCGCACCACGTCGATGCCGCTCTTGGTCAAGCCGTCGACCAGCGCCGCTTCCAATCCTGGCGAGGTCAAGCGCCCGTCGTAGCCGACCGCGCAGCTTTTGCCACCGCTCTCTGAGATGACCGCGCCGAAAGCCCGGCCGATGACGTGCACGTCGTCCGCACCGAAGTTTTCCGTGGTGATGCCGCGAATGTCGTATTCGCGCAAGATTTCCGGATCGAGGGTGCGGGCGGCGGGGTTGCTCATAGACTCAGGTTATCCTTTTTTCCGGCCGATGCAGTGATAGTCGAACCCGGTCTCTGCCATTTCGGACGGCTCATAAATGTTGCGCAGATCGACCAAAATCGGCGATTTGAGCAGCGATTTAACGCGTGCGAAATCCAGACCGCGGAACGCGTTCCATTCGGTGATGATCACCAAAACGTCGGCGTCCTCCATGGTCTCGTAGGCGTCTTCGCACCATGCCACGCCGTCCAACATGGATTTCGCTTCATCCATGCCTTCGGGATCGAACGCACGCACCACAGCACCGCTTTCTATAAGTGCTGGAATGATGTCGAGGCTGGGTGCGTCGCGCATGTCATCGGTGTTCGGTTTGAACGTCACGCCCAGCACCGCCACGGTCTTGCCGTCGACGGAACCACCGCACGCATCGATCACGCGGGTTGCCATGGCTTTCTTGCGCTGCTCGTTGATGTCGACCACCGCTTCGACGATGCGCAAGGGCGAGCCGACGTCCTGGGCGGTGTGCACCAGCGCCAGCGTGTCTTTAGGGAAGCACGAACCACCGTAACCGGGGCCAGCGTGCAGGAACTTCTTACCGATGCGCCCATCCAGGCCGATGCCCTTGGCGACGTGATGCACGTCCGCGCCGACCTTTTCGCACAGATCGGCGATTTCGTTGATGAAGGTGATCTTGGTCGCCAAAAAGGTGTTGGCGGCGTACTTGATCAGTTCCGACGAGGTGCGCGAGGTGAACAGGATCGGCGCTTCGATCAACGACAACGGACGATACAGTTCGCGCATCAATTCCTGGGCGCGCTTGCTGTCGGTGCCGATGACCACGCGGTCAGGATGGGTGAAGTCGGCAATGGCCGAACCTTCGCGCAGGAATTCGGGGTTCGACACAACGTCGAAGTCGGCATCGGGGCGGGTTTCGCGGATGATGCGTTCGACCTCGTCACCAGTGCCGACGGGCACCGTGGACTTGGTTACCACCACCGTGTAGCCGTCCATGTTTTCGGCAATTTCCTTGGCCGCGGCATAAACGTAGCTGAGGTCGGCGTGACCGCCGCCGCGCCGCGTCGGGGTGCCGACTGCAATGAACACCGCGTTGGCATTTTTCACCGCACCGGCCAGTTCGGTGGTGAAGGTCAGGCGATGCGCCTTGACGTTCTTTTCCACCAAATCGTCGAGGCCCGGCTCGTAAATCGGCATGACGCCGTTTTCGAGCATTTCGATCTTTTTGTGATCCTTGTCGACGCACACCACGTCCACGCCAAATTCGGAAAAACAGGCTCCCGAAACCAGGCCTACATAACCGGTGCCGATCATCGCTACGCGCATGGATAATTCCCCAACATCTAAACAGCGCCAAACGGACGAATCGCCCCGTTCGCGCGGGCTTGGGGGGTTTTAGGCGATGCACCCTGCCCTGGCAAGGAAAAGCGCCCTTTGGGGGCTTAGAGGTGGCGCTTCAAATAGGCCCGCATGTCGTCCGAATGGGTGGAACGTTCCAGCCCGAACGCCACGTTGGCTTCGACAAATCCATACATCGAACCACAGTCAAAGCGGGTGCCGTCAAAGCGCAGCCCATGAAACGGTACCTCGCCGATGGTCGCGGAGATGGCGTCGGTGAGCTGAATTTCCCCCCCAGCCCCGGTGAGCCCCTTGTCCAAGTGATCGAACACTGGGGCCTCGAGGATATAGCGCCCGATGATCGACAAGGTCGACGGCGCGTCTTCGGGATCGGGTTTTTCCACCAGGCCCTTTGCTTCCACCAGCGGCCCGTCTTCGCGAGACACATCCAAGATGCCGTAGCGGTTGGTGAGGTCCCGCGCGACGTTTTCCACCGCCACCACGTTACCGCCATGCTGGGCGTAGACGTCCATCATCTGCTTCAAGCAGCCCGGCTTGCCCTGGATCAGGTCGTCGGGCAGGATCACTGCGAACGGGCCGTCAGCGACGAATTCGCGCGCGCACCACACTGCGTGGCCGAGGCCCAACGGCTCATCCTGGTAGCAGAACTTAATCTGGTCTTCGCCCAGGGTGGTTTCGGACACGATCTTCAGCTCGTTGGTCTTGCCGCGTTCGGACAGCGTCGCTTCCAGCTCGTCATTGGGGCTGAAGTGCGTTTCCAAGATCGCCCGATTGATCGGGTTGGTGACGAAGATGAACTCGGTGATCCCGGCTTCTTTGGCTTCGTTCACCGCATACTGGATCAACGGCTGATCGGCCACCGGCAGCATTTCTTTCGGGATCGCCTTGGTCGCGGGCAAAAAGCGCGTGCCCAGCCCGGCCACGGGAAATACCACTTTGGTAATGGAAGTCGTCATCTTGCCCCTCGAATTCATCTGGCGATCTTTGTGCCACAGACACACACCTTAGGCAATAAGCCCCGCCGCACGCGCGCGCCGCGTCACCGCGATGGTCAAGAACAGCTGCAACGCGATGAACGGCACGAACACCAACACGCGCAAGCCACCTTCGATGTTCACCAACACCAACGCACCCAGGCCCTGCAACGCGCCGACGGTGAGATAGAACGTGGTCACCCGCGCATGACTTAAACCGAGGCGATTCATCAATTGATAGAGATGGCCGCGGTGCGCCTCGGTCACGCGTTCACCAGCACGCCAGCGACGCACGAAGGTGTAGGCGGTGTCCCAGATGAAGTGAAAGAACAGCAACGGCATGACCAAAAACGACACGTGGCTGTCATCGAAGCGCCCGGCCATCACCGCCATCACCGCCAACACGAAGCCCAAAAACTGGCTGCCGCTGTCGCCCATGAAAATTTTCGCCGGTTGCCAGTTCCACAGCAAAAATCCCAGCGCCGCCCACACAATGATAGAGCAGACCAGATAGATGAAGGGGCTGCCTTCCATAAACGTGATCAGCGCGAAGAAGCCCGCCGCCACCGCCGCCGCGCCGCCCGCGATGCCGTCAATGCCGTCCATGAAGTTAAACGCGTTGGTCAGGCCGACGATCCACACCAGGGTCACCGGATAGGCCAACCAGCCCAGCTGCCATGTCCCCACGACCGGAAGACTCAACTGATCGATCACCACGCCCAAGGTCATCACCGCGACGGCACAGGCGATCTGCAAAATCAGCTTGGCCTTGAAGCCCATGCCTTCCAGGTCATCGACGATGGAGACCACCGCGATCAACAACGCGGATATGCAAAAGGCCCAGAAATAGCCTTGCTCAAGCACCGGATCGCCGCTCAGAACCCACAACGCGCCCAGCCCGACAAAGAACGTCACGACGATAGCGATGCCGCCTGATCGCGGCGTCGGGTTGGTGTGGGATGAGCGCTCATTGGGTGTGTCGATGATCCGCACGCGCTTCATCAAAACCCACGTCAACAACGCCGACAACGCACATAACGCCGCGCCGAAACCAAGATGGGTGAAAAAAGCCGAAAAAGTCATGGAAATGTTGTGCCACAGGGCGCGGGCGATGTCACTTATCCAGCAACACATCCTTGGCGCGGTTGATTTGCTGGGCGAGGTAATCTGAACCGCCCTTGTCCGGGTGCAGGTTGCTCATCAGGCGGCGGTGTGCGGCCTTGATATCATCTTTGCTGGCACCCCGCTCGAGGCCAAGGATTTTGTAAGCCTCGTCACGGCTCAGCGATCCGGGATCGTTGTGCGGGGTTTCGGAATGCGCCCCCGCGCGCCAATTGGGATCGCGGCGATCCAGATAGCCTTCGATCACCCGCGCGCTGTCGGGATCGACTTGCGCCTCGCCATAAAGCTTGAGCACTTCGTCGGTGGTGAGGCTTTCCAGCGCGCGGCCCGCGAACGTGCCTTCGAGCACCTGACCCGACACATGCCCCGATCCGTGATCGAGATGCATCACCACGAACCGCGTGCGAACATCGGAGCCCTGCCCGGACCCGGGATTGTCGTTGCTGCCCGGCGAACTCCAGCCCTTACCGCCGCCACCAAGACCGAACAACCGCGCGAACATCTGTGCGTATCTGAGCCCCGTGAACATGCGCAGGAACCACATCAAGACCGCCGGCAACGCAGCCAACGCAGCCCACAGCTTTCCGGTCACGACCAGCCACATCACCACCATCACGACCACCGTGAAGCCCAACCACTTTAGCCCCTTGAGCAGCGCCTTCGGCGATGCGCTCACATACCAGCGCGACATCAGTAACACCGCGATCAACACCGCGATGCCGAGAATGAAATAGGACATTACGGCGTGCCCCTTTTCATCTGATCGGTGATCTTGAGGATATCGCCGCCTTGCACCTTGGCGAACTCATCGAGCGCCCCGCGCCCGCCTGCGGCAAATACCGCGACGGCGGACAACAGTTTCTTCAGCATGTCGGGACTGGCCGCATCGAAGTGAACGTAGGCCCCGCCGCTGAGCTTGGCGATGTGTTGAAATGCGCGCTGAGCATTCGGGTCATAGCCTTCATGAAACATAAACACCGGCACGCCGAGGATACCAAGCTCCCCCGCCACCTGCCCGACCGCATCGATGTTTTCTTCGAAGCAATCGCCGACATAAACCACCGCGCGGATGCCCGTGCGGGTGGCTTGGTTGCGGGCGTGCTTGAGCACCTTATCCACCTGGGTCTGGCCCGCCATGCAGTAGACCGAACTCATCAAACGATGAATTTCCGATGGGTCCGAGAGCCAGTTTGAAACCTTGAATTCGCCGAAACCGCGAAAGAACGCCAGCTGCACCGCCAAACCGCCGATGCCACGGGTGGCTTCGAACATCTGGTTTTGCAGGCGTGCGGCCATGTCCCAGCTGGGCTCGCGCGAGGCCGTCGCGTCCATGGCGAACAGCAAGCGTCCGCCGCCGGTTCCCTGAAACGGTACCGGGGTCTTGTTCAAATCACCTAAAAACGCATCGACTGCGGAGGCGTCGGAGGTTTTGGTCGGCAGGTTGTCGGGATCATCCACCATTGTGTCAGCTGGCCGCCACCGCGCCGCCCGCACCGATCATTAGGCCGCCTGCACCACGGTGCAGGTTCTTGATCGCGCGTGGTGTATGAAACATCTGACGTGCCTTGGCCGCCATCGCTGCATAGCCCGCCAGCACCATGCATAAGGTTGCACTGACCACCACCGACGCCGTGATCAAGCCGCCGACACTGAGGCTTTGCAAATCCATGAACGCGGGCAAAAACGCGACGTAAAACACCACCACCTTGGGATTACCGAGTGTCAAACTGAGACCTGACAAGAAGGTGCGCCCAGAGCCTTTTTCCGGCGCGGGCATGAGCGTCGCGTCGGCATGCTTGGCGCTACGCCAGGTCTGAATGCCCAGATAAATCAGGTAGACGCCACCGATCAGCTTGAGCACACCGAACGCCGCCGCATATTGGCTGGCGATAACGCTCAGGCCCAGTGCCGCCAACACTAGGTACACCAAGTCTCCCGCGATCACGCCGACGATGAACACCAATGTCGAACGAAAGCCCAATGCCAAGGCGCGCGCGATGATGGCGAACACGCCAGGCCCCGGCGTGATGCCCAACACGAAGATGGCAAGGGCCAGCGCAATTGTGCTTTCCAAGCTCACATCAGTCTCCCAGGTTCTTGCATTTCCATCTTGCCCGCACCTTAGTCAGCAGACTTTTCAGCTTTCTTTTTCAGAAACAACTGATGGTGTTCAGAACCTTCGCGGAGCATTTTGGCGCCGCACTCGGGGCAATGTTCATCTTGGCAACGCACGCCCTTGCTGTGCGGGATTGTGGTCTCGCATTTTGGACATACACAATGACCGCCTTCACCCATCACGTGTTTACGATGCTCTGCCATGATATTCTCCATTGACTGAGGAGCGCCTATATCAGCTATCCCCGTACGATAAGGTCCGTACGATAAGGATAGTCACGTCCACACGATTTCGCTAGGGACGTTTAAGGCAGGTGGATCGCCTCGATCAAAGCGCGCACTTCCTGACGTGCGGCGATGTGTGACATGGAAAGCGCCTGTTCGCCCTGCACCTCGGCGACGTCCATCAAGGTCAGCCCCTGATGAAACAGTTCGCGAAAGATCACGCGTTCGGAAAAACCCGTCACTGTGCGAAAGCTGATGCGCTTGGAAAGCTCAGCCAACAGCCGCTCGATCTCGCGCTTGTTCTTGCTGTCGGTGTGGCCCATACGATTGCGCATCACGATCCAGTCGGGCGGCGTGTTGCGCCCTGGGCCCCCACGCTTGGCGCGCATCATGCGCTGCTGCCATACCAACTCGGCATAATGGCTGGGGCTTTTGATGCTCATGTCCGTGGGGTCGATCTTCGCCAACACGTCCAGATCAATGAAGCTGTCGTTCATCGGCGTGATCAGTGTGTCGGCGAACGAATGGGCCAAGCGTGACATGGCGGTATCGGACCCCGGCGTGTCGACGATCACCACGTCGGCGTTCGCCCCGGCATCTTCGAACACGCCCGCGAGCAGCGCTTCGATACCTTCTTCATCGCCG
>Ga0316202_10002655_pt1 | contig 11495 bp, 10 predicted proteins | sample 3monrhotite_MG_FD_204934 | JGI IMG/M metagenome (GOLD analysis project Ga0316202, IMG submission 204934) | Microbial mat bacterial communities from mineral coupon in-situ incubated in ocean water Damariscotta River, Maine, United States -... | ecosystem: Environmental > Aquatic > Marine >... | reverse complement strand
GCTCGTAGCTCAGGGGTAGAGCACCACCTTGACATGGTGGGGGTCGGCGGTTCGAAACCGCCCGAGCCTACCATTTAAATAATATGTCATTTCAATTGAGGCAGGACTTTTCAAAGTCCGGCCTCTTTTTGATTCGGGCCATCCGTGGCCCTCAGGTTTCACCCGCCTATTCAGGCGTCCAATTCCTCTATCCTGAGGAATTGTGTTTCGGATCATTTGTGATCCTCAGGGATTTACCCCGACTTGGTAGTCGCCCAGCTCCTCTGTTCTGAGGAATTGTGTATGCGCGCTGCTTCGTTAGGATGCAGCGCCTACAAGTACGGAGGAACACCATTGCCATGAATATTCAACTGCCTGACGGCTCAACACGCAGCCTTGCAGAGGGCGCAACTGCATATGATTTAGCTGCTGATATCGGCGAGGGTCTGGCACGTGCCACCATTGCTGCATCAGTGAACGGTACGCTGGTTGATGTGTCGCATCTGTTGAAAGATGGTGATCAGGTTTCTCTGATTACGCTGAAATCAGAAGAGGGGCTGGAGATTATCCGCCACTCCACATCACATTTGATGGCTATGGCTGTGCAGGATGTGTTCCCGAAATCACAGGTGACCATAGGTCCGGTGATTGAAGACGGTTTCTATTACGATTTTGCTTTTGAACGCGCGTTTACACCGGATGATCTGAAAAAGATTGAGCAAAAAATGCGTCAGCTCTCTAATCAGAAGCTACCAATCACGCGTGAAGAGTTAAGCCGTGATGCTGCTATTGCCCACTTTGAAGGCATTGGTGAAACATATAAAGCTAAACTGATTGGCCGCATTCCTGCCGGTGAGACAGTAAGTCTCTATAAGCAGGGCGAGTGGTCAGATCTCTGTCGTGGCCCGCATGTACCGAATACCTCCTTCCTTAAACATTTTCAGCTGATGAAAGTGGCAGGAGCGTATTGGGAAGGTAATTCGGATAATGAACAGCTGCAGCGTATCTATGGTACTGCATGGCCAGCTAAGGGTGATCTGAAAGATTATCTGACCCGTCTGGAAGAAGCTGAGAAACGCGATCACCGTAAATTAGCCAAGTCGCTGGATCTGTTCCATCTGCAGGAAGAAGCACCGGGTATGATTTTCTGGCATCCGAAAGGATGGTCTGTGTGGCAGAGTGTTGAGAACGAAATTCGCGCTGTGATGCGCGACAACGGTTATCAGGAGATCAAAACACCGCAGTTGGTAGATCGTAAGCTGTGGGAGAAGTCTGGTCACTGGGGCAAGTTCCGTGATGAGATGTTCACCACCAATACCGATAACCGCGAGTACGCCATCAAACCGATGAATTGCCCGTGTCATATTCAGGTATTTAACCAGAATCTGCACTCTTACCGTGATTTGCCGCTGAGGCTCGCTGAATTTGGTTCCTGTCACCGTAATGAGCCATCCGGTACATTGCATGGCTTGATGCGTCTGCGGAACTTTGTACAGGATGATGCCCATATCTTCTGTACCGAAGGTCAGATTCAGGACGAAGTGTGTGACTTCATTGATCTGACCTATGATGTATACAAACGTTTTGGATTTGAAGATGTGATTATCTTCCTCTCTGATCGTCCGGATAACCGTGTGGGTACCGATGAGCAGTGGGATAAAGCAGAATCTGCCTTGCATCAGGCCCTGCAATCGAAAAATATCGAGTATGGCGAGAATAAGGGTGAGGGTGCGTTTTACGGACCTAAGATTGAATTCTCTTTGAAAGACTGTCTGGGTCGTGTTTGGCAGTGTGGTACCATTCAGGTCGACTTCTCCATGCCTGGGCGACTTGGTGCGCAGTATGTGGCCGAAGATTCATCACGTCAGACACCTGTGATGTTGCATCGTGCTATTTTGGGGTCGATGGAGCGTTTTATAGGTATCCTGATCGAGCATCATGAAGGTAAGTTCCCGTTTTGGTTGGCTCCAGTGCAGGCTGTGATCTGTAATATCACCGATTCACAGTCAGAATATGTGACCGAATGTTGCAATCGGATGAAAAAAGCGGGCTTTAGAGTAGATGCGGACTTGCGAAACGAAAAGGTCGGCTATAAAGTGCGCGCCCACACGCTGACACGGGTGCCGTTCATTCTTGTTGCTGGAGATCGGGAACGAGAAGAAGGAACCATCAGTGTACGTGACTTAAGTGGTCAGAATATCGGTACATTTAGTGTCGATGGCTGGATAGCAGAGATGCAGAAAAAGCTTGAGAATCACGAGTAGCGTGAATAGTTAAGTAACAAAAGGGAGTCTTGTATTAAAAAGGATTTGCCACTCAATCACGATATTACCGCCAAAGAGGTGCGTGTAGTTGATGATACAACGGGTGAACAGCTAGGTGTTTTATCACTGAATGAAGCTGTCGCCAGAGCTTCAGCTAAGGGTCTTGACCTGGTGCTGATGGCCGCGAAAAGTAATCCGCCGGTTTGTAAGATCATGGATTATGGCAAATACAAATACGAGCAGAGTAAAAAAGCTAACCTTGCCAAGAAACGTCAGCATGTGATGCAGATTAAAGAAGTGAAGGTCGGGGCTAATACCGACGTGCATGACATGGAAGTTAAGATGAGGAACGCGAAGAAGTTTTTAGAGCAGGGCAACAAGGTTAAAATTTCACTGCGTTTTCGTGGCCGTGAAATGGCACATACTGATCGCGGACGTGAGCAGATGAAGAATGTTGCCGGTTATTTGGAAGAGTTTGGTAAACCTGAAAAGATGCCAAACATGGAAGGTCGACAGATGATTATGATTGTCGCCCCGCATAAAAAATAGTTTTAGTTTATAGTTTAGTACTTAAGGAAGAATACAATGCCTAAGATGAAAACAAACAGCGGTGCTGCCAAGCGTTTTACCAAAACTGGTAGTGGCAAATGGAAACGTAACAAGGCTTTTGCCAGTCATATTTTGACGAAGAAGTCGCCTAAGCGTAAGCGCAATATGCGTGGAACTGAGCTAGTTTCACAGGCAGATTCAAAAGCGTTGGAACGTTTAGTTCCAGGCCGCGGTTAATTAAAAGTTATAGTAAGGTTAGGAGAGAAATATGCCCCGCGTTAAATCCGGAGTTCAGGCGCATGCGCGCCATAAGAGTGTTATCAAGGCAGCCAAGGGATACCGTGGCCGTCGTAAAAGTTGTTTCCGTGTAGCGACCCAGGCGGTCGATAAAGCACGTCAATATGCTTATCGTGACCGTAAGGTTAAAAAACGTGACTTCCGCAGCTTGTGGATCGTTCGTATCAATGCAGCAGCCAAGCTGAATGGTTCTAACTATTCTAGCTTGATGCACGGCCTGAAATTGGCTGGTGTTGAACTAGACCGTAAAGTATTGGCAGATATTGCCGTACGTGATGCTGAAGGTTTTGCGACGCTGGTAGCAACAGCTCGCGCACAGATTCAGTAAAATCACACTCTCCGGTTTCGATCGGAGGTTCTATCCAGATAGAACAACAGTGTAATGAATTCGAAGGCAGGGCTGTTCGCAGCCCTGCCTTTTTGCTTGAAAAAAATCGTTTGATATAAAGAGATCAGAGGCTTTTACCACTAAGGCACCAAGGCACAAAGAAAATCAAAAATAGATCGACATCTTATTTTTTGTTTTCAGCACGTTTAATGTAGTGAAATCTATTGCTTGTACTTTGTGTCTCTGTGACTTTGTGGATAAAAAAGGGGTTAGTTCATGAGTGAGATTGATTCGCTGAAGTCACAGCTTGAGTCATTGCAATCGGAAGCATTGCAATCATTTGTAGCGGCTGAAAATTTAAATGCATTGCAGCAGCTGCGCGTCCAGTATTTGGGTAAAAAAGGTGCATTGACCGAAGTGTTGAAGGGGGTGGGTAAACTCCCTCCTGCTGATCGTCCTGTGATCGGCCAGCATGTGAATGCAACCAAAGCAGCGCTGGCAGCTGCACTTGATGAGAGTGAAACCGCGCTGGCTGAAAAGGAAAAAATCTCCCGTATTGAAGCTGAACGGATTGATGTGAGCCTGCCTGGCCGTAATAAGGGTAAAGGAGCACTGCATCCTGTACAGAATGGTCTGGATGAGATTTCGACGATCTTCTCACAGATGGGGTTTGTCGTAGCTGAAGGGCCTGAGATTGAAGATGAATTTCATAACTTTGATGCGCTGAATATTCCGCCTGAACATCCTGCCCGTGCCATGCACGATACCTTCTTTGTCAAAGAGATGGGTAATGGGGAGAAATCCGAACCGATGTTGCTTCGCACCCATACCTCGCCTGTTCAGATTCGTACCATGAAGCGCTTTTTGGCTGAAGGTGGTGAACCGCCACTGGCTGTCGTTGCACCGGGTCGTGTCTACCGTTGTGATTATGATGTTACCCATTCACCGATGTTTCATCAGGTTGAAGTGTTCAAGGTAGATCGTGATGTATCGATGGCACATCTGAAAGGTGTGTTAAAACATTTCCTCTCCACCTATTTTGAAAAGGATGTAGCGATTCGCCTGCGGCCTCACTATTTTCCCTTCACCGAACCCTCAGCAGAAGTGGATATCGGCTGTGTGTTTTGTGCTGGCAAAGGCTGTCGCATTTGTAAAGGTAGTGGCTGGATTGAGGTGTTGGGTAGCGGCATGATTCATCCCAAAGTATTGCAATCGGTTGGCATTGATTCCGAGGAGTTCTCCGGTTTTGCGTTTGGACTTGGTGTGGAGCGTTTGGTGATGTTAAAACAGGGCATACCGGATCTAAGGCTGTTCTTTGAAAATGATGTGCGATTCTTGTCCCGGATGGGGGTGACTAAATGAAAATTCCTTTTTCCTGGTTGAAAGAACATGTGGCTTTAACATCCACACCATCTCAAATCGCCGATGACCTGGTGCGTTTAGGTCATGAAGTGGAATCCGTTGAAATGCCGCGTGCAGCAGTCGTTGGCGTACGTGTTGGTCTGATTGCATCAAAACAGCCGCATCCGGATGCGGATAAGTTGAGTCTTCTCAAAATTGATGTGGGTGATGCAGAACACCTGGATATTGTCTGTGGTGCATCCAATATGGGGGAAGGTGATAAGATTCCTGTTGCGACCCTTGGCACGGTTCTACCGAATGGTCTGAAAATTAAGAAGGGCAAGATTCGTGGTGAAACAAGCTGTGGTATGTGCTGTTCTGAAACAGAGCTTGGCCTGGCTGAAGAGTCGGCTGGTTTGTTGATTCTGCCAGTGGATGCCCCGATTGGTGCAGAAGTGGGCGAATACCTTGAGCTTGAAGAAGCAGTGTTTGATCTTTCGATCACACCGAACCGCGGTGATTGTATGAATGTGCGTGGTGTCGCGCGTGATTTGGCAGCGGATGCTGATCTGCCGTTGCATGATCTGGATCTGTCCGATGTTGAGATTGATAGCGCCATTGCAGCAGCAAGTGTGAGTGTGACTGCTGAGAAGGATTGTCCAGTCTATATGGCCAGAAGTATCAAAGGTATCACTGTTGATGATTCACCTGCCTGGATGCAGGCGCGCTTGATTCAGGCCGGTCAGCGTCCGGTGAATGGTGTGGTAGATGTGCTCAATACGATCATGCTCGATCTTGGTCAGCCTATGCATGCTTTTGATGCAGACACCCTTTCTGGCCCCATCACAATAAGTTCAGCTCAGGGTGGAGAATCATTCTCTGCACTAGATGGTCGTGGATTGACACTGAATGCCGGTGATCTGCTGGTGAATGATGCAAGCGGTGTGATTGCTTTAGCTGGTATTATGGGCTCAGAACCGACCGGTGTGAGTGAGGCGACTACAAACATCGTATTGGAATCCGCTTTCTTCCGTCCTGCCCGTATTAGTGAAACCCGTCGTGTTTATGCCATGGTGAGTGAAGCATCGATGCGCTTTGAACGTGGTGTTGATCCGGCGATGGTGGTATTAGCCATGCAGCGCGCTACCAACATGATCATTGATCTGTTTGGCGGTTCAGCCAGTGAAGTCACGCTCTGTGGTGATGCAGGTTCTGTTAATGCCGATGCATGTGGTGCAAGCCGTAAGGTGAACGCCTCTGTGTCGCGTATCGAAACCCGTTTGGGTATAGAGATTCCGGTGGCTGTAGATGATGTACTGGTTCGAATGGGCTTTGCTGTACATCGTGATGGTGATGCACTGTCAGTGAGCGTACCAACCTTCCGTCACGATGTTTCGATCCCGGAAGATATTTCAGAAGAGTATGCCCGTGTTATTGGTTTTGATAAAATTCCAGAACTGTTGCCGCCATTGGCAACCACTGTCCCCGCAAAGCAGGACAGGTCGGTTCATGATGCGGTTGGCGCCGGTTTCCTGCAGGTGATCAATTACGCCTTTATCTCTGCGGCCGAGCAGCGCCTGTTTGTGGCTCAGGATAATCTGGATATTGAGTTGGAAAACCCGATCTCTGATGCAATGTCGGTGATGCGCCGTTCTGTTTGGCCGGGCCTGTTGAACAGTGCACGTTATAATATGAACCGTCAGCAGTCTGGTGTGTCGCTGGTGGAACAGGGTCGTGTCTATCTGAAGAATCATAAGGCTGAAAACAACCATGATGAAATCAACGTCATCGCCTGGTTAATGAGCGGTGACGTGGAACAGGATGAGTGGTTTGGCAATGCACGTCAGGCTGATTTTTTTGATCTGAAAGGTGCGGTTGAGGCCTGGTTGGCATTGCGTGGTCTGACAGGTCGTTTCATTGCCGATGATACCATTCAGGGTTTGCAAGCAGGCCAGAGTGCCAGAATTCTTGTTGGTCGTGCCGAAGCCGGTCGCATAGGCCGTGTGGATAGTGATCTGGCATCTTCTCTGGATATGGATGTGCCTGTATTTGTTGCTGAGATCAATTTGGATGCTTTGTCTGACGGTAAAAAAACCAAATTTGCACCACTACCGGAGTTTCCGGGTGTGGAGCGCGATCTGGTCTTCCTGTTTGAACGTGGTGTGAGTTCAGAAGCGATTCTGAATACGGTGAAGAGTGCGGCAGGAAAACTGCTAACGGATGCGCGTATTTTTGACCGCTATGATGGTAAGGGCGTGCCGGAAGGGTTTGTCAGTCTGGGTATTCGTTTTGCTTTGCAGGATGGCAAACGTACCCTGACGCAGGATGATTCTGACAGAGCTTCTCAGGCAATCATTGTTGCGATGGATAAAAAGTTCGGCGCAACTCTCCGAGGCTAATGTTCTATGTTGGCAGGGGTTGATGAAGTAGGGCGTGGGCCATTGGCTGGGCCAGTGGTAACAGCGGCGGTGATATTGTCTCCGGATGATCCCTATCTGGGTCAATACCGGGATTCGAAAAAAGTCGCCGAAAAAAAACGGCTGAAGTTATATCATCATATTCGTCAACATGCAGTGGCTTATTCGGTGACGTTGGCGACGCTGGAAGAGATTGATCAGCTCAATATCCTGCATGCAACGATGCTTTCCATGCGTCGTTCTGTGCAGGCTCTGTCTGTGATACCTTCTAAGGTGCTGGTGGATGGGAATCGTGTGCCTGATCTCTCGATACCTGCTGAGGCGATTATCGGCGGTGATGATTCTGTACAGGAGATTGCAGCAGCCTCCATTATCGCCAAAGTTGTGCGTGATCGCATGATGGCGATGTACGATGTGCAGTTCCCAGGGTATCAGTTTGCCAAACACAAGGGTTATGGCACCAAAGTTCACATGGAAGCACTGCGTGCGCATGGCCCATGTCCGATTCATCGTAAATCATTCGCACCAATCGCTAAGCTTCTTTAATCGTTGACGGGTTTTTGCCCATCTGCAAGAGAAAGTTAAATCCTGAATAACTTGCTGCTATGCTGCATAAGCTGTAGCAGTCGTTATGTGTTTTTCAGCTACAGCCAGCTTTATTACCGGGGGATGTTTAACCGTTCTCGGTACGCTGATGGTGAGGCGAATCAATAAAAGATCAGAACTGCCCTTTGCGGCGATTCCGCTACTGTTCGGTATCCAGCAACTTGTTGAAGGGCTGCTTTGGATTGCTATAGACCATGAGATGCTGCTGCTTAAGACCATAACAACCTATCTGTTCACCATGTTTTCGCATCTGTTATGGCCAGCTTATGTCCCCTATGCGATTGCGATGATGGAAAATAGCAAAGACGGTTGGCGTCACAAGCTGATGTGGGCTTTCCGGGCTATAGGTATTGTAGTTGCGCTTCATTTAATGGTGCAAGTGGCCATACAACCGCTGACTGCTGTGGTGGACACGCATATTATCTATCTGTCACCGTTCTTTTATGCGTGGCCGATGATGCTGCTTTATGTAACTGCTACCTGCATTGTATCTCTATTTTCCAGTCATGTATGGATCAGGCTATTTGGTCTGATGGTATTGATATCCTTTGTTGTCTGCTATCTACTTTATACGCAGGCGCTATTTTCAGTATGGTGTTTCTTTGCGGCCATTCTGAGCCTGATGATTTATATGCATTTCCACAGAAATGGCGGATTAAAATCATTACGATGAGTATGCTTGTTTACAATTAAATAGTATGGAGTTGTGAAGTGGCTCGGTTTATGCTTGTATGAAGGTGGGCGGGACAAGCAGGATGTAAGTTCACTGATCCGAATGCTTTTATAAGGTCGGTACTCTGAATGCAACTTGAACACAGTCACTCTATTCTGAAAAAAGTGGTCGCAGCTACTGTCGTCGGTTTCGTTATTCTTATCTCATTTTTCTATTATGCCATGCAGCAGCAGCAGTCTCAGGAATTAATAAGCCATTTGGATAATCAGATGGAGATGTTATCGAGAGAAATGTCATCCAATATCGAGATCAGAAAAGACTGGATGATAAGTATGTTTGAGCATGTTCAGCACAGTGCTGATGCTGAATCATTTACGCAGTCGTTTTTTGAGCGGGATCGCAAAGCACTGTATCAGGCGGCAGAACATTTTTATCAGAGCCTGAAACAGCGAAATAAGATCACCCATATGTATTTTCTGGATATGCAGCGTGCCGTAGTGTTGCGTATGCATCAGCCTGCACGTTTCGGTGATGTGATAGAGAGGGGTAGTGCCAGAGAGGCGGAAGAAACAGGAGCTGTCTCATCCGGGGTGGAATTGGGCCCTTTGGGCACATTAACACTGCGGGTTGTGATGCCTTGGGTCTATCAGGGCAAACGTATTGGATATATGGAGATGGGCATAGAGATTGAGGATATGCTGCAAGGAGTGGCGTCTGATAATGCTTTACATATTTTTCTCATGCTGAAAAAAGAGTCGTTGAATAGTGCCGATTGGCAAGTGGGCCAAGAGATGTTGGAGCGAAACAATGATTGGGGTAAATTTGGTCGTTATGTGATCTCTTACCCTTCTGAAGTGAATGATGTCAATGCCAACATGATCAGTGATTATCTGAACAGGTTCGAAAATGCTCCCCCATATATGGTCGCGATGAAAGGCATTACATATGGTTTGGTTGATTCTCCATTTGTTGATGCATCCGGTGATGAGATTGGCCGCTTGATATTGCAGATGGATCTGTCGATGGAGCATACAGATTTACGTGAAGCCATGTATTCTATGATGGTCGTATTGGTTGTTGTGATTTGTATCATCGTTGGACTGTTATGTCTGATTATCCTGAAAGCAGAAAAAGCTCGCGACCTTGCTGAGTCCAGATTTAAACTGGCCAGTGAAGCCTTAGCCAATACGGTTGAGGGTGTTATTATTACGGATGAAGATGGTGTGATCGTTGATGTGAATCGGGCATTTGAGCGTGTGAGCGGCTTTAGCAGAGAAGAAGCTGTCGGAGATAATCCGAATATCTTGCAGTCGGAGTGTCAGGATGATGCTTTTTATGCGGCGATGTGGGAGTCGATTGATGAGACCGGTGCCTGGCATGGTCGCATAGTGAACAAACGTAAAAATGGTGAGCTCTATCCGGAGCGATTATCAATTACTGCAATCAAGGATGAGAATGCCAATATTACAAATTATATTGGCATATTTTCAGATGTGAGTGAGTCGGAGTTGATTGAGCAGCAGGCTCGTGAACTCAATAAAATGGAATCACTCAATACGCTGGTTGGTGGTATCGCTCATGAATTCAATAATATGCTGGCTGGCATAACAGGAAACCTCTACCTGGTCAGGTCTGAACTGGATGGTTCTCCCAAGGTTCTGGAGCGATTGAAACTTATTGAAAAGGGGGCTTTCAAGGCTGCAGATATCATTCGCAGGCTGCTTGCTTTTACCAGTCAGGATATCATCTCCAAGAGTAAGATAGATATACTTTCCGTTGTCTCTCAGGCCATGGATGCACAGCGGCAGGAGCTTCCAGAGCAGGTACAATGGCATATGGATGCATCAGCCGATGTGTTTATCGTTGAGGTGGATCAGAATCAGTTATTTCAAATATTGATTAATCTGATCACCAATGCAGCCGATGCAACCAGGGAAGTGGAGAATCCTGAAATCACCATCAGTGTGGATAGATACGTGGCTGATGAACACTTTATGCTCAGATACCCTGATCTGTTATCGATGAATATGGTGAAGTTGACTGTCTCGGATAATGGCTGCGGCATTTCTGATAAGCATTTGCAATATATTTTCGATCCGTTTTATACCACCAAGGAAGTTGGTGATGGTCCCGGCCTTGGTCTGTCGATGGCTTATGGTGCAATGAAGTCATATGGGGGAGCCATCGAAGTGGTGAGCAGGCAAGCTGAGGGTACATCTGTGCATCTCTATTTACCTGACCTTAAGCCTACACAAGCGATAATTGGCTTGGAGGATCATGGCATGATCCTTGGAAATGGTGAAACCGTGTTACTCGTTGATGATGATGTTATGGTGCTTGATACGGGCTGTAAGGTACTAAAAAGCCTGGGTTATCAGGTGATGACTGCTAAAAATGGTAAACAAGCTCTGGCTCGGTATAAAGAGAAGCAGCGCGATATTGATCTGGTCATACTCGATGTGGTGATGCCTGTGATGGGTGGTGAGGAAGCTGCACGGGCAATGCAAAGCATCAATCCGAATGTGAAGTTGATGTTTGTTACGGGTTTCGATGTGAGAAAGAAGCTGAAAGAACAGATCTCGAATAGCGGTGGTACTGTGCTTAATAAACCATACAGTATCAAAACATTAAGCCATGTGATTCAAAACGTGTTATATCCCGATTATCAGATCTGATAGATCGGCATATCGGATGCTTAAAGGGTTCTGATTAGAGAGGGAATACTCCGCTTGAATACGTTTTTTCCGTTTCTTCATTACCGACGTTGGCTGGAAACTTGCTTCTTCTCATAGGAGTTAGTCAGCTAATGTATCTGTCTGATCTCAACACGATGAGGTGACATTTATGGAAGGCCTGTTCTGGTCGGGAAACTGATTGAAAAGATGTGGCGCATCTGCTTGTTTGATGCCATGGCCGGAATTACAAACAGTTTATTTCGCGGGATGAGATTGTTATCAGTAAACCATTTTCTGTGATTGAGATTAGCCAGCTTATTCGGCAACAGCTCGATGCATAGTGCATATGAACCGCTATTTTGTCTT
>Ga0316202_10002654_pt1 | contig 11496 bp, 10 predicted proteins | sample 3monrhotite_MG_FD_204934 | JGI IMG/M metagenome (GOLD analysis project Ga0316202, IMG submission 204934) | Microbial mat bacterial communities from mineral coupon in-situ incubated in ocean water Damariscotta River, Maine, United States -... | ecosystem: Environmental > Aquatic > Marine >... | reverse complement strand
AAGATGCAATTGTAAAATATATTCAGAATCAAGGTAAAGATGAAAAATATTCAAAAATTCATCAAAGTCAGTTAAGTTTGGACTTATGAAGATACCTCGTACCCTCTGGGTCGAGGAGCTTCATTAGTTTGCATCTTAATAGTATGATTTTCATACTCACTGAAAAAATCAGCTGCTATCTCAAAAAGCTTCTTGTGCTCTTTGTCTATCTCCGCATTACCAACTAAGTACTCTTTTTTAAATTCAGCTTTATATTTTACATTTTCATTCTGCCTTTTCCAGATGGCAGTTTTTTATCACTTAATAGTATATGCCCAAGCATTAGTGTCTCAATAAAATATGACAACTGCTTTTCAAACTCTATAGCGCTCATAGATGAAATTTTCTTAATAAAATCATTCATAGCCTCAATGATTTTTATGTTCACCATCAATGAGCGTATCACCAATTAAATATGAGTCTTGCCATTCTAAGTCAAATATTTATACCAACTTTATATTTTTATTTTAATTATTATAACTAAAATATTAAACATATTTGATGATAAATTAGTGAGAATAAAGTACAAAATTATTAATAGTTGGAAGTTATTATCAATTGAAATATTTGTCAGATTGAATATAGATGTTAAATTTTCAAGAAACCTTAATTACTTACTTCCTAAGGTCAATAATAAATGGTATAATCTTACATAAAATGAATATAAAATATATTTAGCAGGAAACAACAATAATGCAAAAAGCAAAAGTATTAGAAGATATTTACAATAATTTTGAGGGTAATAGACCACTAAGTGAAGATGAATATGAATTTTTTATTAATATTTTTGATAAAAAACTTAAAAGATTTATTGGAAATATCAAAAGAAATACAAATAAGCAAAATATATTTTTTATAGCTGGACAAAGAGGCAACGGAAAAAGTACAATTCTAAATAACTTAAAGCATGAAAATTCAGAGTTTGAAAAGAGCTATGAAATAAGACATATTCAAGCCATGGAAGTGTTTAGATATGATGATATTGACATAGTAGATATTCTTTTAGGAATTGGGTTTAATCTAATTGATAACAATGATTTAGAAGATGAAAAAAAAGAGAGCTTAAAACAAGAGTTCGAAACACTGCTCAAAGAAGTTGAAGAAATAAATAGTGGAGAACTTATAAAAGTTGAAAATAAATCTACCAATGTAACTTCTCATCGTTCAGCTAAGGCTGCTCTAGAAGCTAAAGTTGGTTTCTTTTCATACTTTACTGCAAAAGCATCAATGAGCTCTACATATAAAGCTGATGAAAACATTAGAAAAGAGGCAAAAAGGATCTATAAGTTTAAAAATAAAGACCTTTTAACCATGATAAATTCTTTAATACAAAAGTATAGACAATTGAAAAATAGCCCTAAAGAGATTTTATTGATTCTTGATGGTTTGGAAAAATTAAGTAGCATTGATGAGGTATTTACAAAAGATATAGACATTTTAAGAGATTTAGCTTGTTTTAAAATCATAACTATGCCTGTCTATTTAAAAGATATTGTAGATGGTTACAGTGTTAAAGCGATAGATTTTACTATGGAAGTTGACAAAGATGGAGATATAAAAAATTTAGAACTTTTAGAAAAAGTCATAACAAGTAGAATAGAAAACCTAGATTTAATTACTCCAAAAGCTATAGCTTTAGCAATCAAAATGAGTGGCGGAAACTTAAGACAACTTTTAGAGATTATTCAAAAAGCATCTACGGAGGCTTTAGATGTCTTTGAGAGTGCTGTCATTGATGTGGATGAAGTAGAAAGTGCCATAGAATTAATTCAAGGTGAATTAGATACCAAAATACAGATGAATGCTGAATTTTTAAAAGAGATAAGCACTTCACACATCATAAATAAAGAGAACAAAGATGACTTAATAGACACGCTTCGTTCAGGTTTGGTATTTGCTTATCTAAACGGAAAAGCATACTATGATATAAATCCAATCATAAAAGAAAATTTAGCTAGGCTTTGATGAAATCTCTTTTACCTGTAGACAAGGTCGCTCTTAAGAGACTAGAATCAAGTATAAAAAGAGTTTCTAATTCTGCTGGAATTATTTTAGTCGGAGTAGATACAAAAAAGCTATCAGATGAGTTTTCAGAATATTTAACTCTAAATGACAAGCTCATTACTTTTGATTTTGCCAAAGAGATTTTAAGTAAATTAGCTTATGAAGAGAGTTTAGATAAAGAGAATGTTTTTCTAGCTAATATTTATGAAAATGAGCACGAAAAAGAGATAATAAATCATCTTCAATTTCAAAGAGATTTTATTCCAGAAAAAAATATCAAAATAGTTATAATCCTCTCTAATGAAAGTTTAGAATACCTAAAAACAGAAGCAGGAGACTTATACTCAACTGCAAAATTTTCACACTCTTTTATTGACCACTCTTTTGAAAACTCTTTTTTACAAAATGATGAAAAGTTAGATAAAGCTCTACAAGAGTACGAAAACTATTTACAATCTAAAGTACAACACAATAATATACTATATGAATTAAGTAATAAAGTAGCAGAAGAGGCACAGAAGTCTGGAAAGCCAGAATTGTCATTAGAGTATTTAAATAAATCACTTTTGTATACGGATAGTCAAAAAGAAAAATTAGCTTATATCTACATGAATATTGGTATTACTAATTACACTATGTCAAATTATCAACAATCTATCAAGTATCAACGTAAAGCTTTAAAAATAGGAGAAAAATTAAATAATAGTCAAATTATTGCAGGTTCTCTAGAAAATCTTGCAAGTGTATATTGTTTACTATCTAATTATAAAGTAAGTCTAAATTATCTACATGATGCCTTGAAAATAAATAAAAGACTTAATAATAAAAAAAATATAGCTAATATCTTTCAGATATTTGGATCTGTTTATAGTGAGCTTGGAGATTATAATAAAAGTTTATCATACTATCATGATGCGCTAGCAATAAACAGAGCATTAGGAGATAAATTAGGAGAATCAACCTCTTTAGGTAATATTGGAACAATATATCATGATATGTCAGAAATAGATAAAGCATTGGAATATTATAAAAAATCATTATATATTGATGAGCATCTAAATTATAAATCTGGGATTTCAAATGTACTTGGAAATATTGGAATAATTTATCTAAACTTAGGAAAATTAGATACTGCCTTGGAATATCAAATAGAAGCATTAAAGATAAAAAAAGAGATTGGTGATAAAAGTTATATTGCCAATACATTAGCAATTATTAGTGAAATTTATATTGAACAAGAAGATTTTGAACTGGCACTAGAGTACGCTCAACAATCATTAGAGATTGCAAAAGATATAGACGCAAAACAAGAGATAGCAGATGCTCTCAATTCTATTGGTACTATACAGTTAAAACAAAATAATGCAGAACTATCGTTAAAGTACCAACAAGATGCTCTAAAAATTCAAAAACAGATTAAAAATAGACTTGGAATTGCTAGTAGTTTAGAGTCTATATCTAATGTTTATGCAAATCAACAAAAATATGACTTGGCAATTAAATATCAAGAAGATTCTTTAAAAATCAGCCAAGAGATAGATAATAAAAGCGGAGTTGCAACTTCATTAAATGAGCTTGCAACTATATATAAAGAACTAGGTGAATATTCAAAAGCTATTGAGTTTGCTAATGGGGCTTTGAGTATAGCTAAAGAGAAAAAACTTATCATGCTAGAGGCTAGAGTTTTAATAACATTAGCGCAAATATATGAAAAACAGAGTGATAGAAAAGAGTCTAAAAAAAATTATCTATTATCTAGACATCTTTATGAAGCAATGAAGCTAGAAAACAGGGTTATCAGTATTAATAAAAAATTAAAAGAGTATGAGTGAGTAGGGGTTTAAAATGCAAATACGAGTCTATTACGAAGATACAGATGCTGGTGGGATTGTTTACCATACGAACTATTTAAAATATTGTGAACGTGCTAGGAGTGAGATTTTTTTCAGTAAGGGGCTTTCGCCTGCAGTTGGAGATTCTCATTTTGTTGTTGTTCACATTGATGCGAACTTTAAAGCTTCTGCAAAACTTGGTGATATGTTAGATGTTACTACTGTATTAAAGAGTAACAAACGTACCTCTTTAGTTCTTACTCAAGAAGTTCTTCGCGCAGGGCAGGTGCTATTTTCAATGGACGTTACTCTTGTTTTTATGCAAGGTTTGCGCCCTAGGAGAATAACAAAAGAGACTTTAGAACTATTTAGTATTGACAAATCGTGAGTACGTTGCACGTTTTAGCTCTATTGGGTAGTCCATTTGGTTTTTCTTCATATTTATATTTGCAAACTCTCTAGGTTCGCCTGTAATACGGTTATAGAAATAATCTATCCCTAGAGTTGATGAAAAATTAATCCAATCATATTCAATATTATTATTTAGAAGGTAATTTATCTCGCTTATATAGTCATTGTTATTTTGTATAGAGTTTGCTATGAGCATATGTTTACGATCATTGTATTGTGTAATAGACAGAAGCAGAGGATCATAATTAATTTGAGTAGATAAGATTCTGTCACTCTCAATATCGTAAAGAGTTAACTGTGACATTACAAGACCACTTTTTATAATAGGTGTGTTTAGAATTGCCGTTGTATTTTTTAGTTTTCTATTTCTTCGTAAAACTTTTTTAAGGTTAGATGTACGGTTACTAATACTCTGTTTTAAAATAATACTCTTTCTTGTTAATTTTTTCTCTACTTTTTCATTTAATGTTCTTCCTAACGCTCCATCATCATAAAAAATTGAGACCTTTGTGCGAATTTTTTTTACCAATTTAGCTATTTGTGCATCATAATCTATACCACCAAACCAATTACTGTCAGGATTTACATTTTTAATATTTTTAATATTAATTGTAGGAAAGTAGATTAAGAGGTTACTTCTAATATCTAAAGCTCTTTGCACTCCATCATTTGTAAGTGGTGCTATTACGTATTTGAAACCTTTTATTTGGATTTTCTCTAAAGCCTTTTTTAGGCTCTCTTTCGTCTCATCTTCAATGTAGAAGTTTTGTAGTTCAAAATGTCTATTTTTTGCAAGGAGGTATGAAAAAATAGTGTCAGAAATTTGAGTTGCATAACGACCTATTGATTTGTCTGGTATTAAAAGCGCGATTGAGAGGTTAGTATTTCTCTCTTGCTCTATATTAAAAAGAGATTTGTAAATTAATAGCTCTTGGTGTAAAGATGCATTTTTATTCTTTTCGTTAGAACGAGCTAAAAATGAGAATATCTCACCACGATCGAGGTGTCTTTTTAGGCACTGTTCATTACACTTTTCTGAAGTTATGTTTAGTATAGTAGTTTTAGGAACTGTTATAGGAGATATTAGATGACTTTTTGCAAAAAGTATAGTGCTAAATATAAATAGGAAAAAAAGATTTTTCACATATGTGCCTTTATAATTTTAAGATCGTTAAAAGCCATCTTTTTCATTGATGGATTTCTTAGTAAAAATGCTGGATGAAATGTTGGAATTATAGTATAGCCATTTCTATTTATCTGTTGACCATGAATCTGCTGTAAATCTGAGTTATCACCAGTTAAATAAAAGTAACTAGCTTCACCAAGTGTAATAACAAGTTTAGGTTTCACAAGTTCAATCTCACGTAAGAGGTAGGGCTTACAGCTTAAAAGTTGTGTTTGACTAGGTTGTGAATTAATTGGTAGTTTGCATTTTAGCGCGTGTGTTACATAGACAGAATCAGTACTTACCTCTAGTACATTTTGTATCATATTTGTAAAAAGTTCTCCTGAACGTCCTGCATAAAAAGAGTTTGCATCATCAGTAGTAGGACATACATGGTCAGTTACAAAGAGAATATCGCTATTTTCATTCCCTTCGCCAAATAAAACATGTTTTCGTACTTTACTAAGGTCACACAAATGACAGTTTAGAGCAGTCTGTTTTAGATCTTTAAAGTTGTTTGGAAGTTCAATAGAACTAGGTTCATTAATGCTTATTGGGTCAATATACTTTACACCCAATTCACGTAAAACATAAAGGTTGTGCAAAATCGCTCTATTTTGATAGGAATCCATTGTCGAAAGTTTAATCAAAGGTGTGTTAAAAAGAGATAATATTGAAATATTTAGATTTTAGAAAGATATTAGTAAGGAAAAAATATGTATACTTCTTGATCATAAAACTTAGTTATATAAATTAAGAATATTTAGTAGGATGTTAGATAATGCGATTTTCTCTAATTTTATTTTTTATCTTTACTCTACTTGCAAACGCAGGGCATTATCAGTTAGGGCATGGTGTTAAGTTACACGAAAAACTTCGCATAGGTGGATACTTTTCTACTGATTATGAAGTTGGTGAAACAAGGAGGCGCGCTAGACTTGATGATGTTGCAGTTCTAGCTTATGGTAACATTACTCATGAACTCTCTTATTTAGCTGAACTAGAAGCGGCACCATATTTTCAGCGTGATTTTAGAGCTGGTACACAAGCGTATGACCGTCATTTTCATAAAGAGAGAGTTTACGTTGATTATCGATACTCAGAAATGGCAAATTTTCGTCTAGGAAAGCAGATTACACCAATTGGTTATTGGAATCTTGAACCTATTAATGTTCTTAGAGAGACTAGCTCTAATCCTCTTCTTAGTAGTAAAATGTTTCCTAAGTTTTTGACTGGATTAGACATTTATGGTTATCTACCTTGGTTTGATTCACTTACTTATCATCTATTCATGCAAAATAATAAAGATATAGATGCAGACTATATAAATATTAAAAATGAGCACTTCTTTGGTATCTCATTAGAAAATGAAGATAGTATGGATTTCCAATATGGTGGAAGTTTTGGTGAATTTATAACTGAAGATAGAAAGCGCACACATTTTGCGCAACTAAATGCAAAGTATGAGTTCTCTAATCTTTCTCTTCAGTCTGAAGTAGCACTGAACCATATTGATGATCATGCTAGTACTGTTAAGGGTTATAAGTTCGCTTCATATCTTCAATCTCATTATAGAATTTCATCTAAACATGCTCTTGTTGGACGTTATGAATATTTTCATGATGATGCTATAAATATGTCCGATCACATTGGAATCTTTGGGTATAGCTATAGACCAATTTATCCTGTATCTTTAAAAGCTGAGTATCAGTGGAACTCTGATGATAAGTTAAATAAATTTATTACCTCTTTTTCGGTGCTATTCTAATGAAGTATATTTTTACTGTTTTAATTATATTGTTAGTTCAATTATCTGCTGCTAAGTATGGTGTTGTGGTTACCTCACATAAAAGTAAAGTTGAAATTCCTACATTACGTCAATTAAAAGATATTTTCTTAATGAAACGTCACTATGTAGGAGATACCAAAGTTTTACCAATAAATATGCTTTTAGCTTCTGATTTAAGACAAAAATTTGAGAAAAACGTTTTAAAGATTAATCGAGAGAAGCTAAATAAGTACTGGATAAAACAGCACTTTCAAGGTATTAGTCCACCAATTACACAAGCTTCAGCACGTTCAGTTAAACTTTTTATTAAAAATGTTGAAGGAGCTATAGGTTATCTTCCACTAAGTCTAGTTGATGATGACATGAGAATACTTTATGAGTTTTAAACTTAAAACTATTCTCTTAATCCTTTCAGTTAGTCTTATTCCATATATTTTATTGATGTTATATGCTGGAAATATACTTCGTAATGAGTATCGTAAAAATGCACAAAATGAGATGCAAACGCAACTACAGTTAAGCGTAAATCGTATTGAACAATATTTACAGACTTTAAAGAGCGATATGGAGTTTGTTGTAGGCTTAGATACAATGAATGATATTTTTTCATTAGATCTAGATCGTAGAATTAGCCATCTACTTGAAGAGAAAAAGAGTTCATTAGAGTTAGATGGTGATTTTCATATTATAGATAATTCAGGTAAAATAATAGCCTCTAGTAATGCTAAAAAACTATCACAAGTTATGAAATCTGATTCATTCTTTTCTACACAAATTTATTCACCTTTTGATAAAACTTTAATTGGAACTTTAGTAGTTGATTTTTCTCTTAAAAATTTAACACGTTTTTTTTCAAATAGTAAAAACCGTCATTACTATATCATAGTAGACAATAAAAATGTATTTTTTCGTCCAAAAGAGTTTACGCAAGCAGTTCATGTAGGTATGAATTTGAAAAGTAAACCTGATATTAAAATTATTTTAGAAGAGGATGGGGAGGTTTTTTCAAAGCTTTTGCGTAAATATGAAAATATATTTATAATAGCTTTAATCGTTGGTGCTCTTTTAATTGGACTTATCTCACTCTATTTTATTTCACGTTTGATTAGACCTATTATAAAGCTGTCAAAAGTTGCAGACGATATTACACACAAACAAGATTACTCCTATCAAGTTGATGTATCTTCAAATGATGAGATTGGAAAACTATCTAAATCTTTTAATATGATGATAACAGGAATGGCAAATGCTCTAATTGAACTTAAAAATGAGAGTGAAAATCGTATAAAGCTTACACAAGAGCAGGGTAAAAATGAGATGCTTGAAGAGCTATCTTCTAAACTCTCTAGGTACCTCTCTCCTCAAATATATGAATCTATCTTTTCTGGTGCGCAAGATGTTACATTAACATCTAAACGTAAAAAATTAACTATCTTTTTTTCTGATATTGTTGGGTTTACTGATACCACAGATAAGATGGAATCTGAAGACTTAAGTGAACTTTTAAATGACTATCTTAATGGTATGACAATTATTGCCCTAGAGTATGGCGCGACTGTAGATAAATACATTGGTGATGCAATGATGCTATTTTTTGGAGATCCTCAGTCTAAAGGTATACAAGAAGATGCACAAGCGTGTGTAAATATGGCACTGGCGATGCAAGATCATATGAATGTGTTACATAATAATTGGAAACAAAAAGGCTTTACAAAACCGTTTCAAGTTCGTATGGGTATTCATACAGGTTATTGTACAGTTGGTAACTTTGGAAGTGAAAATAGATTAGAGTATACAATTATAGGCTCTTCTGTTAATTTAGCAAGCAGAATAGAATCAGCGGCACAACCAAATGAGGTCTGGATTTCAGAAGAGACACAACTTCTTTTAAATAATGAGTTTGACTGTACAGAACGCACACAAATTACACCTAAAGGTTTTATGAGACCAATTACGCTTTTTAGTGTTGAAAAGTACAAGTCATGCGACTTATATAAAGGTGTGATTGAAGAGGATGGACTGTCACTACATTATGAGTTAGATAGAATTAGTCCTGAACGTAAAAATAGTCTAAAAGCTGAGTTGTCAAATTTGATTGAAAAGTTGTAATTTATTAATCTAACTTTTCTATATTTCTAATATTATGGCTAAAGTCTAAATCAAATATAACTTTAGCTCCTACTTCAACTTTAAATCTATAATTTTTATATTTTTTGTTATCTATAACAATTTTATGGTCATCTATTTCTTGAACAAAGCCAATTAAATCTTTTTCTTTATATGTAAAATTTTTTTCTTTTATATTAAAATTATAACTATTAATATTTCGACTATCTAATATATTTTCATAATCCTTATAATACTTCTTTGCTTCATCAAAATATCTATATCTTTTACATAAAAAGAATAGATTATTAAATAGTGCTTGATGTGCTCTTGAGCTACTTCCTCCAAAAAACTTTAGCCCTTTTTGAGATAAAAACTCATCTACTTTTTTAAAAGCTTTTCTAGGTTTTGAAATGTCACTATAAAGTCTAATTAATCCAGCCATAGCATGAAAGCCAAATCTACTAATCTCCAATGATTCTAACAGTACTTTCTCTGCATCATCATACTTTTTTAGTGTTTGATACACTTTTGCTAGTTCTGTTCGTGGGTGCAACTGTTTATTATCTATCTCTAATGATTCTAACAATACTTTCTCAGCATCATCATACTTTTTTAGTGTTTGATACACTTTTGCTAGTTCTGTTCGTGCTTGCAGATTATCTTCATCAATAACTAATAAATCTAACAATACTTTCTCAGCATCATCATACTTTTTTAGTGTTTGATACACTTTTGCTAGTTCTGTTCGTGCTTGCAAATTATCTTTATCGATAACTAATAAATCTAACAATACTTTCTCTGCATCATTATGCCTCTTCTGTATTTGATAGACTTTTGCTAGTTCTGCTCTTGCTTGTTGGTCATTTGGATTTGTTTTCAAATTATTATCAAGAATATCAACAGTATTTTTAAATTTATTCATTTTTTGGTGAATTTGTGATACTTCAAATCTAGACATTGAATCTACTGAATCTAATTCTATAATATTCAGCAATACTATTTCTGCATCATCATATTTTTTTTGTATTTGATAAACTTTTGATAATTCTATCTTTATGTCTATGCTAAAAGGATTCTTGCTTAATAAGTCTTTTAATAAATTTATAGCATCATCATATCTTGATTTATACTGATATGTTTTTGCTAGTTCAATCTTAGAGTTAACTTCTAGCTTTTTTGATTTTGCTAATAAATTAATTGTATCCTCGTGTCTATTTTGATACTTGTAAATTTTTGATAATTCTAAAATTACTTGAATATTAGAATTGTCAATTTTAAGGAACTTATTTAATAAACTTTCTGCTTCATTGAATCTTTTTGTTTTAATGTATGCATTAATGAAGATTATTAATTTTTCTATACTTTGTTTATGTAAGTCAAAATCTTCTTTTTCTAATAATAAATCAATATTATCAATAACTTTTTCATATAATTTATTATTATAATAAAATTCTATTTTTGTTATACTGTCTGAATTTTCATTAATTGTATTTTCTATATCTGAAAAACTATCATAAATACTAGATTGTTTATTATTAGTACTATTAATAGCCTTGTAATTACTATATTGGATTTTATATTTTGCTAGTGCATTTCTTATATCATCATTGTCTTTATATTTTTCTGATACCATCTGTGAGTAATTTAATAATTTTTCAACTTCTTGTTTATTATCATAAAAATTTAAAATGGAAATATCAAATATAACCTCAATATCATTTGAATATGTAATTTTTTCTTTTCTTAAACTATTTATTATTTCATAAATATTAAAATAAGCAAGCCCATTATAGTTTTCTGATAAACTTTTAATGATTTTTTTAAATAAAAAAGTATTATTATCATAAATTTTAAAAAGTATTTGAGCCATTAATCTGTTAAAGTCATAGTTATCTGTTTTATTAAACTTAAAATATAACTCTGATACTATTTCATGTTTAGTGCTAAAATAATAATTATCTTGCAAACCTTCTCTAGCTTCCGTACAAATCAAAGGTTCTAATATATTCTTATTATTAAAGTAAATGAAGCTCCTCGACCCAGAGGGTACGAGGTATCTTCATAAGTCCAAACTTAACTGACTTTGATGAATTTTTGAATATTTTTCATCTTTACCTTGATTCTGAATATATTTTACAATTGCATCT
>Ga0316202_10002653_pt1 | contig 11497 bp, 8 predicted proteins | sample 3monrhotite_MG_FD_204934 | JGI IMG/M metagenome (GOLD analysis project Ga0316202, IMG submission 204934) | Microbial mat bacterial communities from mineral coupon in-situ incubated in ocean water Damariscotta River, Maine, United States -... | ecosystem: Environmental > Aquatic > Marine >... | reverse complement strand
TCCTCTTTGCGCCGAGAATCGAGCCCGATGCTTCGACTGGCGGCACGGTTGAGATGTTCTTCTCGCTGCGCAGCCCCTACAGCTATCTGGCGATGGAGCGCGCCCCAGAGCTCGCTGAGCGCTGGGGGGCGAAACTGACCTTGCGACCGATTTTGCCAATGGTGATGCGATCTTTGCCGGTGCCGTCAGAAAAGCGGCTCTACATCGTGCGCGATTGCAAGCGCGAAGCTGAACGGCTGCGAATTCCCTTCGGTAAGATCGAGGACCCGATTGGTCTTGGTGTCGAGCGTGGTCTTGCGATCCTCCATCACGCCATTCCGGAGGAAAAAGGCGTGGATTTTGCGCAAAGTTTTTATCGCGGTGCGTGGGCTGAAGGATTGAACGCTGCCACAGATAAGGGCTTGCAGACAATGGTCGAGCGCGCCGGGCTGGACTGGGCGTTTGCTCAAAACGCCATCGCGGATGACGGTTGGCGGGAGGCTGTCGAAGCGAACCGGGAAGATTTATTCGAACTGGGCCTCTGGGGCGTGCCGTCCTTCCGTGTCGGAAAAAACGCCACATTCGGGCAAGATCGCCTCTGGCAGGTCGGGCAATGGCTGGCGGAAAGCTAAGTTCCAAACGCCCGGCCAATGAACCAGTAACTTCCCACACAAGCCAAAGCCGCAACCAACGCTGAGCGCCCCCAGAAAAGCATGCGCTCGGGGGCAAATAATCGTAAAATTCCGAGTGCCGCCAGTGCGGTGAGAATGATGGCGAGTTGGCCAAATTCCACGCCGATATTAAAGGCCAATAGCGAGGGTAAAAGTTGACGTCCTGTGATGTCGATCTCCAACAGGATCCCTGCGAAGCCAACGCCATGAATCAGCCCAAAGCCACCGGATAGGAAAGGCGCGGCGACGTCCACCTTTCCTCCGAGTGCCAGCCATTGAAAGTAGAAGCCTGCCAGAAGGACCAGGCCCAACCACACGGGCCAGCTTAACAGTCCACCGGCGAGGGCCGATAATCCTGCTAGCACCAGCAATACCGCGCTGCCCGTCCAAGCCATTTGTCGGAATTCAGTTGACCGGTTCAGTGCGGCTTCCGCCGCAATGAACAGGATGGAGAACCCAATCAGGGATTCAATGGCCGCTCCGGGTGGAGAGACCCATCCGAGCACCGCCAACGCCAATGTAACTGAATGACCAAGCGTGAAGCCCAATGTCACCATTGCAAGGCGCCGCCAGCCCGAAACGATCAGCATCAATCCCAGCAAGAAAGCGATGTGATCGGGACCGCCGAGAATATGCTCGAAGCCAAGGCTTAGATAACCGAGCCAGTTTGCAGGACCGGTAGCAGCACCGTCACCAAACACAGCAATGGTCTGCCCGCGTGAGAGAATGCGTTCTTGAGGGGCGTTCTCGGCTTGAAACCGGATGAAGTGCACGTGGTTCGCTGACAGCGGTGAGAATACCTGAACATCGATTTCAAGAACGCCTCGCGACGCGCAGCTCCAATCGCCGCGACCTTCCAATCGACCGTCGGCGCGAAGGCGAATGGCTGGAGGCGCATCTAGCGTGCAGGCTTCACCGCCGCGAGCAACCCGCAATCCATCGATCAAACGCTGCTGATAGGCCGCACCGAGTGTCGTGCCGTCCTCGGTGAGTGAGAGAAACAGCGTGGCTTGTCTCGCTTCAAGATAGATGTGGCCAGACAAGCCCGCCTCTGTCTCAGCCCAGACCGAGTTGGATCGACTTCGCTCATGCGCGCTGGCGGTGCCAGCTGCGCCCATCAGTAAAATGAGGCAGAGCAGACGTCGGATCATTCGTCGGCGAAGGGCTGGATCTGTATGTCGGCCTGCCGGCGCAAATCCGCGATGTAGGCTTCCAGGGATTCTTCGGCGGCTCGCTCCTGCCAAAGCGCCTCAACACGTTCGCGATTGGCCTCGAAACCCGGCTCGTCTGAGGGTGCAAACTCGATCACGGACAGCCAGTGATAACGTTCGCCATTCTCTATCGGGCCAACGGTTTGGCCTTCCTCTCGTTCGAGTACGATCGCCGTCAGGTCTGCGCCCAGATAGCGCCGCAAATCGGTGCCAGTGAGCATTCGATTGGGTGGATGAGCAGGCGGTCGGCTACGCTCACCGTCCGCTGACGCGGCGGAGTCCCAACGAATCCTATACCGGTTTTCCGAGACGAAATATTCCAGATTGTTCGCAAAAAATTCTCGCAATAGGGCTTCGTCAGGTGTCGTGTCGGCGTTCGATTGAGCGAGATCAATCATCGTCATGACAATGGTACGACGTACCGTGGACGCATTGCGCGGCAGGTCGAGTTCAACGGCGCGTTGAAACAGTAATTCCTCATCGATCAACCGATCCAGAGCGCGTTGACTGGAATCCTCGGGCAGAGCATTGCGGCTGTCTCTCGCCATGGCTTCCAATGCGATTTCGATATCTTCAACCGGTATGGGTTGGCCATTGACGATGGCGGCAGCAGAATTGCCCGCTGTCAGCGGCGCGTCTTGGTTCCACAGCACGCTGACCAAAACCAGGAAACCACCTGTCATTGCACCTGCGGCCAGAGCCCATTTTGGAAGGGTCATTCAGCAGGCTCAGTGATTGCGGGCGGCGTCAAATGGGTGAGATAGATTGGGGAAGACCAAGCGCGATGCTCGACATCAGCCAGACACTCCTCCTCCATTTCTGTGCGGTAATCGCCATAGCAGGGATTAACCTCGATGCACTGGCCATTCTCGTCATAGGTGCAGCGAAGATTGTCGCCATTTATCTGGCCCGATGGCTCCTGAATCGCGCGCACATAATACAGAGCATCGCGACCTGCCGCGGCGAAGTCCGGATCGGTAAACTCTACCTCACAGCCTTCGCCGAAATCGTTGCAAGGCAAAGTGCGCCAAACGTCTTCGATTAACGCGTCGACAGGTTCGCCTTCAAATATTTGAGGGCGAATTCGCACAACTTCGATCCGCGTGATGTGGAAGCGTTCATTGCCCGGATTATAGCACTCGCCGCGGCAAAGTTGTTGCAAGCGATCGGGCGTGAGTCCCCGCACGGAATAATCAGGGCAACCTTCATTTTGGCGCAAGGAGCCCGCCGCGCGAACACGGAAGGTTGGATTGTCGACCAATTCGGCATCGGCTCCCATTCCGGCAAGGCTGTCGCCGTCCTCATTGATCAGATCAAACCATAAGAGCTGTCGTAACCCCGAAGTCGCATAGACCTGACGGTTTTCCAGCGCTGACCAGACGCCATCGCGCGAGCGTTCATTGACGTGGGCAGCCACCAGCCCGCCGCTCGTGAAAAAACTCGCCTGACGTTCAATCTCCGTCATCTGGAAGCCGCCATTTCTGATCAGGTATTCGCGAGTAATGCGAAGCGATTGGGCCGGAGCATTCGCATCCGGAGGCAAAATGCGCTCGGCGACGGCCTGAGTTTCCGCGCCGCCGGCGTCGGACATGTAATGGCGGGCGAAGGGCTTATACCCGGTGCCGGGACGCGCCGTGTGGGTGTCCGATGAGCCGATGAAACCCCAGCGGAAGCGATATTCTTCTCCATCCTCATCAAAGTTTGTGATCGCCAGACCATATTGAACACTCGTGGTCGGGTTCAAATTGAAGGCGGGAAGGAAACAATCTTGACATTGGCCGGAATCAAGCCAGTCCTCGATGGCTTCACCTTGCACAGTCAGATGCCCGGCCAGGCCGACGAAGGCGGCGTTGTCACGAGCTTCGGCCGCTCGGTTGGCACACACCTCACCAGAATGCCCCTCGGCAAGGCAACGTTCCTCGATAATCACGCCCGCTTGCCAGCAGGATGACAAATAATTTTCGCTCGGTTCGGGGCAAGTGAAATTGTCGGGATCACCGTCGACCGATCTCCAGGACCGGTATTCTTCTGAATTGCCATGCCCCGAATAGATCTCGATCAGACGCATAAGTTCGGGAAATTCGGTTGGCTCTAATTGTTTGTCCCAACTTGTTCCTGGCGGAGTGTAAAAGCCCCAGGACGAGCCATGTGGGATGATCATCGGATCAAGCCCCTGGCTTGCAAGCCGCGCGACTAACTCCCCCGGTGTTGCCGCGATTTCATAGCACTCTGCCGGGAGATCACCGGAGGCTATGTCTTCATCGCAAAGTGGCACGTCGCGGACATCCTGAACGAAACGTCCGAAATCATAATAATTTTGACGATTGGGCAAATCCAGAAACGCGATTTCTGGTGGGAGCATAGCTTGCGCATTGTCTCTCAATGCACGCACCGTTACGCCCGCCGCAGCAATTGGTCGGGCCGCAATCTCGTCAGGATTGAGGGTGCGGAATATCACATTTTTATGGCCGTAATGATCGTCGGGCATGGCCCCAACTTGCGTCCATTCAAAACCGACAAAGGGGATGACATCCGGAATGCCATCGGCGTCGGAACGGGCGGCGCATTGCTGCATAGTGTCGATGATTTGCGACCAGCGTGTCGGGGTGAGGGCTTCGGCGTGGTCCGTTGCCGCCCAGAAATCCAGCGCGGAGCAATAACGGGCAAAATCGCAGGCATCGGCGATAGGATTTGCGCCTTCACCACGCAATAGCGGCAAAGCCCAGACAAAAGCATCCGTTGAGAAGGTGGAATGAACGTGGAGATCGCCGAACAGGATTTCAGTGTCGTCGGTTTCGCCCAATGATTCGGCCGCCGATTGGATGCGGGCGATACGTTCCTCTATAGCATCCTGTGGCACTGCTTCGCCGGTGATTTCGCCGGGTCCACGGGCTTGCCCATACCAGCCTTGGAACACGCCAACGGCATATAAACCGCCGAGGGCAAAAAGAGCAGCAACGATCGAACCAATAATTATGAAAAGCCGCAAGATATCCCCCGAAAACAGTGTCGGGAAACGCTAGCGGCTAACATGGGTGGGCGCAAATGAAAGCCGATTGTGCCCAATAAAAAAAACGCCGTCGAGCGAACCCGACGGCGTTCATTTGGCGATGTTCGCGCCTTAGCGAGAATATAGCTCCGAGATCGAAAGAACAGCGTTCGCTGTCGATGATCCGTAAGTGCCAACCCAGATGTCATATTGGCCAGTCAGCGGTGCCATGCGGAGCAAAGGATTGAGCCCTTCATTGCCGCTATCGTCATCGCAATGCCAATTGCCATTTGGATCGTTGATCACAAGCGTGGTGTCTGAATTGGACCCGGCCGAGAAATAAAGCTCGGGGAAGGAACCGCCGGTGAAATTAATCCGGACATCCGGTGCATCTGCAACGAATCCAGCACACTGCCCACCGCTCCAATCTGAAGCGCTATTCGAACCACCTGCAATCACCTGCACCTCAAATGGGTCAGGCGTGAAGCCCGAACGAAGTGTGTAGGTGCCATAAGCGGGTGTCAGCGAATAATCCGGACCCGTTGGTCGGGCGGGTGGCCGTGGCGGTGCAACCGGTCCACCACCGTAAGGTAGTTCGGAAACGGCAAGTGCTGCCGGCCCGGTACTCGTACCGTATGTGCCGACCCAGATGTCGTACTGGCCGCTGATTGGGGTCAATTCGATAAGGGGATCAAGCCCATCTCCGCCGTCATCATTGCACCACCAATTGCCGTTTGGATCATTCACGATCAACGTTGTGTCGGTATTGGAGTCGACCGAGAAATTGATCTCGCTAAACGATCCACCGGTGAAGTTGATGCGAATGTCCGGAGCCGCCGCAGCATACCCTTGGCATTCGTAATTGGTCATGGCGCCAACATCGTTATTTCCACCAGCCACGACTTGATAAATCTGTGGATCCGGCAAGAAGCCCGAGCGCAAATTATAGGTGCCATAGGTCGGGTTCAAATTGTAGTTTGGGCCAGAGGCTGGGGCAGGTGCGACAGGCGCACTGCCATATGGCAGTTCGGAGACCGCGAGTATCGCCTGAGCTGTAGAAGTCCCATAGGTTCCAACCCATACGTCGTACTGGCCGCTGATGGGGGTCAGTACGATCAGTGGATTAACACCATCTCCGCCGTCATCATCGCACCACCAGGTGCCGTTCGGGTCGTTGACGATCAATGTGGTATCTGAGTTGGAAAAAGCTGAAAAATTGATCTCGTTAAACGAACCACCGGTGAAATTGATTCGGATATCGGGCGCTTCGGCCGCATACCCGCGACATTGGCCGCCCAACGTTCTGGCAACGTTGTTCGGACCGCCGGCTACAAGGGCAATTGTTTGTGGATCCGGCAGGAATCCCGACCGAAGATTGTAGGTTCCGTAGGTCGGGTTCAGACTGTAATTTTGTGCAGCAACAGGTGCGCCAAAGCAAACCGCTGCAAGGACTGCCACACTCAATGTGGCGCGATAATGACTCATAGATTCCCCCAAAAGGCTTTCCGCGAACAACCGCGTGCAATGCGACTATGGGCTATTTGCCTCGTATCGCAAAGCTATTTCATTGAAAAAATGGAAACAGTTTCAACGTGCTGCAAGACCTTGGCGCGCGTTAAGCGGGTGTCGAGCCAATTCGCACTCGTTTTTAAAGAGAATCAACTCGTTGATTCTGGCGGGATTCTCAAAATAGGAATAAAAATGGTGCCGGCTGAGGGACTCGAACCCCCGACCCCCTGATTACAAATCAGGTGCTCTACCAGCTGAGCTAAGCCGGCCCGCTGTTGGGCGTTGCTTATAGCGAAGCGATGCCAGCCTGCAAGCGGGCATCGCTCCTCAATTTCACCAAACTCAGAAGAAGCTGATAATCGCACCAGCCAGGAGGTAGGCGACGAGCTGATTTCCGAAGTGGATGATGGTCAGTTCCAGCTTCTGCTTTTCATAGATATGCGCGAGTAACGCTGTGGTGGCGCTGAAGAATAGCCAGGCAAGGAAGGCTATTTTTAGAGATGCCAAGAGGCCGACAGCGCCTGACCAGCCCAGAATCGTCGATATACCGATTGCCGCAATGAGCGAATTGGTCAGCCCCTTCGCCATCATTACGGGCATGTTTACAGCGCCCATGGTTTCGGGCGTGAAACCGTTCAGTTCCATCCAGCGTTTGCCGAAGAGCGGCCCATACCAGAGAAATCCGACGACCATAAAACCAAACATCGCCAGAATAACTGCGATGATATTTATCCCGTAAATATCCATACTCTTTTCTCCCCAGTGTTTCGCGCGTATGTCTCGCGTTGGATTCGGGCCCGACCCGGTCCGGGTTCGCGCCGCAAGCGAAAACCCTAAACACAGATTGCAATTGAGGCGAAGCGAAATATGGCCCGGTATCTGATCACAAGTGCGCTACCGTATATCAACGGCGTGAAGCATCTCGGAAATCTGGCCGGATCCATGCTGCCTGCCGATGTCTATGCGCGCTTCCAGCGACTACGTGGCCATGACGTTTTGTATATCTGCGCCACGGACGAACATGGCACGCCCGCCGAATTGGCCGCCGCTTCTGAAGGCATGGATGTGCGGGCCTATTGCGACAGGGAACACGATATCCAGAGGATGTCGGGTGAGGGGTTCTCGCTTAGTTATGATCATTTCGGGCGAACGTCGGATGCCTCTACGCATCGTCTGACCCAACATTTTGCGGGCGTGCTCGAAGACAGAGGTTTGATTGAGGAACGTACAGATCATCAGGTCTATTCGATCGACGATGCGCGCTTTCTTCCGGATCGTTATGTCGAGGGCATTTGCCCGCATTGCGACTTTGAACGTGCACGGGGCGATCAGTGCGATAATTGCGGGCGCTTGTTGGAACCGACGGATCTAAAAGAGCCATATTCCAAGATTTCTGGCTCTAAAAATATCGAAGTTCGGGAAACACGACACTTATATTTATTGCAGACGAAGATGGAGCCCCAAATTCGCGAATGGGTGGATAAGGCTGCGGATAGCTGGCCATCGCTGGCGGTTTCGATCGCGAATAAGTGGCTGGATGAAGGCCTGCGCGATCGCTCGATCACACGCGACCTTGCCTGGGGAGTGCCGGTGGCGCGCGATGGCGTGACGCGCACGGATTTCGAGAACAAGGTTTTCTACGTCTGGTTTGATGCGCCCATCGGCTATATCGGCGCGACCGAAGAATGGGCGCAGGCCAATGGCGGTGACTGGGAGAGCTGGTGGCGCACCGACAAGGGCGCGGACGACGTCACCTATGTCCAGTTCATGGGCAAGGATAATGTGGCTTTCCATACGGTCAGCTTCCCGGCGACGATTCTCGGCTCCCAAGAGCCGTGGAAGACGGTGGACCGGCTCAAAGCGTTCAACTGGCTCAACTGGTATGGCGGCAAGTTCTCGACCTCGGAAAAGCGCGGCGTTTTTATGGATACGGCGCTGGAACTTCTGCCGGCGGATTACTGGCGCTGGTATCTGACGGCGAATGCGCCGGAAGGCTCGGACACGCAATTTACCTGGGAGCATTTTCAAGGCTCGGTGAATAAGGACCTGGCCGATGTTCTGGGCAATTTCATCAACCGGATTTTGCGCTTCACCAAGTCGCGTTTTGATGGGCAGGTGCCAAGCGGCGGCGAGCCGGGAGAGCATGAAGCCTGGCTGGCGCGCGAAGTGGATGAGCGCTTCGCGGCTATCGCTGATAATTACGAGGCGATGCGTTTTCGTCCGGCGGCGGCGGAAACCCGCGCGCTCTGGGCGGCGGGCAATGAATATCTGACGTTGGCCGAACCTTGGACGCATTTCAAAACCGATCCCGTCAAAGCGGCTGTGGGCGTGCGTACTGCGCTGAATCTGGCGGTATTGATGGGCATCGCCGCTCAGCCGATTATCCCGAATTCTGCGAAGATCATTCTCGATTGTCTGGGTGTGCCGGATGATCGCCGCAACTGGCCAGCTGAGCCGGCGAAAGACCTTCTGGATGTCCTGCCGCATGGCCTCGCGGTCACCCCACCCGATGTGCTGTTTGCCAAGATTGACGATGATACCGTCGCAGAATGGACAGCGCGTTTTGGTGGAGAAGACAGCTAGTCCCAATCCCGGCGGCTGAGCCAGATAATAATGGCGGCGAGGGCGACAAGGCCGCCAATGCCGCCGATGGCCATGGCCAAGAGACCTCGCTCTGGCTCACTGGCCAGCACATTCACCGGCATCAGCCAGGGAAAGACCAACCCCCATTGGGATGAGGTTGCGGCGACCGCCACGAAGGTGCCACCAATGCCCACCGAGACCGGCAGAGCGAAGCTGGCAAAGCGCAAGGCAATGGCCAACTGAAACGCCGTGACCAGAAGGCTCGCCACCCACATTTTCATGAGGATGTAAGCGACCTGCCCATAGGGTGGCACGCCCTCCAGCGCTTCGGCCGGCATGACGAGGCCGCCCACATGACCGGAGGTGAAAATGGCCACTCCGACCAGCAGGCTGGTGGCGCCCATCAAGCCAAAGGCGATTAGCCCTTTTGACAGGAATATTTGCCAGCGCGGCGTACCCGTGGCGAGGATGTGCGACCAGACGCCGGTCGAATGCTCCAGCTGGGCGAGGAGGGCGGTCAGGCCCGTCGCCGTCATCGGCAGCAGGAAATAGGCCCAGATCGCCGTGCCCGAGAGCGTTGTGCGCGGCCAGTCGCCGGCGCCATTGCCGGAGATGATCACCAGCACGCCCAGCACGGCCATCATCACGGGCGGGACGGCCATCACCAGCAAAACCAGCGAGCCGCGCAGCTTGATCAGGTCTGCCAAAAGCACGCCGATCATTTGTTTTCTCCTGTCAGGGAGAGGAAAATGTCTTCCAGTGCGGGCGGCTTGATTGCCAACCCGGTGACGGCAAATCCGGCCTCGACCAATTGCCGGTTGATGGCGGCGGCTTCCGCCTCGTTCACGCCGGGTAGCACCAGGCCGGCACCGGTTATCTCGGCGTTTGGCCAGTTTTTGACAAGCGCGGTTCGGGCTCTGGATGGATTATCAATCCGTATCTCCAGACGATGAGGGGCGGTGCGAATGAGGTCGGTAAGCGTGCCTTGAAACAGGAGACGGCCCTGATTCATCACGCCGACATGGCTGGCCATTTGTTCCACCTCGCTGAGCATGTGGCTGGAGACGAGAATAGTGGTGCCAAACCGCGCCGGAGCGTCGGCGATCAATTGCCGGATTTCACGTATACCGGCCGGATCCAGCCCATTGGTGGGTTCGTCGAGCACCAGAAGCTCAGGCTGGCCCAGTAGGGCGCGGGCAATGCCGAGCCTCTGTCGCATGCCGAGTGAATATTCGCTGGCCTTGCGGTTTGCATCTTTCGTCAGATCGACGATGTCGAGCACGCGGTCGATCTCGCTTTTGTCGACGCCCCGCATATGACAGGTCACCGCCAGATTCTGGCGTCCGGTCAGGTTGAGATACAGCGCCGGTGTTTCGACGATGGAACCAACGCGAGCAAGCGCCTCGCGGCGACTTGATGCCAGATCATGACCGGCAATTCGGATCGTGCCGCAATCGCGTCGGATCAGGCCCAGAAGCATACGGATGGTCGTGGTTTTCCCGGCCCCGTTAGGCCCCAGAAAGCCGAATATCTGGCCGCACTCCACGCGCAAGCTCAGATCGTCCACAGCATTCAATTCGCCGTAATGACGACTTAGATGTTCGGTCTCGATAATCGCATCAGTCATGTCGCGAGTTTAAGCCGGACTCGCTCCAATATCGCAAGTGCCAGCAGTAAAGGCGCGACGGTCCATGTGAGGACAAGATTGACGCCCGTCTGTGGAGAAGGGCGTGGATGCTTTTGCTTTCCGGGTCCAAAAAACCGCGGTTTCCATGGGGGTAGGGTGGGGTTCTGTGTCGGTTTCAGGTGGCTTCCAGCGCGGTTCCTGTAGGGTTGGCGCATGGTCTGGGCCGGGCCGGTCTTTTTTTTTGGAAGTTTTGCATGTTTGCCGGTCGAATGTGGGCTCTACCGGCACATTCGGCTGCGATACGGGCTATGCCATCACCTGGATGATCGCTGATGAGCGCGGCTCCATCTTCCCCTTGACCGTTTGAGCCTCGCGCCGTCCTATGCGCGGCAGAGATTCCAAGGGGGAAAACATGCGTCTTTTATTCGCTTCTGCTGCTGTGATGGCACTTTCAGCCGGTGCCTTTGCGCAAGACGATCTGCGTACATCCATCGAAGCTGACTATTCTGGAAATCTGGAAAGCCTGTACGAGCACTTCCACGCCAATCCTGAATTGTCCCTGATGGAGGTGGAAACCGCCGCACGTCTGGCCGCCGAAATCCGCGCTTTGGGTTTTGAGGTCACCGAGAATGTGGGCGAGACCGGCATTGTCGCCGTCATGGAAAATGGCGAAGGGCCGACCTTGATGCTGCGCGCCGATATGGATGGCCTGCCGATCGAGGAAAATACCGGTCTGGACTATGCCTCCACCGTTTTGGGCACGGATCGTCGCGGGCTGGAAAGCCATGTGATGCACGCCTGCGCCCACGATACCCATATGACGGCACTGGTCGGAACAGCCCGGCAATTGGCCGAGCGACGCGATAGCTGGTCCGGCACGCTGGTCCTGATCGGTCAGCCGGCCGAAGAGCTGGGCCTTGGCGCTCAG
>Ga0316202_10002652_pt1 | contig 11501 bp, 21 predicted proteins | sample 3monrhotite_MG_FD_204934 | JGI IMG/M metagenome (GOLD analysis project Ga0316202, IMG submission 204934) | Microbial mat bacterial communities from mineral coupon in-situ incubated in ocean water Damariscotta River, Maine, United States -... | ecosystem: Environmental > Aquatic > Marine >... | reverse complement strand
CAAGTTGTTAATATGTGAACTCTTGATAACAGGATGCGCTAACTCTAGCAGGGTAGACCACATAATATCACGGGCCTGTCCTTGAGTTGGCGCAACATAAAACACATGACCACGATCAGTTTGTAACCCATAGATAATTAACTGCCATGCGGCGAGTCTAGACTTACCTGTTCGTCGTCCTGCCGCGACAATCTTAAAACGTGCTTTGTCGTTAAAGACATCCTGTTGCCAAGGAAGCAACTCAACATTAAGCTCCACTCTTAATAACCGCCCTTAGTTAGTTCTGTCATTTACGCTTACGTTCAGGAGGAATTAAATAATAAAATGAACTAAGCTTATCAAATTCATTTTCTAATCCAGTTGTTTCTCCTTTTAACTCCTCCATTGTAACAACTTCCTCCTGTACTGGCTGAGCCGTTGGCTCTGGACCTTGCTGTACAGGAGGTAACTCAAAATCCAGACGACCCGGCTCCGTTGGAGGTATAGGAATATCTTTGAAGCCGGGTTCTCCTAAGAGATCTGCTTCATACAATTCCGCATGAGTTCTAAATTTTGCACGTTTACTTGGATCATTCTTTGTTTGATGGTAGCGACCCCACCATTCATCAAGAGGCATTGATTCTAACTTCTTAAAGTCAGAGCGGTCACGCATCCGGTGGTCTGCAAGAAATAATACTTGCTGTTTATTTAAGTCTAGTTCAGCAGGATTATAATCAATAGGTAACTCTTGTACCCACTCTGGTGGTTCTTCTTTCAGTACATCCTTGTAGAACGCTTTGATTCTATTCAGACCTACTTCAGCAGACTTACCTTTTCCAATTTCATACTGGAACGCACCACGTCCGGGTCCACCACCCATCTGAACACGATCAGGAATAATACCCATGCGTCGTTCTGAGTCCCAACTTTCATGATATGCAATTTTATTCATCGCATCAGCAATCAAATCAGGAGACATTTCTTTTTCTTCTGCAATTAGATTTAAAATTCTTTGAGCTTCACTCATGATCTATGGTTTCTCCTTCACCCTCAGTGCTGATTGTAGTCTCACCGCCTACACCAGTGATTGTAATGTTTACAGATGACCTACCACCGCTTGCATCTTTCTCAAAATAACTTACAGGTAGCATACGATCCATTAATAATTTCCATGCCGCCGCTTGATTCTTGTGTTCATCGTCTAATGCGGCGTTAACAATACTATCAAGTACCTTTCGAGACTTCGGACTGGCTAACAAACGAGCTTTCATCTCATTGATTGCCGCCGCATCGCCGGGAGGTCTTCCACGTTTTACGCGATTGCCCACCTTTTTAGACTCAACATCACTTTTAGGGGGTCTTCCAATTCTTTTTGTTGGAGTATTCTCTGTCATATACAGTACTCTGTAGTTATCGCAACAGTTATTGCAAGAGATAATCACTTAAAGATAATAATTCTTTTGCGTTTAACTCTTGCGTATCTATTTAGTGCATATAGTATAGCATACTTTTCTTATTTTGTCAAGACCTTTTAACATAATCAGCACAGATTCCTCCCCTGTCCCTTACTATGGCGGGTCTCAGCCATGCTGTTTATCTCCGCAGACGCGATTAAGTCTTTGTAAATGCAAATGATTCGCATTAAGATAACCATTATCATTTAGATTTCTATTTTACCCTTTTTTGTATCTGAGTAGGTACACTATCGACACGTTTACCGATGTGCCCTCCCCCGGGGGTGCGATGTTGGCACGCTTGTTGCATGGCAGAAACTGGCACGATTCTTGTCTCAACGGAAAGTCAAGTAGTATTTCACAATGGGAAGTGTGAGTATCGATACAGTACCCCTATGGATATCTTTCTAATAGACCCCACCTATCACCCCAGTCATATCGATAGATATATACAATGAAACTAAAATGCTCCAAACAGGGTCTAACCTAACAAGAGCGCAAAACCGCGTCTCGAATCCAGAGTTTAAGCATACTTAAAAGAGGTACTAAAAATGGATATTAAAACGCATGTAACAAAAATGGCGTCTGCTCTGAAGAGTCAGCAGACTGCAGGCATTAAGACTGTTGATGTTCTAAAGACATTCATCAATGAAGCCACACTAGGCGATGCCCTGATTCAGAACTACATTGATCAAGTACAGGAACAAGCAATTGCGAAAGGAGTTCTTAGATCATCATCGGCAACGATGAAGTCTCAAATTAAGAAAGTCCTTAAACTGGCAATGACTCATAAAGAGGACGTAATTAAACTGGCAGAAAATGCGGGAAATCTGGACCAGTGGTATAAAGCCTGTCTAGACGCTAAAGATCCCAGTAGGAACAAGACGCATAAGGTGAACAAGCCTAAGTCGTCTGATCTACCGAAACTTCAGGATGAAGCGAAAGAACCAAGCGAGGTGACCAACCCGATTGATCAATTCAAGACGGCATTGAGGGCTATGCTTGATTCGGGAATGAGTCTCGAACAGATCCAAGCCATCATCGATCAAGAGACCAAGGTCGCGCAAGCGGCCTAATCGACGGGGGCGAAAGCCCCCAATTTTTAAGCATGATTAACCACTGGAGGCATTTGTGGAAGAAACATTTGTGACTATCTTTGTGATTGCTGTTGTGTCTTTTGTGCTAGGCACTGGAGCATTCTTTGGTGAGAGATACTTTGAGGATAAGAAATGAACAGTTTTGAGTTGATGAATCCGCTGTTGCATTCAGCGTTACATGGTGCAGAGCTTGTAGTTCTGTTGTTTGTTGGTATATATTTTGTGAGTAAACTTGGAGAGTAACATGAAATTAGAATGTAAGTTGTTTGATCTTAAGGATCTGCGTGAGAGTCAAGTGTCATTCATTGCTGAGGCATTCTTCAGTGAGGCGAATGAGGACTTTGATGGTGGCTATATGTCGTTGGCTCGTGGTAACTACTCGACGGCATACGATTTGTTCAGTATGATGGGCGGTAATGAGTGGTATCAGATACGCGCTCGCAGATGTCAAGAACGGTTGAATGAAATTGAGGAGATGGAGTAATGTTTAAAGATATCAACCCGCGTATCAATGAGTACATGCAACTGAGTCCTATCGGTATGCAAGACGGTATCATGTTTGTTGTGTTGTCAATCAAGACACCATTCCATACCATGAAGACGCAGATGCTTGACTACAAACAGAATGGTCTTGACTCCAAGTATGTGTGGGGTTTCAAGAAGGATACCCTCAAGTATCTGATGGAGCATAGTGGTGAGTTGTACGATGACCTCATGGAGTTGTGGCTCACACCTAAGAAGGAGTTGGGTGGCACTGCTGACACCAAGGATGCGGCCATGATGATGCGACTGATGGAGGTTCCCGGTCTTGGTATGGTCAAGGCAGGCTTTGTCATGCAGATGATGTTCGGTCGCGTGGGGTGCATGGATGTACACAATACCCGCAGGTTCTACAAGGTTGACTCCAAGGATGTACAGATATCCGCAGGAGTGCGTAAGGACTCGACTAAGTTCAGGAAGATCATTGGGTATGTGCAGTTGTGTAAAAATAACCGCAGTACATCCAAGCTCTGGGACTCATGGTGCGAGCAATTAGTGTACAAGCCTTGCAACCGTGGTCGCTTTGCCGATGGTAATGCGGTATCTCAATTCCATTTACAAGCATTGGTGGTGTAAAATGATGATATTCAATTACAGTAGTAAGAAAGAGATGCGTGAGCATATTGGTCAGCGTCTCAATTACACTGAGACATCCTACTTTGGTCCAGAGTACAGACCTAACGGTGTGTTGACAGGCTCTAACAGACCACAACTTACGAATAACAAAGGGCGAGAGTTCTTTGCGCAGGTCACAATGAGTGACGGTTTGATAGCAGGGGTGAAGTAATGAAAGGTGTATTAGTAGATCCGTATCTCAAGACGATTGAGAACGTAGAAGTAGGTGACTGGACTGACATCAAGAAGCATTTGCAATGCGATATCTTTTGCAGTGGTGGTTATGACGAGGGTGGTGATGCCATCTATGTCAACGATGAGGGACTGTACACTGAGACTATGTTCTGGTATGCTCCTGATGTGTATCCTGATCCGTATGCAGGACGTGTGTTGTTCCTTGGTATCAATCGCGCCAATGGTGAGTCACAAGATGCGTGGCTTGACGCAGAGGATGTTGCGGATATTGATAACAAGTTCATGACACGTGATGAGGTCGGTCGTATGTATGGAGTGATGTATGTTAATTAATGATGCAGTTTATGAGTGTACCTATTGTTGGTATGACTCAGAGGACAATGACTTTACGCTACGTGCAACATGGAAGTTTGAGAAGAACTATCCTGATATGCCAGACTACTGGCACTTGCAAGAGGTAGAGCTTGACATGGCAGAGGATGCATTACCTGTGCATATTGTTGAGCTTGTCAAGTCTGGTTGTGAACACAGCGGATCAATATGGTGCGATGTTGAGAGAGATGGTCCTGACTTGGAAGCACTCAAAGAGGTAGATTACTCATGAAACATTACTATACAATTGAACAACTTGTGGACTTTTTAGAGAATTTAGATCCACTTACAATTGAGTTTGCTGACACTGAAGGTGCGCTCGATGCCATCATAGCGAGGCTCAAATCACAGAGCGATCACATCGAGTGGATGCGTGGTCGTCTTGTGTTGGCTGAGCGTGTCATCGGTGAGTTGTATCTCATGCAGAGGGAGTATGAAGAATGAAAGCGAAGTATACACCGGAACAAATGCAAATATTTGTTGACATGTGGAATAACGGTCACACTGCCGCTGAAATATCTGAGAAGTTGGGTGGTTCGCTCAACTCAATCAGACAATTTGCTTGTCGTTACCGCAAAAAGTACGGACTTGAGCGACGAGAAGGTGGTCGCATCCCTCCGCGTAAAAACTTTGACAGGGCATGGCATGGTGTGATACCCTGTGGTCACTGGATGATCACAAAACCGTGGGGGATTCAATGAGTATCAGCAAAGCATTCTTAATTTATGCTGTTATCATTGCTTGCTCACTAGCAGGGAGATATATGAATGAGATGTCTGGGATGTAACAAGGAGTTGACTGACTTTGAAGCGACTCGCAGGTATGCCGAATCAGAAGAGTTTATTGATATGTGTAATGATTGTTTCAAGCACACTGACATCAAAGCTCTTGAGCGTCATGACCTGATGAGTATCTCTGATGTGATGGAGCTTGACTCAGATGAATATTCATGATACAATATTCTTACTTTATAGATACGCAAGAGATTTTAGTTATGGTTAATATCTTTAATATCCCTGAAGAGGACTTCAGAGTTGCAATGGAGGAACACAATGATCATCAGACTCTTGTGGATTGTTGTGATATGATTTATAAATATGGTCTGTTGCGTACACTCAACAGTCTCTCTGATTATTGTGAGGACAACAAGGAGGCGTATGCGTTGAGGATGTTGAGTCAATTTTACAAGGAGAACGAGAGTGCCTTTTGTAAAGACGCACCTACCATGCAATGACTGTGGCTCAAGCGATGGTCTGTCACTCAATGATGATGGATGGACTCATTGCTTTGTCTGTGAGGCACGTACAGCCCCGCAGAGCGACGATTACACACCAACCCATAGGGAGGTACAGGTGGAAGCAAAACAACTGGATACAATCCACGAGATTTATCTTACGATTATTGAACGTGGCATCAACAGTGACACTGCCAAGGCATACAAGTGTGCCAAGGAAGGGCAGATGTATCACTTCAACTACACTGATGATCGGGGTGAGATCATTGCATACAAGACCCGAACAGCGGACAAGAACTTCCGCATCAACGGGGACTGGAAGAACGCAGGGTTATATGGTCAGCATCTCTTCAGCAAGGGCGGCAAGTACGTCACCATTGTCGAGGGTGAGTTCGATGCGATGGCCGCGTACCAAATGCTTGGGTCAAAGTACCCGGTGGTTTCAGTACGGAACGGTGCGGCCTCTGCCGCCAAGGACATACGGTCTCACTACGAATGGCTTGATTCCTTTGACAATGTGGTGATCTGCTTTGACGCTGACGATGCAGGACAGAAGGCGGCATCACAGGTGGCTGAGATCTTTGGTAACAAAGCCAAGGTGTTCAAGCATCTCGATGGTATGAAGGATGCGTGTGACTATCTTCAGAACAAGAAGATGAAGGAGTTCTCTGACAAGTGGTGGGCCTCTGAGCAACACGTACCTGATGGCATCATTGTCGGTAGCCAACTGTATGATGATGTGATGAAGCCTCTTGCACCTGCCGACTGCGAGTATCCTTTTGCAGGTGTCAATGATCTGACGTATGGCATACGCAAGGGTGAGCTAGTCACTATCACTGCAGGCTCTGGTCTTGGTAAGTCTCAGTTTGTACGGGAGATTGTGTGGCATGTCCTCAACAAGACTGAGGAGAACCTTGGGCTGATGTTCCTTGAGGAGTCAGTACGCAAGACTGGTCTGTCACTGATGTCACTGGCGGCTAATCAACCACTGCACCTACCTGACTCAGATGCAAGCACAGAAGAGAAGAAGGATGCCTTTACCAAAACTTTGGGGACCGAGCGTATCTACTTGTTCGATCACTTCGGTAGCACCAGTGTTGATAACATCATCAATCGAGTGCGGTATCTTGCGAAAGCGTTGGGCTGTGGCTACGTATTCCTTGACCACATCAGTATTGTTGTGTCTGCTCAGGCCAGTGGCGATGAACGCAAGGCTATTGATGAGATCATGACCAAGCTACGTATGCTTGTGCAGGAGACTGGTATTGCTCTGATTGTGGTGTCACATCTCAAGCGTCCTGATACCAAGGGGCATGAAGAAGGTGCGGCTACCTCACTGGCACAACTGCGTGGGTCTGGTTCCATCGCTCAGCTATCTGACATGGTGATTGGACTGGAGCGTAATGGTCAGGCTGAAGATGTCACTGAGCGTAACACCACTCGCGTGAGGGTACTGAAGAATAGATTCAGTGGTACGACTGGACCGGCGTCCTCGTTGCTTTACTCACGCGACACTGGTAGAATGACTGAGGTAAATGATGAGGAGTTGTAATGCAACCAAATGTACTGGTACTCGATATCGAAACCAACCTCGCGCATGACACCATCTGGTGTTGTGTGACCAAGGGTAATTGGTTTCCTGCGAGTGAAGGTAATGTATTTACGCATGGACAAGGTGGACTGCAAGACCTAATCAATCAGGCTGACATTGTTGTTGGTCATAACATCATTGGGTTTGATGGTCCTGTCTTGTCAAGAGTATGGGGTATCAAGATTCCTGTACGCAAGGTGCGTGATACATTAGTGATGTCAAGGCTATGGAATCCACAACTGGAGGGTGGTCATAGTCTACGTATGTGGGGTCAACGTCTTGGTGATTTCAAAGATGAGTTCACTGACTTTGACGGTGGCCTCACGCAAGAGATGATCAAGTATTGTAGGCAGGATGTTCATGTGACTACGCTGTTGTATGAGAAGCTCGACAAAGAGTTGCAGGGCTACGCATACTCTGTTGATCTTGAGCATCGTGTTGCATACATCATGAAGAAGCAGGAAGACAATGGTTTTAAACTCAATGAGAAAGACGCTATCTCTTTATTGGCTCAACTTAAAGATCGAATGTCTGATATTACTGACCACTTGCAAAATATATTTCCTCCGATTGTGGAAGAGCGTTGGTCAGAGAAGACAGGCAAACAACTTAAAGACAGGGTTACCGTATTCAATGTGGGATCGCGCAAGCAAATCGCAGAACGTCTTCAGGCGCGTGGCGTTAAGTTTACTAAGACGACTGAGAAAGGCACTATCATAGTTGATGAAGGTACTCTCAAGGCTATTGACTTACCTGAAGCACAACTGATTGCTGAGTACCTGATGATACAGAAGCGTGTTGGTCTGCTTGATTCATGGATTGATAACGTCAAGGATGACGGTAGGGTACATGGTAGGGTCATCACTAATGGTGCGGTGACTGGACGCATGACACACCAGAAGCCCAATATGGGTCAAGTACCTAGTGTCAACAGTGATTATGGTGCAGAGTCTCGTGCTTTGTGGACTGTGGATGACGGTAATGTGTTAGTAGGTACGGACCTTTCGGGGATCGAGTTGCGCTGTCTTGCCCACTACATGAAAGACCCTGCATGGACAGAGGAGTTACTGAATGGGGACATCCATCAGAAGAATGCTGATGCCGCAGGTATCGATAGACCGACTGCGAAGACTATGGTGTACGCACTGCTATATGGATGCGGTATCGGAAAGCTCGCAACGATCTTGGATACAAATCAAAAGCAAGCACAGACGACTCTCAATAACTTTTATCGCAACACCCCTAAGCTCAGGAAACTTATGGATAAGGTTGCGGAAGTGGCGGGTCAAGGGTATGTACCGGGCTTGGATGGTAGAAGAATACTGGTCAGGTCTGAGCATGCCGCGCTCAACACTTTGCTTCAGGGATGCGGTGCTATTATCGCAAAGCAATGGTGTATCGAAGCGCACCAAACCTTCAAGGCTCGAAAGTTGCCTGTTAAACAGGTTGCGTTCGTTCACGATGAAATCCAGATTGAAACAGCGGAACGCTACGGCGAAGAAGTTGCGGCAATCATGGTAGAGTCTGCTAAACAAGCAGGCTTGACGTTGGGGTTCCGGTGTCCCGTAGATGCCGAAGCAAAGATTGGTAACAATTGGTTTGACACGCACTAACAATGTGTGTTATAATATATGTTCTATTACTTCCTATAGGAGAAAAGTATGAGCGAAGTATTTAAACTTGACAACGTAGAGTTGATGTGGCCCTTCCTGTATGAGCGTAACAAACTCAGCGGTAAGTACCAAGTCGATATTGTGAACCTCGATGACGATCAGATCGAGGCTATCGAGAAGACTGGTGTGACTGTACGCTCTGATGCTAACAAGCCAGAGAAAGGGTTCTTCATTACGTGCAAGTCTAAGAACTACGAGATCACACCACACGATAAGAATGGTGATGTGATTCCTTCAAGCATCAAGGTAGGCAATGGTTCTAAGGCGAACATCATGGTCAAGCCCTATGCTTGGAAGTCACCGACTGGTCAGTCAGGTATGTCGTTAAGCATTGCTAAACTTGTGGTCACTGACCTGAACAAGTACGAAGCACCTGAAGTCACTGAGATGGCTGAGGATGAAGAGACTCTGTGATCGCACTGATTGATGGCGACATCCTCTGTTACCGCATAGGATTTGCAACGCAAGAGGAATCTGAGGACGTAGCTATCAGGACGATGGCTAGGTTCTTGGAAGACATGCTGATGTTTGATATCGACTGTTCAACATGGAGGACATACTTAACTGGCAGTTCAAACTATCGGCATGACTACGCCATCACTGCACCTTACAAGGGCAACCGCAAGGGAGAGAAACCAGTACATCATGGTCTCTTGCGGGAGTACCTTCAATACTCATGGAACGGTGACGTGTACGAAGGGATCGAAGCTGACGATGCAATTGCAATTGAGGCAACCAAGTTCGGTGACGATTCCATCATCGTCTCCTTGGATAAAGACTTTGATCAAGTGCAAGGATGGCACTACAACTTTGTTAAGAAGGAGAAGTATTACATCACCGCAGAGCAGGGATTGCTCAACTTCTATATGCAGTTTCTTGTTGGTGACCGCATCGACAACATCATAGGTGTCAAAGGTATTGGCCCTAAGAAAGCTCACAAATTACTCAATGGACTGAGTGAACGGGAGATGTTTGATGTTTGTGTTGAGGAGTTAGGAAGCCACGAGAGGGCTGTCGAGAACGGAGTGTTGTTATATTTACAACGCAAGGAGAATGAGTTATGGAGTCCGCCAAGTGAAAACGCAGTCAGCGAAAGCGAAGGGGCGTAAGCTACAGCAGTGGGCGCGTGACCAAGTTCTCGATGTGTATCCCCATCTGGAGGAGGATGATGTTAGAAGTACAAGCATGGGTGTTAGCGGTAGTGATCTTCAACTTAGCCCTTTGGCTCGCAAGTCTTTCCCGTTCGATGTCGAATGCAAGTCGCTTGCGAGAGTTGGAGTCTATCGTTTTATTGACCAGTGCAACAATCGAGGCGATGCACAGCCACTTGTCATCGTTAAAGAAAACAGAAGAAAGCCTTTAGCTGTTGTTGATGCAGAGTATTTCTTTGAACTATTGAAGAAGGTTAAGCATGATTAAACATATGGTCATACCTGACACGCAAGTAAAACCCGATCATCCAATTGATCACTTGCGTTGGGCAGGAGAATATGCCGTAGACAAAAAGCCTGATGTGATCATACACATCGGTGACCACTTTGATCTACCTAGTCTATCAACGTATGATGTCGGTAAGAAATCGTTTGAGGGCAGACGCTACGTCAACGATATCAACTCAGGCATCGAGGCAATGCAAGAGTTCCTTGATCCTATTCGTAAGGAACAGGAGAGACTCAAGCGTAACAAGGACAAGCAGTGGAACCCTCGCATGGTATTCACACTTGGTAACCACGAGTATCGTATCGCTCGTGCTATCAACGCTGACCCTAAACTAGACGGACTGATGTCCTTTGATGATTTATATTTAACAGAGATGGGATGGGAGGTGTATGATTTCTTACAGCCTGTGGTCATTGATGGCGTGTGTTATAGCCATTACTTTGTTAGTGGTGTTATGGGAAGACCAGTAAGCTCCTCTAACGCACTGTTGAACAAACAGCATATGAGTTGTGTTATGGGTCACGTACAGGATCGTAGCATCTCCTACGCTAAACGTGCTGATGGTAAGCGCATCACTGGATTGTTTGCAGGTATCTATTATCAACATGATGAGGACTACTTGAACCCGCAGACTAACGGATCATGGTCTGGTATCTGGATGTTACATGAAGTCTCTGAAGGTACGTTCGATGAGATGCCAGTGTCAATCAACTACTTGAGGGAGAGGTATGCCTGATCTAAGTTCTATGGCCCGTGAGTATCAACTTGGTGGTAACCATTACACATCCAAAGACATACAACCTTGGGATGCAATGCAGTCATGGATGACTGAGGATCAGTACCGTGGATACTTAATCGGTAATGTAATCAAGTACATCGCTCGCTTTCAAGACAAGGGTGGTGTATTAGATTTGCAAAAGTGCAAACATTATCTTGACAAACTAATTGAAGTATGGTAAAATAGATGTTTACGCTTGAAGATATTAAGGATAAGCTCAAGCAGTTGGATGAGGTAACTCTGATGGAGACGTTAGAGATTACCTCAGAAGACTTAGTTGAAAGATTCGTAGACCGGATCGAACAAAAACAAGAGACACTGGAGATAGACTTAGATGACTCAACACCTTGGGATAACGATTGATTATGAAAGAGACAGTCGCCTTAGTGAGCAAGCACTTACGCTTATGCGTGACTACTATATGCTTGAGCATGAGGAGTCTCCTCAGCAGGCTTTCGCTCGTGCGGCAGTGGCCTACTGCTATGGGGATCTGGATTTGGCACAACGTATTTATGACTATGCCTCAAAGGGTT
>Ga0316202_10002650_pt1 | contig 11515 bp, 11 predicted proteins | sample 3monrhotite_MG_FD_204934 | JGI IMG/M metagenome (GOLD analysis project Ga0316202, IMG submission 204934) | Microbial mat bacterial communities from mineral coupon in-situ incubated in ocean water Damariscotta River, Maine, United States -... | ecosystem: Environmental > Aquatic > Marine >... | reverse complement strand
ACGATACCTTCGGCGTGGTGCTGGTCAAGGTCGCGTCGTCTTCGGTGGTCGATACCATCAGTGGAACGCTGAACGGGGTGATCGCCGACAAGCCTTATAACGTCAACGGTTACACCCTGAAAATCGGTACCAACATCGGCGCGTCCACCTATCCCGACGACGGTGAGAACTTGGACAGCCTGAAAACCACGGCCGAAAACACCCTGGAGGCCAAGGCCACCAAGAAGAAAGAAAAAGCCAAAGATTCGTTCGTGTATTACAGCTCTTAGGCCTTAGGCCGCTTGGACCTAAGCCACTTGCGCTTTGGCGAAATCATTTATCATGCGGTCTGCATGCACATCGAACAGGGCGCGCACCCCGGCATTTTCGTTTACGAAACGGGCAACCTTCGCGCCACGTTCTGTATTTCCAGCAGCGAAATATTCACCCTCTAAATTTCGTGAGAGCAACGTGCGAGAAAGATCGTCGGGCGTAATGCCGGCGGCCTCCATGTCTTTTACATAGGGTGCAAATCGATCCAGAGCACCGCTCGTGCCGCTCATGAGGCTGGTAACATAATCGGACACTTTTGCATCCAAGGCTTCTTGCTGCGGGGCCATGGCGCTTTCGAATGCTGCAATATCGCTTGAGCTGGCTATGTGGCGAAATATATCCTCGGCCTTTGACTTTGCCGCGCCGGTGCTGACGTCATGACCTACCGAGGACGGGGTCTCATAGAATTGCATTAGGTAATTCAGACCTTCGATGTTGTAGCCGAGTTCCTGTGCTGCCGATGTCCATTCAGTCTTATACTTGTTGGCATATTCGCCCAGAAAATTATCGGATTCAGCCCGGTATTCTTTGCGGAATTGATCCAAGTAACCGTTGGCGATGTGATTGCTTTGCGGTTCGTCAGTCGATGCTTTGGCTGAACCGGCCCTCGATTCACCGCCAGCGTTTTGATACGTCTGTGCCGCAACGCGATGATCGCTCTTGGCCAATACACGTTGCATGTTTTCGATCAGGTCAGTGGGAACATCCGTGCATACTCGACAGTGCACAGCAGCGCTCATGGCGACACCGGCAGCCGACAATCCACGCGTCTTTTGATGTTCCGCATAATGATAGTCCAGGGCGTCTTTGCTGCTTACCGAGCCATTTTTCAGTCCTTGAAGAATGCCTTGGTATTCAGTGCGCACAGTATTGGCATAGGCGGCGATGCCCATTTTCTGTCCTCAATTTAAAGGCGGGGGGCCTTTTGAGGCGTTTATATGCAGAGCTTATGCCACTTATGTGTGTATCTGATGTGTGCCCATCAGTCCTGGAATCCTGGCGTTTGCATGCACCGCTTTCCGAAATCTCACCATCAGAAGGCAAAAAATACCTACCCCATCACAACCCATGGGCATCTTTTTCCGACTTGTGCTCAGAAGCCAGCGGGGAATCAAAGAGCTTTGGCTTAGACGGCTTTTGAATGACGGCCTTGGCCGGAGTCCAGATAGGCATCGAAGACGCTGGCGACCAGGCGGATGAACGGGCGACCGTCTTCGCTGACGGTGATGCGGGTTCCGTCAACGGTGCAGATGCCGTCTTCGCTCAATGGCACCAACTTCTCGACATCCTTATCCAACGTGGCGAGGTCGATGCCGTGCGCAGCGCAGGCCTCAGACAGATCGACGGTCAGATCGCACATGATGCGCTCGATGATGTCACGGCGCAGCTTGTCGTCGGTGCCGAGGGCGATGCCTTTGGCGGCAGGCAAAACGCCGGAATAGATGGCTTGACGATAAGCTTTCAACGGCAGTTCGTTTTGTACGTAGCCTTGCGGCAGATAGCCGATGGCCGACGCGCCAAACGCCAACATCGCGGGCGCGGTGTCGGTGGTGTAGCCCTGAAAGTTGCGGTGCAGCTCACCGGTTTCCACCGCGTTGGCCATGGGATCGTCGGGGTGGGCGAAATGGTCGAAGCCGATTTGCACGTAGCCGCGTTCTTTCAAGCGTTCGACCGCCAGTGTGAACTGCTTCCAGCGTTCCGCCGCATCGGGCAGGGTTTCTTCTTTAATCAGTTTTTGGTGCGACTTCATCCACGGCACGTGGGCGTACCCGAACAGGGCGATGCGGTTGGGCTGTAGCTCGACCGTCATATCGACCATGCGTTCGATCTCGTCGGTGTCTTGGAACGGCAGGCCGTACATCAAATCCATGTTGATGCGGGTGATGTCGTGCGCGCGCAGCCATTCGATCACCTGCTTGGTGGTTTCGTAAGGCTGGATGCGGTTGATGGCTTCTTGGACTTTGGGCTCATAGGACTGCACGCCGATGGAGGCGCGGTTGACCCCGGCCTTTTGTAGGTCTTCGACATAGCTTTCGGTGGCGGTGCGGGGGTCCAGTTCAACGGCGATTTCGGCATCGTCTGCAACGTCGAAACGCTCGCGCAGCTTGTCCATAATCGCCAGCCAGTCTTCGCCCTTGAGCATGGTTGGCGAGCCGCCACCCCAGTGCAGGTGCTTGGCGGTGAAACGCGCAGGCAGGGCGTCGGCGACCAAGTCGATCTCGGCCAGCAGCGCGCCCAGGTATTTCTTCACCGGGTCGTAGCGTTTGACGATTTTGGTGTAACAGCCGCAAAACCAGCACATTTCGTCGCAAAACGGGATGTGGAAATAGAGCGATAGCTCGGTGTCGGGCGACAATTCGGAAAGCCAAGTTTTGTACACGTCGCCACCCACGCTGTCGCTGAAATGCGGCGCGGTGGGGTAGCTGGTGTAGCGCGGAACGCGCAGGTCGTATTTGTTGATCAGGTCTTTGTTCATGCGCTGTTGAGCTTTCCGTCGCGGTGTTTTGGGCGGTCGTTTCGTGAGCCCTTAACCTAAGGCTCTCACAGCCCAAGTGCAAGCACAGGCCGATCACAATACTGGGACCGGCCTGTGGCGACATTGTGGTGCGAAACGGTGGGTGAGTTACTGGCTCAGGTGTAAATTCTTCAGTTCTGCGCCGATGGCGCGAAAGGCCAGACTCAGGGTCGCGCTGTCGGGAGATTCGTAATAATTGTCGGCGCTGGTGGCGCAGTTTTCCATCATGGTCGCGGTTGAGCTACTGATCGACGTGCCAAAGGCGATGGTGTAGACGATGATGTCATTGTTTTTCATACCGGTGCAGATTTCTTGGAGCCGATCATTCAATTCGTATTTGGCGGAAGTGCTGTTGGTTGTGCCTAAATTGCCCTCCCCCAGAAGGCCGTAAGCTGAATAGTACGAATCAATCATCGTGTTGTCGCCGTCGGTGAGGATGATGGCGGCTTTGTTCCAATCCGGATCGCTGTACGACGCGCCTTCGGTGAACGGTGCGCCTGGTGAAAGCACCCGCCAGCCCCATACCGCGCCGACATTGATGTGGGTACTGCCCAAGGTCTGCATCGCGCCGATTTCTGCTTCCAACGTGGCGCGGTTATTGGTTAGCGGCGTAATAGGGCGAGGACAATATGCGTTGGGGCTTTTCAGTGGATCCCACCAACCAGATGAAGTCAGTTTGTTATAGTAAGTCGGGCCGGATTGAATCCAGTCGTTAGCGCTTCGGTCGGGCGACAAAAAAGCCTGCCACGATGTGGAGGTATCTTGGACATCGTCGGGGTAGGCGTTGGCTTTGACGCAGCCAGCCCATGACGTTATGCCCCACTCGAGTGTGGTTGGATCAGGGGTGATGTAGGCGACATTCCCGGTGCCAATATTGACGGTGTTGTCGAACGGCACCAGGGCGACCTTGAGCAGATCTGGGGCCGTTTCGTCACCGAACAAGATGTCGATCAGGTCCAGGGCCGCGACCTTCATATTGGTCATTTTGCCGCTGGAACTCATGGACCCGGTGTTGTCCAGCACCATCACCAGTTCAAGTCCGTTTGTTTCAACTGTGATTTCGGCACTGGAAGAGACTGTGATGTCATTGATTCCAATTACACTCATGAACACGGTATCCACGGTGGTTTGGCCTGTGACGGTGATAATGCCGCCGTTATCGACAAAGGTCAGATCGTGGGTTGTGCCGATCTCAGATGCCGCATAGTTGGCGGTGAAATAACTGTTGAATTGGGTTTCCAAATAGGTTGGATCGGAGGTCGCGGTGCGCATTGACCCAACCGCTAGTCCGGCGGCGTCCAAAGCATGGCTGAGGCGCGATTTGACCAAATAGGCACGTGATAAGTCTAGCGCCAGCCCACCAGCGACCATCAATGGAATGATGGCCAAGGCCACCATGACCGCCACTGCGCCGCGTTCCGTACGCTTGAAGCGGCGGGTGATCCGCGCTACGTGATGAAGAAGTGATGTCAATTTCTTCATGGGGAGGCTCCTGCGGTTCAATTTTTAATGATGTAGTTAACCTTGCGAGGACGCATGTAAGACACTTCCTCAAGGCTCATTGTGTTCGGAATGATCAACTCGATCAAAGGCTTGTAGGTGTAGACGCCACTGACAATGATGATGCTGGCGCCAGCCTCGCCATGTCCAACGGCAAGGGTGGTCGGGTTGACCACGGAACCGCCATTCCAACCGCTGGACCAATCGAGCGTCGCAGCGCCGGTGGTGTCATCGAAACGCACACTGGCGATGCCGATGGTCATCGGGATGGTGCTGTACGGCGACATGGTCAATTGAGCGGCGGTGAAAATCTCGCTCAGGTCGGCATCCGTTACATCGACTTTTGTGCCGATCAGGTCGGCCGCCGATTGCATTGCATTGAGCAGTTTGCGCTCCACCGTCAAGACGTTGGAAAACTCGATCACGCCCATCAGCAGCAACATCAAGAAGGGCAGGACAAGCGCAAACTCTGTCGCCGCAATTCCGCAGTCGTGGCGGGTGAACGCTTTTAGTGCGGTGCGGAAGGTTAAGCGAGGGGAATGTACGCGGAGCATATTGGGCCTCCTCACTCGTAGGGTTCATTTTGAAAGACGACGGTGGACGACAATAGTCGCTTGCCCGATGCGCTATTGCTGAAAAAAGTGCTGATCAACGGGGTGACGAAATCCCAGTAATACATCACCCTGACAACGACAATAGATTCTGCGCCGCCCGCGGTGTAACCATACGTCACAGGTTCGCCGGTGACCGGATCAATAGCCGTTTCCAAATCGACGCTGGTGAACGTCGTGACGGTGCGTACATCATGAAATAGGTTGCCACAATTGATGATCGAGCTGAGGGAACTGCACAAAGATGTTGAAAAATCGCTGGCCGGGTCGGCCGTAGATTGATTTTGCCCGGTGCGAATGCGACGCGCGGCATCGATGGCGGCACCGTCGATGCTTGCCGCAGCGAAAAACATGATCGATACCTCCAAGATCGCCATAAAAATAAGCACGAGCAACGGACCGATCAATGCAAACTCGACGGCCGTAGCGCCATCGGTGTTACTTGGAAAACGTTTTAGTGTGCGCTGAAAATCAATCACATCTCTATCTTTCGTCAAATATGCATAGGCGTATCAGGCATTGCCATTATCTAATTGAGTGCGGTTTGTGGCAGTGATTGCCGTCACGGGGGTATATATATGCCTTTTGAGGACGCTGTTGCGGATGATGTTTCACCATGTGGATGTGGGATGTTACCCATGCTGTTTGCTGAAAAATTAATGAACGAAACGTATTTTAGAATAAATGAGGCTCACTTTATAGATGCTTAGGGCGAACATTGGTTAAGGTCTGACGCAAGAGATCGCATCACTTTCACATGTTGCGGCGATCAACGTAGCCATTGTTGTTTGCGCTCAAGGGTGGCCACAGCGTTTGTGTCAGCTGCAAATTGTTTGAAGAGGGCGCGTAAGTCGATCATGGCTGTTTTCTCGCGGTGATCACTAAAGTGTTTTCTTGGCCTATCATTGTTTAAGTTTGCTCACGCCCATGCAGTGATGCTCATCACGCGACGCGGGGCTTGCAGCTTCTATGATCGGCTGAGCGTTTCGCTTCGTATGCATGTGTGCTGTATAAGAAAGCCTATTGCTGTAAAGTGAATGATGATTGGTTTGTCAGGGTTTGGATGGGGCTTATTTTGTCGATGCTTAAGCTGAATGAACGCGGTGGCGTCGGGTACGCGCTGCGCACAGCAATTGCCGCCGGTGTCTTGCTGGTGACGGTGGTTGGCTGCGCAAGCGTCGATGGCGGATCTGCAGGTGCGCGATCAGGGCAGGCCCAGATGGACAACCTGCAAAAGACGCTGTACGGCGCCGGTCGCGAAGCCGAAACGTCAAACAATTACGAAGTGGCCGCAGGCATATACGGGCGATTGTTCGAACAACGCCCCGATGATCCCGCCATCTTGAGCGCATTTGTCCGCAACATGCGCTACAGCGGGCGGTCGCGCGAAATCATTGATTATGTGCAAGCCAAGGCTCCGCAACTGTTGGCCAATGCGCAGGTGAAATTTGAATATGCAAAAGCCTTGCTGGCGGCGGGGCGTAAAGCTGAGGCTTTGACCATGATGAGCAAAGTTGAGGCGCTGATGCCGGGCGACTGGCGCGTTTTATCCGCCCAGGGCATCACATACGATGCGCTGGGCCGTTATGATGAAGCCATTGCGACGTATGCGGCGGCGTTGAAATTGTCTCCCGACAACGTCGTGGTGATGAACAATATGGCGATGTCTCAAGCTATATCCGGCCATCTGACCACCGCGATCACGACGCTGGAACGCGCCGCCGGGATCAACCGCACAAACACCCATGTTCGTCAAAACCTGGCGTTGCTCTATGCCATCAACGGCGATGTGGAACGAGCCCGAGCCTTGGCGGCCATGGATTTAGATGTGAGCGATGTGGAAACGAATTTGTCGTTCTATCGCCGTTTTGAAGGACAATCCCGATGAGTGAAAACGCGTCGCCTGAACAAGACCTGGCTGAATTGACATCCCGCCGCCAAGCGGTGCGTTTGACCACCGTTTACGGTGGGCGCATCAGCCAATTTGGCAAAGCTTACGCTTGCACCGTGTCCGATATTTCGGTGGGCGGGGCGAAGGTCAAAATGAAAGACCCGCGCGACTTCGGCGTTCTGGTCAAGGATCAAACCGTGCAGTTGGTGTTCGAGCGATTGACTGATTACAAGGCCTTGAACGGTGAGCTTGCGTGGATGAAACCCAATGAATTCGTGGTCGGGCTAACGTTTACCGACCCTGAGTTGCGTCGCCGGATGGTGTTGAAACGATTGATGCCCAATCGCTGGCGCATCGCCAACGAACATGCGGCGCGCGCTGATGTCGAAGGCGAGGCGTCCGAAGAAATTGAATGAGCTGTAAGAGAACGTCAAACTCATTGAAACGACGGGGTTTTCTTGCCAAGATGGTGAATAGTATCCGCGTCGGACAAAGCTTAGGTTGATGAGCGAAGAACAAGACCTGACTGTTGACCCACAAGACCGCAAACTGGATGGCGTCGAACTTCTTGTCGAAGCGCCGCCCGCCGTCGTGCGCGAACTTGAACAGCGCTGCAAATGGGTGCGGTATCAACCCAATCAGATCATCGTTGATCGCAACGACGAATCCACGGATGTATTTTTTATCGCTAAGGGCAGTGTGAAGGTCTTGGACTTTCTCGCCAACGATCAAGAGATCGCTCTGGCTGAGCTTGGCGGGGGTAGCAGTTTCGGCGAGATGTCTGCGATTGATGCTTCAAGGCGTTCGGCGCGCGTCAGCGCGATTGAAGATTCGATTCTCGCCGCATTGCCCAGCAAAGATTTTCGCCGTCTGTTGGTCGATTGTCCCGGCATCGCGATGATGCTGCTCAAGCGTTTCGCTGGATTGATCCGCACCTTGAACAACCGCGTAACGTCGCTGAGCACCTTGAGCCCGCACCAACGCGTATATTACGAGCTTTTGCGTATGTCCGAACCCAACACTCAAGGGGACGGCACGTGGATGATCCACTTTCTGCCCAAGCATGAAGAAATCGCGAGTTGGAGCGGCACGTCGCGCGAAGACGTCGCGATGGCGATCGGCCATTTGGCGCGCGAAGGAATCGTTGGGCGCAAGCATAAGTCTTTGGTCATCAAGGATCACGGCCGCTTGCAAATGCTGCTCAATTTATAAAAATTGCCGTGCCATCCAATCTTGAGGCACCTCCAAGAATGCAAAACCGTTTCATCCACACCTTAACCTCATGGTCGCCTTCGGCGCTTATGGCGGCTTTGCGCGCGCACCCGACAGTGTTGTTTGTGACCGCTGCGGTGCTGATCCCCAATGCGGTGTTTTTGGTGGCGATCACGGCAGGCATTGGCACCCCGCAACGCTTTGGCGCCATCGTAGCGTATCTGGTCGTCGCTTTGTTGGCGCGCCACGTTCCGTCGGCGGTTGTGGGCGTGTTGTATGCCACCGTGTTGGTTTACGATTTGGCCAGCACCATCGCACTGCTGTTCGGGCTATCCTTTTTGGAAATGTTTTCGGTGCTGCAATTTGCGTTTGAGGTGAAGTTGTTTGCGTCACTGTTTTACGCGGTGATTGCGCTGGGCATTGGCATGAGCACCGCCGCCGCGTTGGCGTTGCTGATCCGTGAGCGCGCTTCTGTGCGCCGCGCTCGTTTGGCGGCGCCCGTATTGGCGATGTTTGCGATGCTTGCTTTGGACGTGAGCGTTAACAGTATGCCGCATTACCATTTCGGAGCTGCGTTCGCCGCAGGCCAACCGTTCAGCTCGGCGCTCAAAGCTTCCGGTTTTGAAGCAAAGCTCATCCAGGGCCAGGCACCGCGCACGGTGATGGTGGTGATGGTCGAAGGCTTGGGCATATTTGAGAATTCTGCGCACCAAAGCGTGATTGACGGCCCATTCGCACAGCCCGGCATTTTAGCGCGTTATGATATCAGCCGTGGTGAAACCGTCTATTTTGGCTCAACCACGGCGGCGGAAATGCGTGAGCTGTGTGCCACCCGAAGCCCTTACCAGTCTGTTTTGGGCGCTGCGCAATCGGCGTGTTTGCCAGCGATTATGGCGGCGCAAGGCTATCATACGCTTGCTGTACATGGTTTTTCCGAGCGCATGTTTGAGCGCGCGGATTGGTATCCCAACATCGGGTTCGACCAAAGTTTGTTCGCCCGCGATTTTGCGGGGCAGGGGCTTGCGCAGTGCGGGGCGGTCTTCACCGGCGCTTGTGACACCGCCATCGCCGACCAATTGGGCCCGATCATTCAGAAATCTCAGGCCCCCTTGTTTTTGTACTGGTTGACGTTGAATACGCACATTCCCATCACCCCTGGCGAACACAGTGGTCGTGTATCGTGCTCAAATGGCGGTGTTTATGGTGATGCGGAAGTGTGTGACATGGCGGGCATGTGGTTTGATGTTTTTGACGCCGTCGCACAATTGGCCATGATAGGCGCCAAAACGGGTATGGATATCCTGATTGTCGGCGACCACGCCCCACCGTTGTGGTCGCGAAAACAGCGTGCTTTGTTTAAGCCCGGTGTGGTGCCGTGGGTGCTCTTGACGGCAAAGAACGCAAACCGTCTATAATATTATATGTAGGTGTGTGACGCCCGTCATACGTAGGGGGGCGAAAAAACCCTAGTCTCCATCTTGCCAATTCAAGCGATAGAGGTGAGACGAACAAAACAATCCAATCCCCATTTTCCTGAAAAACCTTCTTTTTATTGCGGCTTTGTAGGGAAATGTCACATGCATACGAATGTATGGGGGCCGGGCCTTTGCTAATCTAATATTAACGGCTTGGTTTAAAAGGGGAATTGGATACGGAAGCTTGACTTCCAAGTTTTGTTGGGCCAATCTTAGATCACTTGGATTGGAGTGTCCGGTCTTTTTTTTTGGCCTTGAGCAAGACGTAGGAGTTGTGACAATGGCTAAGTTTTCTAAGCTTATGACCCGTTTTACGCGTGATGAAACTGGCGCGACCGCCATCGAATATGGCTTGATCGCCGCACTGATCGCAGTGGTCATTATCGGTGCGCTGACTGTCTTGGGCTCGTCCCTTGATACGAAGTTCACTGCAATCAGCGATGGCTTGACCCCGGCAGCGGCGGAATAATTTCGCCCGCAGGACTTAAGTTGAGAACCGCCTTCAGCCAATCGGTTGAGGGCGGTTTTTTCTTTTGGGCCAGCACAAACGGCGTGATACTTATCTACTAGATCATTACTCAATGCATTGATTGTATTGATTTTATTAAAAACGCCGTGGGGTTGTCGAGATGACGGTATTACATTCGGCATTGATGTTGATTTACATCGCTTTGGTGCTTTACGGCGCTTGGTCCGATGCACGTGCGTTGCGCATTCCCAACTGGGTGTCGCTGGCTTTGCTGGCGGCGTTTTTTCCCACCGCGATTGTTGCTGGGATGCCTTTGGAAAGTATGGCGTGGCACCTGGCGTGCGGTGTTGCGGTACTGGTGGCGGGAATCGTCTTATTTGCCTTCGGTCTTTTTGGCGGTGGCGACGCTAAACTGTTGGCGGCGTGCGCTTTATGGGTTGGCTGGCCTGAGGTGACGTGGTTGATCGGTGCGGTGATTTTGGTTGGCGGGGTATTGTCCATCTTTGTGATTTTGCTGCGCAAAGGCCTGGGACTGTGGCCCGATTGGCTGGTGAATAGCGCCAAGGGGCTGTTTGAGCCCGGCAAAGCGGTGCCTTACGGTATCGCCATCGCCATGGGGGCGGTGCTGGTGTTGCCGCGTATGGACGTTTTACCACCCCAGTGGCCCGATCTCTTCGCCTTTATCGTGGGGTAGGAATGGGCAAGCTCCTCAGCAGTGGCGACTGGCTAACCGAGGAGCGCTTGCGCGTTTACAGCTGGATTTTTATTGTCTTCTGGGCGGCGGCTTTCGTCGCCTTGATTGCTACGGCTACGGGCTATCTGGATGTTTTGGGTCGGCCCTTGGGCACCGATTTCGCCAACACTTGGTCGTCGGGGTTGCAGGCGTTGGCGGGTGATCATTTGGCCGTCTATGACTTCGCCGCCCAGCGCGACGCCCAATATGCAGCGTTCGCCACGCCACAAATCTCAACCTTTGACTGGCATTATCCGTGGCTGTATCCGCCGACGTACTTGCTCATTGCGACCGCCCTTGCGGTTTTGCCTTATGGGTGGGCGTTGTTTGTGTGGTTGGCGTTGACGCTGCCGATGTATCTACTCGCCATCCGGACCATTGTGGACCATAAGCTGGCGCGGCTCTTGGCGCTGGCGTTTCCCGCCGTGGCGCTCAACATCGGGCACGGCCAAAATGCTTTTTTCAGCGCGGGGCTGATGGGCGCAGGGCTGATTTGGTTGGACCGCAGGCCTGTTTTGTCAGGCGTTGCGTTTGGCCTGTTGTCTTATAAGCCTCAGTTTGGGTTGTTGATACCGTTGGTGTTGATCGCGACGGGGCGCTGGAAGGTGTTTGCATCCGCAGCCGTAACGGTGGCCTTGATGATCGCAACTTCGGTGTTGGCGTTTGGCGTCGATATGTGGCCGGCGTTCATCGATCACATCAGCTTTACCCGTGGCGTGGTGCTGGAAAGCGGCGCGATGGCGTGGGAGCAAAAGCAAAGCCTGTTCGCCGCTCTGCGCGCCATGGGGGCTGGTGTG
>Ga0316202_10002647_pt1 | contig 11534 bp, 12 predicted proteins | sample 3monrhotite_MG_FD_204934 | JGI IMG/M metagenome (GOLD analysis project Ga0316202, IMG submission 204934) | Microbial mat bacterial communities from mineral coupon in-situ incubated in ocean water Damariscotta River, Maine, United States -... | ecosystem: Environmental > Aquatic > Marine >... | reverse complement strand
GAATTACCACCAGATACCATAACATTAACAGAAACAGAATTTGTATTTGTAACAGATACTGTGTTTGAAATGGATATAGTTTATATTACGGATTCTTTATATATTACTTTAATTGATACTATAGTAGAATACCAGTTTATAGAAATAGATTGTTCAACTGGGTTACCTTGTAGTGATTTAGGATTCGATGAATGTGAACCTTTAGTAGCATACATTCCTAACACTTTTACCCCTAATAATGATGGGTATAATGATGTGTGGGAAATTGTTTTAGACCCCGGATGTTGGACAGACATAGATGCTAAAGTTTATAACAGATGGGGAAATTTAGTATGGGAATCTTTAGACCCATATTACATGCAGTGGGATGGTAGTAATATGGGTAGTAGTTATTATGTACCTGATGGAGTCTATTATTGGACGTTTAGCGGAAGGAAAATTAACACTACAGTTATCGAAGAGTTACAAGGCTACGTTACAATTTTTAGGTAAATTTGGATGAACCAATTCTTGTTCATATCGTTATGATAAATTAAATAACCAAATGAAAGTTACGCTATTAAATGTTACTCCAAACGCTCAAGACCATATTGTGGAGGTGGCACGTGTATCTAGTTCACGTAAGAATAAGAAAGATAAACCAGAAGGCCTTTTATCATACCTGGTACGTCACAAGCACTGGTCACCGTTTGAGCACGGGCACGCGACCTTCGAGATTGAAACTTCCAAAGCCATCGGAATCCAGCTCATCCGTCACCGTTCCTTTTCTTTTCAAGAGTTTAGTCAACGATATCAAGATGTTAATCGTTTGGACACTATATTTGAACCCATTGAGTTACGGTCACAATGCGAAGACAACAGACAAAGCTCAGTTAAAGTAATTAATCCTGATCTTAAAAGAAAATATAATGGGGGAGGAGTTAAAAATTACTCAGCAGATAGGGTTGTAAAAAACTTTTTAAAAGATGCTCATACCCTTTATAATGATCTTTTAGAAGCAGGGGTTGCTCGTGAAACAGCTAGGATGGTTCTTCCACTTGCTACAACTACTAAAATCCATATGACAGGTAGTATTCGTAGCTGGATCCATTTTCTTGAGTTAAGAGATGATGAACATGCACAAAAAGAAATTCAACTCATCGCAAAGGAAATAAAGCGTATATTTATTTCGGAATTTCCAATAATCTCAAAAGCATTAGAATATGAATTGCCCAACGAGACATCAAATTGAGTCCACATTAAAAGCCAAAGGTTATAAATGGTTTGAGAGTGGAGATTATAATCTAAACATAGTAGGGATTAGAAACTCTGAAACATTAGATGAAGTAACTAACAAGTTTGACGACCATATAACTTTGTCCTATAAACAAGATGGACATTGGCAGTTTCACTGCTTTGGTTGTACAACAGACCCAGGTAAATACTGGGTAGAAAATATCATGCAAGAATCTGGTGTTGCTATTTTGAAACCTAACCAATATAGGAGTACTTACCAAATAGGTTTACACCAAGGAAAATATGAAGCATTGCGTCAAGTTAAGCCGGTCCAAGTCTATAGAGACAACAATTTAGATGAGTGCTATGATTTAAATGAAGAAAATGTCCAGGAAGGCATTTTTGGAATTAATATTCATAGAGCTACAAAGTATGAGGGTAAAACTTCAACACAAATCGATAAATGGTCCGCAGGTTGTCAAGTAATTGCTGCTAATGATGATTTCCGTTTATTTATGGAAATCTGTAATACAGCTAAAGATATCTGGGGTAATTCGTTTACCTATACTCTTATTGAGTCCGACGATATCGAAGCATAAAAGGGGTAATAACCCCTTTTTTTCGTTATGAAACACAAATCAATTTTTATTAATCAAAAACCAAAACAAATGAGACAAATTTTTAAATTTGCCTTAGTGGGAGCTCTTTGTATGATCTCTTCACTATCCTTTGCCCAAATTACGGGTAAAGTAACAGATGCTACTACAGGTGATGGCCTGCCAGGAGCAACAGTTTTAATTGAAGGTAACACTACAGGTACTAGTACCAATGCAGATGGAACCTTTAACCTAAATACTACACCAGAGGGAACTTTGGTAGTCAGTTTTATCGGTTATGAAACGGCTAACTTGACGGCCAAAACCGATATGGGAAGTATTTCTTTACAACCTACAGCATTAGGTTTAGCAGCAGCTTCAGTTGTCGCTAACGTAATTGATATTGCTAAGGTTAGAGAAACTCCCGTAGCTGTATCTACAATCTCACCCGCTGAGATTGAACTAAAAGTAGGAAACCAAGAGTTTCCTGAAATTATGAATTCTACTCCTGGTGTTTATGCCACTAAGCAAGGAGGTGGATATGGTGACTCACGTATTAGCCTACGTGGTTTCGATCAAAGAAACACATCATTCCTTATTAACGGACAACCTGTTAATGATATGGAAAATGGGTGGGTTTATTGGTCCAATTGGCAAGGTCTAACTGATGTTGCCTCTGGTATCCAAATCCAAAGAGGTTTAGGTGCTTCTAGACTCGCAGTACCTTCTGTTGGAGGTACTGTTTCTATTTTCACTAAAGCTGCTGATAAAGAACAGGGTGGTAGTGTTTCCCAAACCATTGGCAACGATGGTTACACTAAAACTTCTGCTAACTATAATAGTGGTAAAAATGAAAACGGATGGGCTACATCTTTCTTGTTAAGCAAATGGGCTGGTAACGGCTATGTTGACAACACTTCAGGAGAGGGTTGGACATACTTTGGTGCTGTAGGTTATGAACCAGAAGGATCAAAACATGCCCTTAATTTATCTGTTTTAGGAGCAGGTCAGTGGCACCACCAAAGAGATGTTTGGGTATCAATCCGTGACGCTCAAACTTTTGGAGAACAAAATAGTGATGGTATTAATACCCGTTGGAATTCAAATGGAGGTACTTTAAATGGTGAGGAGTTTAGCATGCGTAGAAATTTCTACAATAAACCACTTGCTACTTTTAACTGGGATTGGGATATCAATGAAAACCTAACCCTTAATACTTCACTTTACGGCTCAGCTGGTAGAGGTGGTGGAACAGGTCCTCGTGGTAAAAATTACAATGTCCACCCTTATAGAAAGGATTTGTATGAATTTATGTACGAGGATAGTATTACACAATTCCGTAATGAGGATGGTACTATTGATTTTGATGCTATTGTTGCTGATAACCAAGCGGGTGCTAGTGCTGGGTATGGAACCGGTGATTCATTGCTAATGGGTAGTGATTTTTATGGTCAATTAATTGGTTCTAATGGTTATAATGAAAATGGTGTTTACAAAAGTGGTATGGTTCGTAGAGCTTCTATGAATTCACATGACTGGGTAGGTGCAATTTCAAACCTCGAATATGATAAAGATAATTGGAGAGCATCTATTGGTTTAGATCTTCGTAGATATAAAGGATATCACTATCGTACTATTAATAACTTAATGGGATTTGATGCTTATTACTCTACAGGTAATGATAACAGTAACGGTCAATTTGTTAATACAACTGTTGAAGCTAGCCCATTCCAAAACACCGGTTTAAACGGTCCTAAAATTGATTACTACAATGTTGGTAATGTTGGATGGGCAGGTGTTAATGGTTTAGTTGAATACAATGATAGCGATAAATTAACAGCTGTTGTTCAAGCAGGTTTTTCAAATCAATCCTTCCAACGTGAAGATTATTTTGATCAAGCTCAAAACCCAATCTCAGAAACTGCTAATTTAGCTGGGGGATATGTTAAAGGTGGTGCTAACTACAACTTAGATGAAGCTAGTAACGTATTCTTCAATGCAGGTTTGATTTCACGTCAACCACAGTTTGATGCAGCCTTCCCTAACTATGCTAATAATGTAAACGATGATCTTCAAAACGAAGAAATTACATCATTTGAGTTAGGATATGGTTATAATAGTGATGTATTAACACTTAATGCTAACGTTTATGCTACTACATGGGGTAATAGGTTCCGTTCATTATCTTTGACAAACGCTCAAGGTATTGATGGATTTGCCCAATTTAGGGATATTGACGTTCAGCATAATGGTATTGAACTAGAAGGAGTTTATCGTCCAACTAACCGTTTAAAAGTTAAAGGTGCTCTATCTATAGGTGATTGGAGATACACTAAGAACTTTGAAGCTGAATTGTTTGATGACCAACAGCAATCTATTGGTACTGGTACTCTTTACACTGAAGGTGCTAAAGTTGGTGATGCTGCTCAATTTGTAGCGAATGCTGGTGTAGATTATAGAATCGGAAATAACATTAATGTTGACTTAGCCTATAGATTTGTAGATGGGTTATACGCTGATTATGGAATTACTGATTCTGATTTTGCTAATCCTGATAACTTAGGTGCTTTGAAGTTGCCATCATATGGTTTAGCTGATTTAGGAGCTACTACACGTTTTGACTTATTTGGCCATAACGCCTCATTTAGGGTTAATTGTAACAATGTATTAAATACAACATACATTGCTGAGTCTAACACTAACATCCATGCTGATGAAAATTCAACTACATGGAATGGTGTTGATACCCAAAACTTTGTATGGTTTGGATTTGGACGTACTTGGAATGCTTCGTTGAAATACACATTCTAATAACGTATAAAACAATTTTAAGAAGGCTACTCCCTTAACGGGGAGTAGCCCTCTAAATTTATTATTTTTATTAAATGGAACAAGCAATAAGTGAAAAAGAGTTAGATATCCAAATTAAGATTCTAGCTAAACAAATAAATGACGAACATAGAAATGATCCTACACCTGTAGTACTTGTTTGTATTTTAAATGGTGGGTTTATGTTCTTTAGTGATTTAGTAAAACAAATCAATATCCCAATTGAAATTGATTTTATCCGTTGTAAATCCTATTTAGGCAGAAAACAAGGTGATTTAGTTGTTACTAAAGACTTAGAAACCAAAATTAAAGGCAAACATGTTTATTTAGTAGATGATATACTAGACTCAGGTAATACTATGAAAGCAGTTACTAAATTCCTTTCAGTAAAAGAACCAAAAACAGTTACTCCTGTTGTAGCAATTTATAAGGAAAGCGGGGATTTTGATAAAGTTCTTCATATCTTATATCAACCTACTGATTCTATGTTTGATCCTTGGTATATAGGTTATGGTATGGATGATGAAAAAGGTCACAATAGAAATTTAGGAACAATTTATACAATTTAAATGGAAAATAAACGAAGAAAAGTACACGAAGAACTTGAAGTTGTACAAACTGGTTTTGCAAATGGGGTTGCTGAAGGTTTCCCACTTGATCAATCTGAAAAAGACAAAATGATTGATGAAGCGGAAGAGGCATATGGTAAATTTCTTGATGCTTTAAAATGTGATTGGAGGAATGATCCCAATTCAATGGAAACTCCTAGACGTGTAGCTAAAGCTTATGTAAATGATCTTTGGGCAGGACGTTATACTGCAATGTCTCCTATAACATCGTTTCCTAGTGATGGTTATGATGGAGTAATTATTGAACGTAATATTCCCCTTACATCCATGTGTTCACATCACCACCAAACAATTGGTGGTGTAGTTCATATTGGCTATATAGCAGGAACTGAGGGTCAAGTAATTGGTTTGTCTAAACTTAACCGTATTGTAGAATTGTTTGGCCGTAGAGGAGCAATTCAAGAACAACTAACATCTGCTATTCATAATGCCGTAAGCAAAATTACCGAAGGTAATAAAGGTGTTATTGTTACTATTGTAGGTACACATAATTGTGTTAGTTGTAGAGGCGTTAAACACCAGGGGGCAGCAATGGTAACTACTAAAGCATCAGGTGCTTTTAGAGATGATAAAAACCAAGCACGTAAAGAATTTTTTGACAGTTTAAAAATTAACAATGGAGGACACCCAATCTAAATTTCCTATCCCTGAGTATGATCCTTGGACAGGGGAATCTAATCCCTATTATAAAAAAGAAAACATGAGTAAACCTACAGATATTTATACTAAACCCTTCCCAAAACAATATTCTGATCCATATCAACTAGAACTATTTACAGAATTAGATATGCCTACTATAGTTCCGTTTGTAAGTGAGGTAGAAGAGTTTAATGCTTTAATGAATAAACCTAACAACTATGAGCCGACAATACCTGAAAAAAAAGAGTGGGAGTTCGTTTACAACTTCGTATTGGAGGAACTTGAGGAATATAGAGAAGCATGTGAACGAGGTGACATCGTTGAGGTTCTGGACGCTTTGTGCGACATTACTTACGTTTCCTTGGGGAATGGAGCTATGCTACATGGTCTTAAGGATAAAGTTTGGCCAGCCTATCAAGAAGTACAAGCCTCTAACTTATCAAAAGCTTGCCAAAGTGAAGATGAAGCACGAAAAACAGTTGAAGTCCGATCCAAAGAGCAAGGTGAGGCCTGCCACTATGAAATGGTTGGTGATAAGTATATTGTTTACCGCTCGCGTGATCGTAAAGTAATGAAAAATATAAACTACTTTAGACCAAATCTAAAGCAGTTTTTCAATGAAAGGGAATTAAAAAATGTCACTACGTGATTATGAAGGGTGGAGACGTTATTCTAAACATAAACGTGAAGCCCGAGAAGCATATGAACGTGGTTTAAAAAACCAACAAATGAGTGATAGAGAAATTATGAACGCCAAACACGGCTATAAATCATATAAAACTATACAAGTGAAGAATATAGAACAAATGCCAGATCAAAAATGGCACCGCAGAATTTCATTTATTAAATCTGGAATTCGCATTATAGGATATGGGTTTATCCCATTTAGTTTAATAACAGCTACAGCTTTACTTGTTGTAAGTGAAGTTGTAGGCATAATCGAAGAATTAGTATGAAAAAATTTTTATATTTCTCTGCCCAATGGTGTGGACCTTGTCGAATGTTAGGTCCTATAATGGAAGAGTTAAACAATGAAGGATACACAGTCCAGAAAATTGACGTCGATAATAACCCTGAATTATCCCAACAATTTGGAGTTCGCAATATCCCAACCGTAATACTTACAGTTGATGGTGCTGAAGTTGGGCGGAAAGTAGGAAATGCATCCAAGGCGATGTATTTAGATATGTATAATCAAAACTAATGTTTAAGAAGCTACAAGAAAGAATATTCCCTTTTATTATAGCTTTAAGTGCTTTATCAGTTTCAGCGTCAGCAGCATTTTATTCAGTTACAGGATTGAGTAAATTGTTTGCTGGTGCCTCAACTGAGGTGTTTATAATGGCTGGTTCTTTGGAAATTTCTAAACTTGTAATAGCTTCTTTACTTTACCAATATTGGGATTCTATAAATAAAGTACTTAGAACTTATTTAAGTGTAGCATGTATAGTTCTTGTATTAATAACTTCAGCTGGTATCTATGGGTTTTTATCTGCTGCCTATCAAGAAACAGCAGCATTAGCAGGAAGTATTGATTCTCAAATTGTTCTTATAGAAACAAAAAGGGACAATATAAGAGAACAACTTGCTGTATATAATGAAGAAAAAGCTTCTATTAATAGTGCCGTGGCTTCACTGCGTGATGGTTTATCTAACAATGTAATACAATATAAGGACAAAGAAACTGGTGAAATTATAACAACTACTTCTAGTTCAACCCGTAGGGCTTTAGAAAAACAATTAGATCAGGCCATTGATAGGCAAACTGAAATTAATACTAAAGTAGACGGATTAAATGAACAATTATTTGAGTATGAAACCCAAATAGTAGAAGTCCAAACTAATAGCGAAATTGGGAGTGAATTAGGACCACTTAAATACCTTTCAGGCTTAACTGGTTTAGGTATGGATAAAATAATAAATTATCTTCTTTTAGTAATAATTTTTGTTTTCGATCCTCTGGCTATATCTTTAGTAGTAGCTGCAAACTTTGCTTTTGCTAAATTACGTAAAGAAGAACCTAAAGAGGAAATAAAAGTGGTAGAAAAGATAGTCGAAAAAATAGTTGAGGTGGAAAAACCATTAGAAGTATATGGGGATAAACCAAATCAAACTTTACCTGGAGCTAACCCACCTCCTCCACCCCCCCAATCCAAAAAAAAACCACCTCACCACCCAAGCCTAACGGGTCTTCAACCTTAACTATAGAATATAATTAAGTTATGTATAAAAAATGTTATGCTGAATATGCTGGTAAAAACCAGTACAAGATACATCTCTGGGAAGAAGATGGATACCAGATTATCCCCTATCGTGTTCCTGCTTATATAGAATGTCCTGAAAACGAAGCTGAATATCAAGGGCTAAAGGGTGAATGGCTTAAAAAAACATATAAGTGGGAAAGAGATAACCCTAGACTCCATTTTCATGATATGCCTGCTTACCAAAAATTTCTTATTGAAAAATATGGAACTAATGATAATGTATCTAAGGGCCACCGTGAAGTATTTTTTGATATTGAGATTGAAATGGGTGGGGCACTTACTGAAGAATACATCCAGGAAGCCCCTAAGCCAGTAACTTCAATAGCTTGGTATGATCGTACCCCTGATGAATGGGTAATCCTTATTTTAGATAAAAAAGGCCAAATTAAACATACTAAGGGACATAAGGAAATTATCCCATGTGCTACTGAAGAAGAATTATTAGCCACATTCATTGAAAAATTTAGAGAAATAAACCCAGATATTCTTGTAGGATGGAATAGTGATTACTTTGATATTCCTTATCTTTATTTTAGAATTAGTAGGGTGTTAGGAGAGGATTTTGCTAATGCTTTATCTCCTATTGATGTTGTAAAAGATGAGAGTCAATGGAACCGCAACGGCTGGCTTAACATTGCGGGAGTTGAATCACTAGATTATATGAAACTACATAAAAAGTTTAGTTTCCGTGACGAACCTTCTATGAGGTTAGATGCTATTGGAGAAAAATATGTTAACCTAGGCAAAGTTGAATATGATGGTAACTTAGACCGCTTATTTGAAGATGACATCCAGAAATTTATTAAATATAACTTTCGAGATGTAGAAATACTTAAAGAATTAGATGAAAAATTTGAGTATATAGGTTTAGTAAAAAACCTATCGCATAAGGGAAAACATAATTATGGGGAAGTTTATGCTAACACCAAAACCCAAGATGGGGCCATTTCAGCTTATTTACTAGGACAAAATATTATTCCACCTTCTAGAGATAGAAACCCATTTACTAAAAAAAATTATGCTGGGGGTTATTTATTTTGCCCTCAAGCAGGTCTTTATAAGTATATGTTTGATGAAGATTTAACATCACTATATCCTTCTATTATTATGTCTCTTAATATTGGTAAAGAAACTTTTGTTGCCCGAATTGTAGATAGTGATGATAGAAATAATAGGTTAGGATTAAATGATCTTAAACAAAGGGACCCTAATGAAGAATTACTTGTAGAAAATCCTACACGAAAACAAACATATATTAAAGTAAAAACTCTTATTGATCACATCGAACAAAACAATTTTGCCATATCAGCAAATGGAGTAATGTTTAGAACAAACAAACAATCTGTACTATCAACTATACTTGCTAAGTGGTTTGATGAAAGAGTTAAATATAAAGATTATATGAAAAAAGCATATAAATCAGGCGATAAGGAAAAAGGAGCGTTTTGGCACCAACGTCAACACACAATGAAAATTTTGTTAAATAGTTTGTATGGTGCAACTGCTCTTGGTAGTTTTAGATATGGTAGTGTTATCCTTAGTGAAGCCATTACTCTGTCAGGTCAACGAATTATCCAAGAATCTGCTTTATGTGCTAATAGACATATGAATAAAGTAATAAAAGGTGAAATAAAATTATGAAGCATTTAGAAGATACTCCTTGGTGGATTTGTGATGAAGGTGATTATAACTTCTGTGCTTATGTAGACACAGACTCTAACTACTTTAATGCTGAACCTTTACTTAAACACTTATACCCTAACTTTGAGGAAATGAGTGATGAGGAAAAAGATAATGTCCTAGAACAAGTAGCACTTAAATACCAAGATATCATTACAGCTGACTATGATAGATTAGCACGTGATTGTTTTAATGTCCAAGAACATAGACTTGAAATGAAAACAGAATGTGTTATCCGCTCAGCATATTTTAGAGCTACTCGTAGATATGCTCAATGGATTACAAAACAAGAAGGTATTGCTAAAGAATCACTTGATATTAAAGGACTTGAATTTAGAAAAGCTAATTTCCCCCCTATATTTGGAAAGTTTTTTAATGATATACTTGAAATGATTCTAAAGGGCACTGAACAAAAAGAAATTGATGATTTAATCCTTGCTTTTAGGAAAAAAATTATGTCTAAGGATACCGATATCGCTTTACTTGGCAACCCTACTTCAGTAAAAACATTAAATGAATACATAGGTCGTAAACCTAGAGCAGGGGAAGTATTAACTGAAATTAAAAAAGGAGCACCTGCAAATGTTAAGGCTGCTATTCGTTATAATGATTTGCTTAATTTTTGGAATATTAAAGAGCATAGTGAAATTGTTCAAGGTGATAAAATTAAATGGATTTATTTAATTGATAATCCCTATAAAATTGAAGCAATTGGTTTCCTAAGCTTTGATGTACCAGATAAAATGCGTAAATTTCTAAATGATTATGCAGATAGAAAAAAATCATTTGAAACCATCTTACAATCAAAACTAGAAAACTTTTATACTGATTTAGGATGGACTTTAAACCTAAACCCAAATATTAACAAATTCTTTAGCTTCTAATGATATCAAAAAATAAATTACAGTCAGTTATTTCTAAGTATTACCTTGGAGGTAAAGTAGAATCAGTTAAATGGGTTCTTAATGGAGGAACCTTAACTATTGACTTTATGGCTCCTACTAAAGATATGATTGGTAGATTAATTGCCTGGGATTTTCCCCTTAACCATGATGGAACTCTAGCTATTTTTAATACGACACAACTAAATAGACTATTAAATGTATTAGCTGGTGACCTAATGCTTGATGCTGAAAGAACCAAAGCAGTATTTACAAAACTTAACATCCAGGACGCTAAATCTACTATTAATTACTCGCTTGCGGATCCTATGATGATTCAAAAGGTAGGGGAAGTTGATGAAGATGTTAATTGGCAGGTAAAAGCTACTCTTGATAATGAAGATTTTCAAACATTTGTTAGGGCAGCGGCATCAATCCAAGGAAATGAATTGGTTACACTAACTCCTACAGAAGATATTGTAGGTACTTCTGTACTTCAATTTACATTTGGTGAGCGTATGGAATTTTCCAATAAAGTAGAATTCCATGTTAATGCTGAATTTGAAGAAAATGTTAGACAAGACAACAAAATCCCATTCAGCAGTGAAATGCTTAAAGAAATTTTTAATGCCAACAAAACGTCAGATGAATGTCAATTAAGCTTTGTGGATGATGGGTTACTTCGTCTTATCTTCCGTTCTGAAGACGAAAATATAGATTCTACATATTTTGTTGTACGAAAAGCAGATTATTAAATATGTATAATAAACAAGGATGAACCTTCAGGACATCTAAGTTATA
>Ga0316202_10002644_pt1 | contig 11543 bp, 14 predicted proteins | sample 3monrhotite_MG_FD_204934 | JGI IMG/M metagenome (GOLD analysis project Ga0316202, IMG submission 204934) | Microbial mat bacterial communities from mineral coupon in-situ incubated in ocean water Damariscotta River, Maine, United States -... | ecosystem: Environmental > Aquatic > Marine >... | reverse complement strand
TTTTTATATGCGTGTGAAAAAATACGTTTTATACTTTTGATTTCTCGATGAGCTCGATAGCCTCGGCAGCACTGTGCCAGCCGGCGACCTCTGCCCATTTTCCTTTTTCGTTGCGCTTATATTCGGTAAAAAAATGCCCAATACCATCCAGCGTATTCTGCGGCAGATCTTTGATATCCTTCACCTTCGCAAAAGCTGGGTCGCCATCGGCAACAGCGATGACCTTTTCGTCTTGTCCCTTTTCATCTTTCATCATCAGATAACCAACAGGGCGCACCGGAATAACAATGCCAGGAAATGTGGACTCTTTTATGAGCACGAGCACATCCAGCGGATCGCCATCATCGCAGAGTGTTTGCGGAAAGTAGCCATAATCGGCAGGATAAAAGAAGGGTGAATGCAGTACCCGATCGAGCTGCATCGTGCCGGTCTCTTTATCAAATTCATATTTATTATTGCAGCCGCGCGGCACTTCGATAATTGCATTGCAAATTTGGGGAGCGTTTGCGCCGAGCTGGACATCGAGGAGTGACATGAATGTTTTGGATGAAAATAAATGTATACATATATTACATGAATACAGCCCGTGTTCGAAGCTTTTGACGAAAATAGCAATACGGCTCAAACTAGCATTCCCCTAACCCCCTTTCTGCTGTGAATAATCAAATTCCTGAGTTCGACCTCAATCTACCTTCATTTCGCTTGCCAGGCCTGGGCTTTTGGACGAGCCTAGTTATCGCACTCATCGTGCTCTTCATCATCCTGGATGGCCTCGTCTCGGTGCCAGCTGGTCATGTCGCTGTGCTCTACGATCGCGGACGCGGCGTGCTGCACACCGAGCTGCCAGAGGGTCTGCACCTCAAGATTCCTTTTTGGCAATCATCGACCCTCTTCGATACGCGCCTGACGACTCTCGACTTTAGCGGGCAATACGGCAACCAAGTCCAGAGTCTGACAAAAGATGGTCAGTCTGTCGGGCTGGATATCTCGATTCAGTTCCGCATCCCGACCGACAAAGCCAGCGAGATTTATCAGGGCATCGGTCCCGACTTCGCAGCAAAGGTCGTCTATCCCGAGGCACGCAAAGTCATTCGCGATGAAATAACCAGCTACGACAGCACTGACCTCTTTGCCGACGGCAAGCGAAAAGAGGCTGCCGCGCAAATGGAAAAGGCACTGGCTGAAAGCTATGCGGATAATGATATTCAGCTCATCGCCGTGGTACTGCGCGATGTGCAGTTTAGCGAGGCATACCTGAATGCGATCGAGGAAAAGCAGATCGCCCAGCAAACAATTCAAAAGGCAACGAATGATCTGGAAAGAATAAAAATCGAGGCTGAGCAAAAGGTAACCGCAGCAGGCGCCGAGGCCGAGGCTATTCGATTGAAAGGAGAACAACTGCGAAATAACCCCGGCGTAATCCAGTTTGAATTCGTGCAAAAAATGGCAGAGGACATCAGCTGGGGCATCTTGCCTGGCGATGCCCTGCCCCTGCTAGACCTGAAAAATCTGCAGAAATAATTAATCAGTAGCCACTACAAAATCTGCTTGCAACACGCTCGCCTCGACGGCGCGGGCGTGTTTGCCTGTCTGAAATATACTCGATACCAAAAGCGTAAATGCTAATAGCATGCACACAGCTGCTGTCATGATAATGAGGCTATGAGATGTGCGAGCGGAAGTGGAAGACGGCATGCGACTAGCATAGCCTCCCAGCAGACAAGTGCAAAGCAATGCCGCTCGACGCCCGTAGGAAAACGCACAAAACTGTGCAGATTCAAACATGTTTTTATATTTTTTCAATATGAACTCTTGCGAAAGCCACGGCCATCCAGCTCGGCATTGACCAGCGCATCGGCAGCAGTATTTGCCTCGCGTCGCACGTGCTGCAGCTCCCAATGAGCAATTTGTACCAAATAGACATGCGCCTTTTCGGCGGCGCGGCGCATTTTGATATCTTTTATCTTCCAGCGACCACTCAGCTGCTCGACAATCAGCTTGCTATCTAGCCGAATGGCTATCTCGGTGCAGCCGAGCTCGACTGCCCGCTCCAGCCCAAAAATAACCGCGGCATATTCAGCTTCATTATTCGTCGCTGTGCCGAGGTAGCGCTGCACCTCTGCGATGACCTGCCCATCAGCATCCAGTAAGACCGCGCCAGCTGCAGCTGGGCCAGGGTTGCCGCGCGAACCGCCATCAGCAAAGAGAGTCAATTTCATGGCAGCAGCTTACAGCAATCTTTTGCCGAAGAATTTATTGGAAGATGGCATACGTAAAGATCGAGATCGTCGACTGTGGACGGAAGGATGTCTCGATGGTCTGCTTTACTGGCCCTGCAAAACCCTCTGAAACTATGAAAATAGTATCACTCGGCAGCGGCGGTGCTATGCCACCGCCTGGCAACGCAGCTGTCCAGCTGTTATTTGGTATTGCTTGTACGCGATACAGCAGACTGTCACTTGCTATATTGGTCGTCTCAGACAAAGTGCCAATCAGGCTGACGGACAGGCGTGCGTGCTGCCAACGATCATTTGGATCACCTGTGATATTTGCGCTATTCATCTGTGCAAAGAAATCTGCCGCTGTATTGAAATGAAAGACTTCTTGTAAGCCAGATACGCGATTGTATAATGCTGACCCTGTCTCAATAGCCGAGCCAGCGATATTATTATTGATATCCTCGCCAGCGAGTGCATGGCCATCCGCTGTATTTATAGTTACTTCAGTAATGGCGTCTTTGAGATCAAAGATAAAGCAGTATTCTAGCGTGCCATTGCCATCACAGTCTTGCGTAGCAAAGTCACTCTCCCATGCCACACCTTGCAATGTGTATTCGGTGCCATGTCCATCGATAGCAGAGAGTGTCCATGCCAGCACATCTTCTTTGTCGGCTGCACGACTGGGGTTTGCCGATGAATTATAGCTGGGATCCGGCGTCTCATTTGGGTCAAGCACAAAGAAAATACGTGCGGCATTCATGGCGCTTAGGTCTAGATAGGTAAAGCGCACGGCTGCATCACTATTATTGGTCGGATCACTGTCTATATCCACAGCGCGCGGAGCAGTGTCATTGGTGAGCCCAATACTGAGCGATCCGCGCTTGGTCAGATGCCCCCACTCCGCGAGTGTGAGTGTGCCATCTTTATTGCCGACAAAATAAGGATTTGGTAAGACATAGCCCTGTGCGGACACCTGATCTTGCATAGCACGAGAAAAGAGTCGCCAAAACCCGCGCGCGCCTGAAAGTGTGCTGTTTGAGTTCTTGCCGCCATTGACGCTCGCATCAAATGACTGATCGGTAAAATTAACCATTTTATATGGATGCACAGTATTGCAGGCTTGTGAAAACACGGCTGTATCTGTTGGCGTGGCTGCCAAATTCACCGCTGCAGTGCATGCCGTGTTATCTTCATTTAGCTGGTAGCCATCGGTATATGCTGAGTAATCGTACAAAGCCATTTCCATACCCGCCTCCGCAGTGAAATATGCCGCATTGGCACGCTCGACCTGATGTGTCGTCTGTAAAAAATTGAGTACTGCCGAGCTCGCGCCGATACCCAGCAGCATGAGCAAGAGCACCAGCCCGAGCGCAATGATAAGTGATGCGCCGCGCGTATTTGTAACGGACTGAGGAGGAATAAAAGACATAATTATTTCACGCTAGTTACTTCATTTTGTGCACGCGCTGTGACAGTCGTCTGCAGAGTTACACTCGGCGTTGTTCCTTGGATGCCTGCCATCTGCGATAGGCTCGGTTCGGCTGTCATGATGATCGTAATATGCGGCTGAATTTGTACCTCTTTATTGAGGCAGTCGCTCGCACTTGCCTCGAAACATGCAAAGTTTTTTCGTGGGTCTTCGAGCGGCGAGACAAAGAATTTGATATTTGTAATTTTGATCGTGTTTGGCTGAATGAGGCGAAAGTCATAGCCGGTGAAATCATCCTCAGCGAGCCAAGTATCTATCTGTCCATCATGATCGGTCGGATCAACTGGGTCGACAGCGACCGCATGATCGACACCGTAATCGTAGCCATGTAATTTCAGCATGGCGAGACGGTACTCGGCACCATCTTGTTGGACACGAAATATAGTTTTCTCGCTGCCATCCATCGAGATGAGATACAGCTCACACTGCTCATAGCCATCTGTCGTGCCAGGGTAGCTGGGCGATGCGGCATCGTCGCAGCGCGCATGCGTCTGCCCGTCACCAAGTGCTGGCTGCATATTATTTATATTTTTACCGACATTTTCATCAGCACGACTCAGCTGATCTGGACTCGGTGGCGCTTGGGTCACGCCTGCACTCGCATCGCGGTAAAACTGCAATGCATAATAACCATAATTTTTGCCATAACTGCTATCAGCCGTCGCATCTGGCAGCATATCGCACGTAGCAGTAGTGCAGCGATACCAGCTATAATATTCTTCATAATCAATCGTCCCTTTGCGAACCTCTTTTACCATGCGCTCCAGTGCAACACGCGTCTCTTCGTAGAGCATGCGTGAAACACGCGTTTTATGATCGTGTGAAAAGGTATTGAACATGACTGTCGCGACTAGACCCATGATAACGGTAAAAATGCCCACCGAAACGAGCGTCTCGACGAGCGTAAAGCCTTTGCTATTGCGGACTGATGTGCGTATATATTTCATAGTTTATTGATGGTCTTTACGTCCGAGATAATCAGTGATGATAGTCGTGAGCGCGACATCATTTACCACGCCGCGATCGGCCCACTCTACCGTAGCCGTTACCCGCAATACATTTGCCTGCTCTTCATTGCCAATGCCGCGTGTCGTAAGGGCCGTGCCAGTGTCATTGAGATATTCAAAATATATTTGTCGAAAATAGAGTGTGTTTTTGTTCGCGCCGCCTGCACTATCGTGTGTGTAAATACCTGTATTCGCATCGCGAAAAAGATGATATGACAAGCTGCCATCCCCTGTCACGCCCGCTCGCAGATCGAGTACCTGTGTAAGAGCCGCCAGCTGAAATCGATGATTTATCTGATCATAATCAACCTGATAACTTTGTTCGTGCTGCATGAGTGACGCAGAGCCACAATCCTGACTCGTGCTGCTCGCATTATTCCAGCAGCGACGGCGCTCACCCGCTGCACGCAGCCAATTGGTATCACGAATACTGCGAACCGCTTCGATGCCTTCGCGAGCGAGATTGGTAGCGATGACGCGCTCTTTGCTGAGCTGATTGGTGATGGACGCCGCGCCAATGAGGCGCATGCTTGCGACCACGCCGACTATCAAGATAGTCAGTGAGACAAGCACTTCGATCATTGCTTCGCCTTTTCGATTGCGGTAGATAGAAAGTAAAGACACTATTTTGTAATCTGAGGAGTAGTAGTAATCCGATCAATACGAAGTGTACGGGTCGCCCCCGTGCTGCGCAATGTAAAGACGCCTTCGAACAACTGATAATCTGTGCCAGCACCCTCGATAATGGTATCGGCATACGGTGGCTGAAAGATAATACTCATGCCCGTTGCACCGACAGCAATACGATTTTGCTCAGCACTCCAGTTGGCAGGCGTGTCCAGCGTGCCTGGTATGAGCCCCTTGAGACTCGTCAGCTCGATATATGGATTTTTATTTATTAGTACATCCTCCACGAGGGTATCAAATCCTGGCGTGTAGCTCGTATCTGGTGCGACACGATTCGCTATATTTGTATCAGCATAATCCATATTGACCACTGCCCCCGTGCCACCGCCCGCCGCCGCATTCCAGTCATTTATAAAAAGAACCGCGTGCAGATTATTGGCGCCATCGCGACCGAGCCACACGCCATAGCCCCCCGGTGATATTTTTGCGTTGGCATCCAGCTCCGACGCCAGCGCCTGCGTGCGAGCCTTTTGTACCAGAGTCACCACATCTTTGACCGTATTCGAAAAGACAATATTACGATAACCAGCCAGCATATTTGGCAGTGCCGCAATAGAAAATATACCAATAATAGTGATGACAACAAGTAACTCTATCAAGGTAAAGCCACGAATAGATCGCATGCGGCATGTCATGTTATCAAACATAAAATTGGATAATATATCTGACCATTTTAGCAGATACATGCCAAAAATACAAGGAAAGTAAGATAATGCGGTAAACTAGCTTTACATTTTTTTATATATCTTTCCATGCTAAAAATCGGCATTGTCGGTCTGCCAAATGTTGGCAAAAGCACACTCTTTAATGCGCTGACAAAAAGTCATGCTGCTGAAAGCGCGAATTATCCTTTTTGCACCATCGATCCAAATGTCGGCATCGTCGAAGTGCCCGATAACAGGATGGCACAGCTGGCAGCAATTTTTATATCGAAGAAGCTCATTCCCACCGCGATCGAATTTGTCGATATCGCTGGTCTCGTCGCTGGCGCGAGCACGGGCGAAGGTCTGGGCAATAAATTTCTCGCAAATATCCGCGAGACCGATGCCGTCTGCCATCTCGTCCGTGACTTTGAAAATACCGATATCCAGCACGTCGCCGACACGCCAAATTCAAAAGATGATATCGAAACCATCGAAACAGAATTAATACTGGCCGACCTCGCAACAGTGGAAAAACGCCTTGGCGACTGGCAAAAGAAGGCCCGATCTGGCGACAAAATTGCGCTGCGCATCGTTGCATTGATCGAACGAATACAAACTGCGCTGGCACGTAGCCAGCCAGCCAGCTCGGTCGAGATCCCCGACGAGCCCGACGAGCGCGCCGCCATTCGCGAGCTGCACCTGCTCACGAGCAAGCCCATGTTTTATGCTGTGAATGTCGCAGAAACTGCCGTCGCAGACTTCGACGCGGCAAGCTGGAAAATAAAAGTCGGCCTGCCCAGCACGGCACATGTCGTGCCTGTCAGCGCAAAGCTGGAAAGCGAGCTCATCGAGCTATCCGATGATGATGCGAAGATGTTTCTCGAAGATTTGAATCTAAAAGAAAGCAGCATGCATGGGCTCATCCGCGAAGCATATGCAGCGCTGGATCTCATCACCTATTTCACTGCTGGTCCCGAGGAGACCCGCGCCTGGACTATAAAAATAGGCACAAGAGCACCCGGTGCCGCAGGCGTCATTCACACCGATTTTGAAAAAGGATTCATTCGCAGCGAAACCATCGAATGGGATCGGCTCGTCGAGGCAGGCAGCGAAACGGCGGCAAAAGAAAAAGGCTGGCTGCGCAGCGAAGGAAAAGAATATGAAGTAAAAGATGGCGATGTTTGCCATTTCAGATTTAATAACTGAGCAAAATAATAAAGCAGGCAAACTGTTTTATTTGGTGTATATAAAAATATGTTAGAAATGATATTCTCAGCGCAAAAATATATATTTTTACAAGTGCTATTTTTGTGAGATCTATCACATTTTTTTACCTTATGTAAGTCAGAAAACCTATATATTGTTCAATAATCGGGCATATCCTACTAGATTTAGGGGCTGTACCTCTTGACATTTTATGGTGAAGATGTATTATCTTGCTATATATTTAATCTTTTGTCAAAGATATGGCTGGTGCAAATGAACTTCATTTCGAACAAATATACGTGCCCAAACAAGCAGTAAATAAGAGGTCTGTACGAGAAAAAATGCAAGATGCAATGAATAATCTTATTGAGTCAACAAGACAAGATATTGCAAGCCTTACTAAAATGCAACTCGCTGTAGTTACGGCAGCTGTTACTGTTCTTCTTGGGATTGCCTATGTTGGCATGGGTAAGGAAAATGCGCGAAAGGAAGCTGCGCGACCGATGACTGAAGGTGTTATGATGGCCGGTACAAACCAATACGATCATCCAAATATGCCAACATATACCTTTCGTGAGGGTGGGCATGGCGCGTTAGCGAAAGCTACCCAAGAAAAATCTTATGGAAGCCTGAAAAGTGGAGAACCAGTCATCCTAGCCGTAATCAGATTTAATCCATAAATTTCATCGAAATATAAAATAACCTACCTTTTATTATACGGGGTTTGTTTTTAGTGAAATATCTTGCATTAATCTGTACTGATCTTCAGCTACAAAAAACATGCAAAACTGAACACAAACATGCTACAATATCTTGTGCCTGCCCCCTTTTTGCTCGGGCAGTATGAAATACAAAAGACTGTAAATAAACTCATTTAGATCGCATAAAAGAGCCTTAAAACTAACTAGAATTGTGTTAGATTTATTTAACTTTAGTTATATTAAATTAACTTGACCTAAATATTGCTAACATGTCTTAATTGCTATATACTATATCTAGTTGTTTTAGATTTAGTTACATTTACTTACATTAAGATAACTATTGAAAACTTGTGTAAAATTAGGTATAATAGATAGCCCTAATTCACACAATATGGATCGCATTCTCACTCCCGATCAGGTCGCCGAGATGTTGCAAATGCACCCCTTCACTATCCTGGGATATATAAAAGAAGGCAAGCTCCGCGCAGCGCGACTCGGCCGGGTCTACCGGATAAAAGAAGCCGATGTGAATGCCTTCCTCGAATCATCTCTTGTACAGGCCTAATAATCTCTCTCACGTGGCAATACATACTTGCAAACACTGCTACAAACCGATCAGTACCAAACAAGAACGCTGTCCCTATTGCCAAACCATAAATGAGATGAATGCATGCCATCAGCAGGCACACAAGAAGACATTTAGCTTCAAGCTATTCACGCCACTCCTCGACAATCATCGCAGATAAATAATACGAAACACGTTCAAAGAAAAAACCATGCCAAAGAGGCATGCGCTGCTTTGCCATATTTTTTAATACCCTCATCTCATGCTAAAAATATGGAAACTAAATCGCAAGACATGGGTCGATGACAAGAATATCGTCTATAAAAAAAAGGGGCACACACGCATCGAAACAAGCGATGGCCGCACGCTGCGTGCGCCGCGGCTCGGCGAAAAAATATTTCTCGATGGCAGTGGCAATGGCTACCTCTTTGCATAATTCAACAATCAATTTCACTCATGCTCCAACATATCTTTATAAACTTCGGTGTCATACTCCTCGCTTTCTTTACAATAAATGAAGCAATGAAAAGCTATGATGATATGTATTAAGAAATTGCTATCTGTATAAGACATAAAAAAAACCGCCCGTGGGCGGTTTTTTAGTACGACGGAAAAGAAACTATTAATTTGAAATTACGCTGCCAGTAGATGCAACAGTACCTCCTGTAATAGTACCACCGCATGCAGCTGGATTTATTTTAGTGGCGCCAGCAGAAGTAAATAATTCTGCATTGCCAATCACATAAGTCGTTTGAGCATCGGCGCTCGTGGCAACTGTAAGATCAGCCAGTGAACTGCCTCGTGCACTTTGTGATCGCTCGAGACGAGTAGCGAGTGCATACTCTTGCTGCAGGATGCCGCTATTTGCAGGGGCTACGCAATATACATATTGATAACCAGTTGATGGAGTATTTTTGGGATCTTTTGGCCAGCGTGATACGTAATCAGACAATTTGCCTTTAAAATTTGTCACGCCTGCATCTGCAGGATACTCATCTGCATCGCTGTAATACTGAATAAGACCACTTTCAATTGCCTTGAGATCAGTAATACGCTGACTGTCACGCGCTTTGGCCTGAGCGCTCGTAAAGACAGACATGGCGCCCGTCGCGAGAATACCAATGATGACAATAACAACGAGGAGTTCGATAAGGGTAAAACCGCGGATAGACTGGGCTGCTTGTTTGATTGACATATATTTAGAATTAAAGAACTAAGAGTAGTGTAAGGAAAGTAGTAATAAAAAGCTAATTGAGCAAAAGAGCAGTCGATCCTGTGCATGCTGCTACATTTGTGATGATAGTCGATGTCGCATTTGTAATAAGATCAGGATTATTGCCAGCTACATAAATAGCACCTGCAGCTGCCTCTTTTCGTGTGGCGAGAGCATATTTCTTGCCATTAATGCCATTCGATCCTGGTGCAACGCAGTAGACATACGCATATCCTTGTGAGTTTTGTGGATCAGTAAGCGGTGTCTTATTTAGATATTTTGCAATATAAGCCCAAAACTCTGTCTTATCGAGCGTGCCGCCGAGCGTGTCTTGATATGGATAACCATCATTCTCAATATAAGCTTGGTCGAGCGCTTTACCGATCGCCTGAAATTCGGATACACGCTGACTATCTCGTGCCTTTTCCTGCGCATTCACGAAGATGGCTACCGCGCCCGTCGCGAGTATGCCGATGATGACAATGACGACAAGGAGCTCGATAAGGGTAAAGCCGCGCGTATTTTTGAGGGCTGTTTTTCTATTCATGGGAAAAAGATTTAAGAGAAGCGAAGATAGTATCTTATAGATTTATAGATTCTTGTCAAGTGCCACGCGACTTTTATTATAAATAGCTTATAGCGCTCGAATGAACTCGTCAAAAAGATAATTCGCATCGACTGGACCAGGGCAGGCCTCAGGATGAAACTGCACGGAAAAGAATGGCTTCTTCGTGTGGCGAATCCCTTCGACTGATCCATCATTTATATTTTCAAAGCCGACTTCCCAGCCAGTCTGCATCTCGTCGGAGACGGCATAGCCGTGATTTTGGCTCGTGACAAAGGCTCGTCCAGTCGTCAGCTCGCGCACGGGCTGATTTTGGCTGCGGTGCCCGTAGGGCAATTTGAACGTGCTGTGCCCACTGGCGAGCGCCAAGATCTGATGTCCGAGACAAATACCAAAAATAGGCTTGGTGCCAGCAAGTGCCCTCTTGACTGTTGCGATCGTCTTTTTTGCTTGCTTTGGGTCGCCAGGACCATTCGAGATGAAGAGCCCATCATATTCGATGCCCGACAGATCATGATCGTGCGGCAGATGCCAAACTGAATAACCGCGCTCGAGAAAATTGCGCAGGATACCGAGCTTCATACCGCAATCAAGAATGGCGATTGTCTTTTTCTTGTTTCCTTTGTGAAAGGTCGGCTCGGCAGGGCTGACGCGCGCAACGATATTTTCAGCGCTCGGATCATAGACCGGCACTCTGTCGAATTGACCGAGAATAGTGCCGTGCTCGCGCAGATTTTGGGTCAGCGCACGGGTATCGACACCCGTGATCGCAGGCACGCCTTCGCTCGAGAGCCAATCGGCAAGTGATCGCGCAGCGGTGTGATGACTGTACTTTTCGGAATATTCAGAAACGACCAGCCCCGCGATCTGAATATGCCCAGACTCGAAGCCGCCTACTGGCACGCCGTAATTCCCCACGAGTGGGTAGGTGAGCACCAAGATCTGCCCCGCAAAGCTCGGATCCGTCAGAGACTCGGGATAACCGACCATGCCCGTGAGAAAGACGACCTCCCCTGCTCCGCGCGGAGAATTTTTATATGTTGCAGCGCCGAGCGGCGCACCAAAAGACTGCCCCGAGACGCTCAATCCGTTTCGCAGCGTGAGGGTGAGCTTATCTTTCATCCGAAAGATTGTAACGAAGTCACCTAAAAGGAGCAAGTGATTACAATGTCGATGCGACTGGCTTCGATGCACATCTTGTATTTAGAAATGTCTTTCTCCAGAGCTCATAAACCTTCTGAGTACGA
>Ga0316202_10002643_pt1 | contig 11546 bp, 6 predicted proteins | sample 3monrhotite_MG_FD_204934 | JGI IMG/M metagenome (GOLD analysis project Ga0316202, IMG submission 204934) | Microbial mat bacterial communities from mineral coupon in-situ incubated in ocean water Damariscotta River, Maine, United States -... | ecosystem: Environmental > Aquatic > Marine >... | reverse complement strand
ACTGGCCGCACTTCCAGGCCTAGAATACATCGACCAACTCAAAGCGCGGCCCGACGTCAACTGGCAAGGCCTCAGCGAAGCCCACGATCAATGGGATTACCGTTCTCAGGGTCTAGGCCCCGGGGCGGCGATCCTGATCAGCTTGGCAGTCGCGGTGGCAACAGGACCAGCGGGAGCGACACTTGCAGGCAATCTCACCGCCGGCGGTCAAGCCCTGACTGGCACGGGGGCGCTCATGGCCAACGCGGCGTTCGACACCCTCGTCAGCACCGCCATCACCTCAGGCCTTAACAACGGCGGCGACCTCGGCGCAATCTTAAAAGACTTGGCCTCCATGAACACCGTCAAGTCGCTGGCAACGTCAATGATCACCGCTGGCGTCACCAGCGCTGCGTTGGGCAAGTTGGGTGCATCAACTCATTTGACGGATATGGGGTTCACAGGAAACGCCCTAAAAATCGCCCAAAAAGTCCAAAAAGGCCTCGCCAAAGCCACCATCTCCGCATCGGTCAACACGATGGTGAATGGCGGTAAGTTGAGTGAGAATTTGAAGGCGTCGATGGCGACCGCCGCCGTGAGCATAGCGTCAGAAGCTGCGTTTCAAGGCATTGGCGATTTCGCGGCACAGAACAATATCAGTGATGGCGATCTACAAAAAGTCGTCATGCATGCTTTGGCTGGCTGCGCCATAGGTCAGGCCAGCAGTAGCAACTGTGCCGCAGGAGCCATGGCGGCGGGCTTGCAAGAAGTGATGGGCAATGGCTTCGCGGACGTTACGAGTGACCCAGCCCAACAAGCAAAACTCGCGGGCCTGATTGGCGCGTTGGCCGTGACGGCAATGGGTGGCGATGCTTCAGCCATCAGCACCGCCGCACAAATTGCCGAAACCGCCAACGCGTTTAATCGCCAACTTCATACAAAAGAAATTTTGGCAATTCAGGGTATGGCGGCTGAAATGGACGGTCAATTTGAGCTAAGCGCTGAAGAGTGGGAAACGCTTCTGGGGCATGCGGCATTGCGCAGGGTTGACCAAACCATTGGAGCGACACTTCCCCCCGTAACGAACGATATACTGAACGGTGTCGTTGAATCGTCTCTTAATCAGATTATTACTGAACGAGGTCCCTCCTTCGTTCAAGCATACGGAGAGACTGTCAATTTCCTCAAGCGTGACAATTACTATAAAAGCTCGCTTACGTTTTCTGCAAACCTTGTCGAAAACAAGAAATTCTACGACGGGGTTTTGGGGGACTGGGCAAAACAAACTTATGGCGGCCCTCTTCCCACGGGTATTTCCCCATCGCAATTGGCGTTGGCAAAGGCAAGCTTAACTGCGGGTGGCGGCTGTGGACGCGGGTTTGCCTCTTGTGGCCCGGACACAAATAAGGACATTGCAATCCTTGACCCTATCAAATATCCAAACATCGCGCCGGAAGTGGCAAAAGCCATGAACCAGATTTCAGCCACAACCATCCGTAAAGAGTTGGAAAGCACATGGAAAGTCCTTGATCAGACTTACAATGATGCGAACAGCGAATATCTGCAATTGGACCGCTTGCGCCGACAAGGCGATTCACTTGCGACTCAAGAAAAGATAGACGCCGCCCTCGCACGCAGAGGCAGGGCAGATCAAGCGCTTAAAGTTACATATGACGCTGCTCATGCGGCAATGGATGTCACTGATGGCGTGGTCTCCCGCGCGACCTTGACGGGGCTTTATGCCGATGCCTATGACGGAATCGTAGCCACGATTGATGGTATTGACGAACTTCCCGCATTCATGCGCGAAGAATTGCGTCTTGCCGCCAAAGGCACTTTGGCGTTGCGCATGGCCCTTTCTGGTGATGAAACCGGACAGGCTGTTGTTGCTGAGACTGGCGAAGCTGTCATTACGGCCGCACAAAACATCGATCAGATGGTTACCGACAAATGGCAAAATTACCAAGAAAACAAAATAATTTCTGAGGCGTTGGTCAATGCCGGGCGACTTGATGAAGCCGCAGAAATTGATAAGGCAAATGCAACGGTTGTTCTCGGCGTCATTGCAATGATTGGCGATCCTCGCAAACCGTTCACCGTCGTCAAGGATATCAAGGATCAAGTTTCTCGGGTTCGAAAAAAGCTGGATAACAATCTCAGCATCAGTGCTCAAACTGAAGAGTATGAAAAATCTCTTTTCGGGATCAGTCCCGGAGAAAGGGTGGCCAAAGTGAAAGTAATGACACAAGCTGTTGCCGCATCGCGTGGCTGGCCCAAAGATAATAAGTTAAGTAAGTTAAACAATCGGGATGTCTATCGGGGCGATGATGGTTATCTGTATTCTGTCGATACCCAGCATGGACGTTTTGAGAAAATCCACCCGAAAAGAGGAACACATTTGGGTGAGTTTGATATCGACATGAAATATATTCCAAAATCGTTGGATAATTCTGGCAAGCATAATCTAAAGGTGAAGTAATGAAATGGTATAAGTTAGTAGATTACACTGATGAGTTTATTGGACGCGGCGAAGTTCTTCGTATGCGCAGTAAATACCCCTATGAAGACATAGTGGATTTTATGGTTTTTGATCCAATTGAGAAAGGTTATGGCATGGGTCTAATCGTAAGTTCTGGTCACAAGGCCGGATTGATAAGTGTGTTGTTGCCTTTAGAATCACTAGGAAGCGTGAGCAGAGGTGCAATAGAGACCAAATGGCTTATCGAGAACTGGAATAAGTGGGTTTTTTCGGATTGCGACGTTTCACAAGTGTGCATCGCGGAACAGTATGACGTGCCGACGGAGCTTCCTTGTTGAATAACAGCATGCCCAAGAAGGCATCGGTCTTTTGTTTAGTCCCGGCGTTCGCCGGGCGCGCCCTTCTTTGTTTAATGTCCACACGCGGCTAGGCTTTGTTGTGTGGGAGACCCACACCCCGGCCTAACCGCTTCGCGGACGGGGGCGCGCCGCGTATGATCCCAAAGGCGCAGCCCTCAAAGGCACCAACGTCACCGCCAACACCTTTGTCAACGACAAGGCCATTGTCCAAGCGGACGGCACCGTCACCATCACCAGCCAAGGCGACTTAACCTCCAACAGTGCCGAGATGACGGCGGGCGGCGATGTGGGGCTGACGTCCACGGGCGGTGACGTTACCATCACCACCCAAGTGGACACCGCCACCATCGATCGCGGCTTCGGTCAAGGCGGAACCAACGTTGCATCCGCCCAACACGGGCGATCCAAAGTCACGTCCGGCGGCAAGCTCACCATTGCGGCGAACGACAACGTCATCGTTAAGGGTGCGGACACGAGCTCTGGGAATGAGACCACCATCACGGCTGGCAAAGACGTCTCCATTGGTGCCATCCAACTGCGCGACGAACAAAACTACGGCGCTGGAAACTACCGCCGCAGCACCACCAACAAAGGCTCGACCATGGTGGCGGGGGGCGCGCTCACGATGACAGCCGGCGGCGACGGCTCCGTTCAAGGCAGTTCGCTCACCGCAGGCGGGGATTTAACCTTAGAGTCCAACGGCGATTTGGTCGTCGAATCAACCCAAGACACCTTAGACGTGTTCATTGAGAGCAAATCGAAGGGCGGCCTGTTTGGCGGCTCAAGCTCTTTAAAATACGAACGCAACGACGTCACCAACACGTCTTCGGTTTTAAAATCCGGCGGCAAGCTGACCTTGGATTCCGAACAGGGCAATGTCGCCGTCGTGGCCTCCAAACTTGAAGCCACAGGCGACATCCGCCTCGACGCCGATCAGGGCGCCGTCGCCATCAAAGCGCGCAAGGATTCCCGTTACGAACGCTTGGAAATCAACAACGCCAACCTGATGTCGTTTAAGACCCAAGACACGGGCCGCATCGACGAAACCGTCATCCACACCACCATGAAAACCGATGGCTCGATCATCATCGAAACCAGCCAAGGCGTGATCGCCGACTATAAAATATCCGGCACGTTTGAAGAGTCCACCGCTCAACTGGCCGCACTTCCAGGCCTAGAATACATCGACCAACTCAAAGCGCGGCCCGACGTCAACTGGCAAGGCCTCAGCGAAGCCCACGATCAATGGGATTATAAAGCTCAGGGCTTAGGCCCCGGGGCGGCGGTGTTGATTGCGATTGCGGTTGGGGTGGCGACAGGGGGAGCTGGATTGGGTGCGGGGGCGAATTTGGCCGGGATCACCACAGAAGGCCTGACTGCAACCATGGCCAACGCGGCCTTTAATTCCATCGTCAGCCAAGCCATCACAAGCGGCTTTAACAACGGCGGCGACATCGGCGCGATTTTAAAAGACTTGGCCTCATCGACAGCCATAAAATCGCTGGCTACCAGCATGCTGACGGCAGGGTTGACGCAGGGGTTGTCCGCGCAATTGGCGGAAGCGGGGGTTGATCTTGGTTCTACGGTTGACGGGCTGGGCATTGCGTCTCCGGCAACCAAGCAAATGCTTAAAGTCACCCTCGATCAGGCGCAAACCGCCGCCGTCAGCACAATCGTTCAAACGGCGATTCAGACCACCGTAAACGGTCAAGACGTGAACGCAGCCTTTAGTCAAAGTTTGCGCACTTCGGCGATCAATGCTCTTGGCGCAACGGTGTCCAACATCGTCGGCACAAACGCCGTTAATTTGGGTTTTGAAAATGGGGGCGTGGTCAAAACCCTCGCCCATGGGATTGCCCAGGGTATGGTCGCTAAGTTGGCTGGCGGCCAGTTTAGCGAAGGCGCGCTCGCGGGGGCTGCATCAGAAGTTCTTTCTGAATCCATTGCCACTATGGGCAACTCGCCACAGCAACGCGCAGACATCTCAGCCTTGGTCAGCGCGACGGCTGTGCTATTGGCGGGCGGCGACGCCCAAGCTGTCAGTCTTGCCGCAAGCACCGGGCGCAATATCGAACTGTTTAACAGAAACCTACATCCGAAGGAAAAAGTCTTTAACTACGAAATCGCGGTCCAACTGGCCGTTACGAATGGGACAAGTGCAGCAGAAGAGTTGCCAATCGTTGAGTACATTGCCTGTCAAATTAACCAGTGCAGTGCAGGACCAGGATCGCCGCCGATTGACCCCGCTAGCCCGGAATATCAAGCCAACCTTGAACAGCTCTACGGCCTCTATCCCGACCACATGGCGTTTGTCGTCGGCGTGAGAGAGGCGGCAATACAAAACGGTGTTTATGCGCCGTATTTGTACACAAATGGAGGCCTTGCGTCCGGGAGCGATTACATCCGTGATGTTGCGTCCTCCCTACCCTCAGGTCAGGCCGCGTATGTCGATCTTGAGATGGCCGCAGGTGGTGTCGGAGCCATTAAAGGAGCCATCACCGCCGTAAAAGTGGGCGTTCCCGCTGTGATAAATATTGTTAAGACTCAGATGGCGATGAAAGCAGCAGGTAAAGCGGCCTCAACAAGATTTGTTAGCAATGTAACAGTCATTGACATACAAACAGGGAAACAAATAACCGGGACCGTCGATTTGAAGCCGACACTTGATCGGATTGCTTCTGGGGTTAAACATCCACATAGGAGGGATGGAACTGAATTTAAAAACTTCCCACCCAAGGGTAAAACAGAGAGCCTACTTCCTAATAGACAAGATGGTTATTACACTGAATATGTGCATCCTACACCAGGATTTTCGAATGTGGGTCCTCAAAGAATTGTCACTGGTAAAAATGGAGAAAAATATTATTCGCCTGATCATTACGAAACATTTATTCGTATAAAATGACGTGAGAAATGAGCAAATGAACCAAAAAGATTTTATTTTTTTCGATGATGAAAAAAAAATTATACATGATGATTGTTTTCTTGCGACCTTGCCTGTGAACTTGCAAGGTCCAGATGATCTTCTGATGGCACTCTATGAGAGTTTGGCTTTCCCCGGTTGGTTTGGCTTTAACTGGAATGCCTTATTTGACTGTCTTGGAGATTTTTCTTGGGTCAAGCAACGAGAGGTTTTTCTTATTCATAACGATTTACCGCACTTAAGTGATGACCAAATGCAAGTGTATTTAGATGTTCTTTTCAATTCCATTAATAATTGGAAACCAGATGAAGAACACGAATTAAAAGTCTTTTTTCCAATGTCAGCAAAAACAGAAATAGATCGTTTGTTTTCTCGTTAGCAACAACGGATCAATGGGGTCAAAGTAAATTTATTTTACGAAATTACGAATTGCGGAATTACGGTGACAGTGCACTTAATTACCCGCTTTCCCAATACAATCTTGTGAATCGCCCCCAGTTTTCTAGACATCTTGGGCGAAGTGGGAATCCCAGTCTTCGATGGGGATGTCTTTTTGGCACAAAATGCAGAAGTGGCTTTGCCTGCAATTACAAAGTTACTCGAAAGATAGGGGGGGCATCTTGAACGTTTTCACGTGGCGGGTGTCGCGTTTTGAAACACGTACTGTTGTCAGACTCCATCACATTTAAAGCCGGATTCGAAAATTAAAAAATGTTGATGCCAAAGGTCTTCAATCTTGTTAAGACAGGTTTGAGGTTTATTTGCAGACCTAGGCAAGGACGGGCAGATGGAAAGTGGCTCATGATAACTGACGGAACGGAGCAGGGTGAAAACAAACGCCTTTTTCAAAAAATTATGTGGCCCACGTTTGTTGTTGGACTGCTCGTTGGTGCCTTTTTTATATTCAACGGCAATGAAGACAACGCTTCGCCGACCATCACCGAAGAGGTTGTGAAGGCTAAACTAGATTGTGGCGATGGCCCATTAGGTGTTTGGTCCGTTGGCACGACGGCCACCGGCGTGACATGTGCGCGTGTTACGAATAATTCTGGGAATGAATTATCCATCCTTAAAGGAGAAGATTATGTCCATGCCCAGGTGTCTGGCCTTTCCCCGAATGCTCCCTATAGATTTTTAGTCAGAACAAAAAAAGACCTCTTGTTTAGGGTCGCTGGCGAAGCTGACATTAAGGGTAATTTGCTTATGGATTTAAGCGCATCTATATCCCCCAGGGTTATGGACAGATTACTCCGTGACAAAGTATTATCCTTTCTGCCTAGGGACAAAGGCAGCCACCAAGATGTCATTCGTTTTCCTTTAAAGGGGTCTGGAAAAGCGCTTAAGCTTTTTTGAGGTGATTTGTTAAAAGGGCCACCAAACGACAGCCCCTTCGTTGTTCCTCGCACAATTTCCGGGTCTTGCGGCACTCCAGGCCCGAAGAAGTATGCTCCAGCCAATGCCGACGCTCTTGGATCGTTCACGTCAAGAACGGGTTTTATCTTACACTCTATATGGGTATTGATTTAGCAAATAAAAATTAATGGTGTATTTTGTCTTGCCGAAACATTGATGTTTATGGTATTTTTCTGGCGAAGGTTGTTATTTTTGGGCCTAATTCTTCTGTTGTATGTCGGTTGAATGGGGAGCAAACGGATTTCAGGCTAGGGTTGGGGGAATGAGCATATGTCGCATGAATCGGAAAACAGAAATTCCATCAAAAAAATAGGTAGGCGTCATTTTCTGGCGCGGGGAGGGGCCGTCTTGGCGGCTGGTGTGCCAATTTTGCGTGGGACGGAGGCTTGGGCCACAGAGACTGAGGGGGCCTCAGACGAGCCAGTCCAACTGGCTTCAAAGCCTATGCGGTGGGATTGGGCGGACGTCCGCAAGCGGTTTATATTGCCCCCCGGGCGGACGTATTTGAATTCTGGCACGGAAGGTTCCATGCCCCGGATGGTTTTGGAAAACCTTTCGCATTACTACAGAGAATGGGCGCAAAACCCAACCTATATCTATTTTGATGATCCTAGATTTAACGCCGAGCAGCAACTCAGCCGGGCCAAAATAGGCACATTTTTTGGCACAGAAGCCAGAAACATATGTTTAACCAACAATACAACCATGGGGATTTCCTTGGTCCTGATGGGAATTGATTTTCAGCCCGGTGATGAAATTCTGACGACCAACCAAGAAGAATACGCGCTGACATCGACGTTGAGCGTTCTGGCCAAACGCATGGGTGTCAAAGTTCGTGAACTGCCCATCCCAACACCACCGCAATCGCCGGACCAAATTGTTGCTCTGTTTAAAGACGCGATTACGCCGAAAACGCGGGCGATGTGTTTTTCTCATGTCACGTGGACCAACGGACTTCAGCTTCCGGCGCAAGATTTATGCGCGTTGGCACGCAAACATCAAATCATGACCTTGATTGACGGCGCTCAGGCCGTCGGCGTGTTGGACGTAAACATGACTGAATTGGGCTGTGACTTTTATGCGGGTCCTGGACATAAGTGGTTAAGTGGTCCACCGGGAACGGGGGTGCTGTACGTTCGCAAACCCGCGCCGGGACCTCAACAGATATGGCCGATCTTGTCGGAATACAGTGTGATTGGTAAAGACCTTCCGATAACGACGGTTTTAGAGGTGCGCGGATGCAACAATACACCGAGCTTTTTGGCCATGTCAGATGTTTTAGAGTTTGAAAGCAGTATTGGAAAGCGGGTGATCGAAGAGCGGCTTGTCGCCCTGAGCCAGGTGGTCAAACAGGAGGTCATCAGAAGATGGGGAAAAGACAGCTTATTTACGCCCCTACAGCCCGAAATGTCATCTGGAATCACGGCCTTTGTGCCGTCGTCAGATCCGACAAAGCGGAGTGATCCCAACTTTACCAACAATGTTGTAACCGCTTTGCAGCAAAAAAACATATGGGTGCGCTCCACGAAATTTCCCAATACCTTAACGTCACCCCCCGAGACGGTTTATACCCTGCGGGTGTCGACAAACATTTTTAATGATGAGGCTGAAATTCGTCATCTCTTTAAAGCCATAGACGACATCGTGGCGTTATAAAGCAACGTTAGTCTGGGGCCGTATTCACAAAGATATTTGCGATATTTTCAAGGTCGGGGGCAATGGTGGATAGGTCCCCGTTCATTTCCCTAAGCAGCAGCTTTTGCGCCATACGATTAAAAGCGAGATGCTGTTGTTTCGATACCCCCATGCCAATAAGATATGGCAAGCCCCATAAATCGAAATTGTATCCTGGCAAATACACGGACTTTTCAATGGTCCGTAACATGCGATGGATTTCAGCCATTCCCGTTTGCCAATTCATGGTTTTATGCGCCCAAGAATAGCTGTGGCCGCTGATGCCATGGGCCTCTGATTTCTGGCTAATGGGGGCATCTTTCGGATGAAAGTACAGGCCTGCCCGCCAATAGGTTGGGCGGGCCTCTTCAATGAAGGCGATGGTGTTATCAACGGTTTGTGTGCTTTCGCCGGGGAAGCCAACAATGAGCGAGGCAAAGGTCGTGACATTGCGTTCGTTTAGGCCCTGAACACCTTTGATATATTGGTCAACTTTGGCCGCTTTGTTCATGCCCTTTAATATGTTTGGGTCACCCGATTCAATGCCCATAAAACATCCCCCACAGCCACTTTCTGCGATGAGGTCCAAGGCCTCTGCATCCAAATTTGCAGGCCGTAAATAGGAGTACCATTGAAAACTGTAGCGGCGGGCCGCAATGGCCTTGCACAGCTCTTTAAACCGATTAAGGGGAACATTAAACGTGTCGTCAATAATGATGACTTGTTTGACACCGTGGCGTTCAAATTGATCAAATTGACGAATGACCACGTCTATACTTTTTAAATTCAGAGGGCCGGCAATCACGGGATAGCGACAAAAAGCACAGGCAAAAGCGCAACTTCGTCCGGTTCTGGTGGTGGCGGTTGGTACAAATTGCTTCGGATCAACTTTATCCCAATCTATGGAATAGACATCCATATCGTTGCTTTCAACAGAGCGGGGGGTGGTGATCAACTTATCCCCTTCATAAAAGGCAATGTTTGGAATGGTGTGCAGTGAATGTGTGCTGACCGGGGTTTCTGTTGTGTGCGTTGCCCGTGAATTCGTTTCATTTTTGCCGTTCTTGGCAAGACACGAAATTGTGGTGGCTTCATCCTCACCTCTTAGGTGGCTTAGAATTCTGGATAGGGTGAGTTCCCCTTGCGACTCATGGATATAGATATCGGCCCCCATGTTTTTGAGGACGTGTTCGCGGACTTGGTTGCTTTGTATTTCTTCAAACCGATTGTAAACGTGAGGCCCGCCGACAATGATCTTGGTCTTGGGGCTATAGGTTTTGACAAAATTCGCAATGTTTTTAATCGGGGCATCATCTATATAAAAGGTCGTGGTAATGGCGACGGCTCGGGGAGGATTGGTGAGCAAGAGCTGCTTGAATTCCTCTTTTTGGGTATCAAAAAAATTGATCACTTTCGATGTGTAACGATTGGTAACGAGGTAATTCCATAAGTACCACGAACCTAGGCTTGGAATTTTGCCGATGTGTAAGTCTGCATCGCGTCTGTTTGCGATCCGGAGGGCTTCGTTCATGACCTCCATATAAGGCAATCGTTTTCCGTCATACGGTAACGATTGAAGATGAAGCGCATCAAAGCCGCCCGACGTCAGACGCGAAGCTTTCAGGCGTCCTAATCGTGATGTGAAATCAATGTCGTTATAGCCAACAACCACACAATCTAATTTTGCAGTGGCATGCATGATTTTTCTCCTGTTTGGGTGAGTGCCCTTAGGCTTCATCTTTCAGGACGCCATCGATGTACATGTCAGACAGCTCTTTTCGCAGGATCTTGCCGTTGGAATTTCGGGGCAGTTCCTTTTGCCAAAGAAATAATTTATTGGGGACTTTTTCGTCCCCGATATGTTGCTTGACCCAGGCCAACAGTGCCGGTCGATCGACCGTGCTTTCTGTATGAACAACAGCACACAGTTCATCCCCAGACGGAAGGTCCCGCCCTTTAAAGGCGCAGACATCGATAACGCCGGGTGCATTGCGAAAGTAATATTCAAGTTCGTGAAGATAAAACAGGATGCCGCCGCGAATAACGGCATCTTTCAGGCGACCGCAAATGAAATGCCGGCCATCGGGATTGCGGACCGCTAGGTCGCCGGTTTTCAGCCACCCCGCAACCCAGACGGCCTCTGTTGCCGAGGGGTTGTTGAGGTATCCGTCCGTCAGCATGGGGCCGCGCAGGTAGAGTTCCCCGCGATCAGAGGGGTGCCCATCCGCATCAAGAATCTTGGCCTCGATGCCGATTGGGAAACCGATGGAATCTGAGGCCAGATCATCATCGTCCCGGCAACCGAAAAAGACAGCAAACGTAAGCTCGGTAAGGCCATAGGCGTTGAAAACCGTAAGGGGGTATTTGCGTTCCAAGGTTTGCAGGTCTTCAAGACTGACGGGTGCGGCGGCGCAAAAGGCCATGACGTTCCTTTTACTATTCACTTGGATGCTGAGGCTGTTGAGCAGGCGGACCAAGGCCGGAACGAGGTAAACAAAATCGACTTTGTGATGGAAAAGGGTCTTCCAAGAGGCGCTGATGGTTGAAATGGTAAAAGGGGGCAGCACGAAAGTCGAAGCACCCATTTCACGCGGCAAAAGAAAGCATACGCCCAGAACCCCAATACCATTCAATGGGAACATCGAGGCCGCACGTTTAACGGTGCTGAAATCGCGAACCGCTAAACAGTTATGGTATGCAGAGCGAATGTGTTTGTGGG
>Ga0316202_10002642_pt1 | contig 11547 bp, 3 predicted proteins | sample 3monrhotite_MG_FD_204934 | JGI IMG/M metagenome (GOLD analysis project Ga0316202, IMG submission 204934) | Microbial mat bacterial communities from mineral coupon in-situ incubated in ocean water Damariscotta River, Maine, United States -... | ecosystem: Environmental > Aquatic > Marine >... | reverse complement strand
GCGCCGCTGGCCGGCGATCATGGCTATGACCTCGTCGTTCAGGTTATACCCCTGCTCCCAGGAGGAGACTTTGCCTGTAGCGGCCTTCTCAATGCGCTTCAGGCTCGTAATGGTGCGAGGCTCAAAAGCCTTGATCCAGAGGTACTCGCCCATCTGTGCCCCCTGCTGCCACTTGGGTTTAGCTTCGTTGTAAACCGTGCCGCCCGTTCGGGTCTTGTTGCTCATAATCTCGCGGACCGTGCCGAAGAGGATCTCCTCCCCAACGAATGGTTCAGCGAACTGGCTTACGGCATCGCCCACCGCTCCCGCAATAGACTCCCCCTGGAAAAGTGCGCGGACCGGACCTTTCATATAGGAGAAGGGGTCCGTATAGCCCATGTTGATGTATCGCGGAACGCCGTTTTCATCACGGTTCAGGAAGAACCAGTCCGAGTTCTTCGCCCACTCGGGGGCGAGCTCTCGCAGGGCCTCCTCCTCATCGTCGCTGTAGCCCATCAGCATGGCCGTGGCAATGCCAGCAGCCGTGGGCAGGAAGGCGGCAGTCATGGCCCCCATGAGCCTGCGGTTGCCGATCTTGCGGGTCCTAGGGTTAGCCCGCTCTTCTTGGATCAGGTGCCCCGTGTTCCAGGTGATTCGGATGACCTCGGACGGGAAGGAGATGAAGGAGCCCACCACAGGGAATCGCCTCATCATCTTCGCCGCGTTGGGGATCAGCGAATAGGTGGGGTTAGTAGACCGCACGATCTTCGCCGCGTGAGCCATGTGCTGCTCCTCGGTCCACTCAGGGTAGACTTCCTTATACCTTTTCATCTCGAGGCCCCACGCCATCAGCTTCCAGAAGTCATCCTCTGACTGGTAGGTCTTGAGGACGGCGTCCGCCACCTTCTTGGCTGGGTTCCGACTCAGTTGCGCGTCGAGGATTTCGCGGGGGTCCTTGCCGAGTGCGTCCTTGACAATGTCGAAGGTCTCGCCTGCGTTGGCCGACTCATGCACCACGCCGTACTCGAGCGCCTTTTTGAACCACTCCCTAGCCTCAGGGTTCTTACTGAACCCAACGCTCACGCCAAACCCGCTGAAGGCATCGGCCACGCCGCTCGGCATGAAGTGGCCCTGCGCGACCATGAACCCGTAGCCGCCCACGATGTTGCGGGCGTGGGTCTGAAAACTCAGGGCGGTCATAGCTACCTTGCTCGCACCGTTGGCCTTCATCCATTGACGTATGTACCAGGGGGCGGGATCGGTCTTGTTGATGTTCTCAAACGCCTCGAGTATCTCGGGGGAGGTGAGCAGACCGTTCAGCGGGGCCATCGTGCTGGACTCCTCCGCTGCAATCTCGATGAAGTTCTCTGCGCCCTCGCCGTCCTCGGGCTCTGTGAAGAAGCCCTCCTCCAGGCCAGCCTGCCGCACAGACTTGAGGAACTCGTGGTTCGCTATGATGAAGCCCATCTTGGAGACGGACTTGGAGTAGTTCACCATCGGCTCGGTGTACTCGCCAAGCAGGGCACGGATCTCTGGGGCAATCTTCCTGCGCCTGATAAACATGGACATGTCCTTAGACCCCAGCTTGCCCTTGGCAAACATTGCCATGGGGGACTGGCTCTTCTGGGCTCCGATCAAGATAGCCTTGATCTCACCATGGATCTGGTCTTCGGTCATGCGCGGGACCGATAACTGCGCCGTGATCTCTTCCGAGCTCAGGTTCGCGGCCACCCCGTGGCGCTTGGCGAGGGCCTGCAAGTCAGTGCGGCTGATGCCAGCGGGAACCTCAAGTGCCCGGGCGCGTTGGCGCATGAACGCCTTAGCGTTGTTCACGATCTCTTTGGGCACGTTGTCCACCCATTTGGGATCACTGTGCGCCCGGTAAGAACGGTTTGCATAGACCTCGAGGTTGGCCATGACGGTCGCGACCATCTCGCCCTCGACAGCGCCGACGCGGATCATCTCCATCGACATAGCTTTGACGTGCGCCCGCATCCTGCGGACCGGAGCCCGGAGGGCCTCAGGGAGACGGGAGACTTCGGCAGCATCCCGGAAAGCCCGGTCGATGGCCCGCTCCTGCATAACAGTCAGGGTGGTCACACCCCACGCCTCCTTCACGGCTCGCTTGAAGTCCTGATGCGTCTCTCTGATCTCCTGCTGGATCACGGCTACCCTGCCGTCCCGCTTGAGCATAGCCTCAAAAGCCGACTCGGGTAGGTCGCCACGGCTGCGGAGGTGCTTCTCCCAGAAGCGGCGAGCCTTGGCCTTGCCAGCGTGGGCCATTGCCACTGGGAACCCGTCCTTCTTGGGGGCTACGCTGTAGCGGACGGAGTCGAGGTCTCCCAGTACAGGGTTCTTGGCAAGAACTAGAGGCCCCACTTGGATCACCTCTTCCGCCGACTCGACGAGCTCGTGGGTATTGCGGTCGTAGAAGTACGCATGGCGCTCGGGGTCCATGCCCACTTGAATCCAGTCGCTGCTGCTTAGGGCTTCCTCGGCCAGGGCCACCGTCTCTTCGACAGATCGCGGCAGCCATTCGCCACGGATCATGGCAAACGGATCCTTGCTTTCACCGGCTGCAATGCGTAGGGCCTTCTTGCCACCCATGGTGGGTTTGGCGTTGGTTATAGATGCCACCGAATCGTACCCGAGGACTGTGCGCCCCTTGCCCGCATGGATGGTAGGAACCCACACGCCGTGCCTGGTGTAGGCGGGGATGTCCAGCCTCAGGCTCACCTTGGTTCCCTTCTCTAAGGTTCGCGCTGCTCCGACTTTGTCGGGCTGGTCGCCCTGCAGTGCCCGCTTCATGTCGTCGTCGGTCGCTGGCTTCGGGACCGTGGTGTAAGGTCGCACCGGCTTGTACTCGTCGATCAGCTTGCGGAACTGCTCGCGGGTTACGCCCTCGCCTGCGGCGATAGCTCTCGCGGCTTCGGTCAACTCAGCCACGCGACCCTTGGGGGCCTTAGGGGCTACGCTGAACATCACCCGGGGGTCTGCCGTGGGGCGGCGGTTCCAGATGCCCTTGACCTGGTTGGACTCGAACGCGATGAAGTGGATCGTGTCAGGGTCCATCCCTTCCATGGCCTTGCCCAGGCGGGGCGATCCGAACTTCTGGTAGACAGTTTTGTCCACGATCCCGTCAAAGCCCATCCCCTCGAAGGCGGCCCTGACGATTTCGCTCGCCGCAAGGGATCCGTCCCGGTCGTAATCCTGCGCGTACTGCAAACCATCCGACTCCTTGAGGGACTGGATTAGGTCGCTCGCCCCAACGCCATCGACGTCAGCTTCAAAGACCGCCTGCATCACCTGGCCCTCGTCGACGTCCTCGTACTGGGAGCTGACATCGCGGAGAGCCTCCGCAAAGTCCACCAGGCTACCGGACTCCTCCCCCGTGTCCTCGTCGAACTCCATCTCGAAGAACGTTTCGGTGTCGCCACCGATCACCAGCGGGTTCTTGAAGTTGAGGTAGGCGGGGATCATCTGCTCCCGGCCACCAGACAGTTGCTTGCGAGCCTCAGCTTTAGCCAAGTCCTCGGAGACCTCATCCTCGGAAACCCCAAAGGATTCCGGGTTATCCAACATCTCGACAAAGATGCGCTCGGAGAGGAGCTCGATCCTCTGCGTGAGGTCTGGACCTTCCCCGGCGTAGTTTGCGTTCACATCCTCAAAGCTGCTCGAGAGGTAGAACCCTGCACCGAGGTCGTTCTCGATGTTCATGCGGTCCCGATCCAGCGCATCGAACGTATGGGTTGTGCCCATGTACACCATCCGAGGTGTACCGTCCGCGTTTTTGACCTCGCTGGACATCCCCGCAACCATCCCCTTCCACTCGGGCGTGTCCCACCGGGGGGCTATGCTGAAGCGGATGTCGGGGTTGTTCTCGTCGAACGTGCCTCGGTTGCCCGTTGCGCTCTTGATCTGAGTGGGGGAGAAGGCGACGTAGACCGTGGGGTACTCTCCACCTGTAACCCCTCCACCAACCGGGTCTTCATAAACAAGCCCATCATATCCTTGCGCCACAAGCGCGTCCCTGGTTGCCCGCTCTACGGTCTTCGTGCTCCTAGGGACGCCTATGGGGAGGGCGGCTCGAGCGCCGCGCTTTACCCGCTCATATGTCGCCTCATCGGCTGGGTTCTGTATGGACAGGTAAACGGGCATGATGCGCCGCCCCGCCCCCACCTGCTCTGCGTACAGGTTGGCGTGAGCCGCGACCACCGCGAAGTGGAAGCCAAAGCCAGAGCCGGGACGGGACACGGCGCTTTCGAGGAACTCGGAGAAGTCCTCCCCACCCGTCCCGTGATACACCACGAGCGGCCTGCCGTTCTCGTCTACGACTTTGCTGTCGCGGAACCACTTCTTGAATGCGGGGGAGTCTTCACGGGGGGCTACGCTGTAGCGGATGTCCGGGTTGTTCTCGTCGAACGTCCCCCGGTTCCCCGTGGCGCTCTTGATCTGGGTGGGGGAGAAGGCGACGAAGGAAATGCTCCCCTTGTCCTCCATGGCGTTGACGTATCTAAACCCATCGAACCCCTTCGTCTTTAGGAAATCGACGGGCATGATCAGACTGTTGGCCCTCTCGGCGGCGCTGTACTCCTCTGGGTATAACTTCTTGACCAGCTTGTGGAGTTGGGCGACATCGCTAGCCTCCTTGTCCGTGACATCAAGCGGCTTTTGAATCGAGAGGTAAACGGGATAGAATGACTCGCTCCCTGCCGTTCCGGCCTTCTTGGCTGTTCGTCCAAGATAGAAACGCATCCGATCCTCGGCTGCCTGCTTCGTCCCAAAATGCGACTCGGGGTTGAAAACAGAGAACCCGCCTCGGGAGGTCGCATGGTAGACCACGAGCGGCCCGCCGTCCTCGTCTACGACTTTGCTGTCGCGGAACCACTTGCGGAAGGCCGGGGAGTCTTCGCGGGGGGCGACGCTGAAGCGGCCTTCTTGAACTGGGCCGCCCTGAGTTTCAAGGCTTCGTTGAGTACTGGATTGAGTTTCTTCATGTTGCTTGAGGAACTGGCGAGCACCGTCTGAGAAATATTCGGATCGAGCGGAGACGGCGCCCATCTCTAGGTACATCTGCTGCTCATAAAACCATAGCACAGCCTGGGCCACGTGCGAGTCTACCCCGTGAATCTTACCGACTTCCTCGAAGAACCTCTTCGCATGCCGTCTCTCGACTTCCGTGGGGGCATCGTGCAAGCCCTCCTCCGACAGATTCCCCTTGGTGAGTATCCCGAAGTGCCGAGCGAACGTCCGCGTGGCCCAGCGGTCGATGGTGGTTTCGCCTAGGTTGTTGACGTTGAGCATGAACGGCCCGACCTTGGGCCCAAACACTCGGGCCCCGACAGTCTCATCCGTCATGCTCCCCCCGACGGCCATGGACTGGCTCTCCTTGAGCATGCCGTCGTCGGCCAGCGGCTTGCCTGTCGGGAGCGTGAGGGCCATCCTTAGGCTCTCGTTCTGCGCAGCGCCTCGCCGCATGTCGCGCACCTCCTGCACCGTTTTCTTAGATAGCAGCCATTCGGCGGTACCCTGCTCGCCGAGAGTGTCAAGCATGTGCTGTAAGACCCCAAAGCCCTTAGCAATCGTCTGGCCCTTGCTCCCAAACAGCATCCCATTCTCGGGGTTCACGCGAGGCACCACCCCCGTCTTTTTCCAGGCGTCATACCCGAGCGCAGCATTCATCCAGTTGCGTCCGGCGCGTTGGCCGTTTGAGGTCACGGCCACGAAGGCGGTAAACACCACGCGGGCCACCGCATCATCGGCGAGTTCGGGGTGTATTTCCGACATGAGCCTGAACGCCTCGCCGATGTCCTGGTCATACCAGTCGGAGCCGGTCCGCTCCTGCGTCATCTGGTACTCAAACTCCTTCGCCGCGTCCTTCACGGCTGAGGCGAAGACGCGACGATTGGTGTAGTCGCGCTCCTTGGCGTCGAGGACTGCTCCGATGTCGGCCACAAGAATCTTGCCGTCTTTGATCTTCCCGGCCAGACGCCTCGGGACGCTAACACTGAAGCGCCAATCGTCCACCTCTCCCGCTTCCATGGCGGCCTCTCGGGCGGACATGCCTCGGGGGGAGCGGGTCTGGGCGGGACGGGGGGGCTTACTCGCCTTCTTCTCCGTCTCGACGGCGGCGGCCTCGTCTCCCTCGGCTCGGGCAGCGTCCGCCTTGTTGCGGGCTCGCTCGCGCTTCTTCTTGGCTCGCTTCTCTTGGGCTGGAGTCAGCGGAGACCCGGAGGCTTCGACCGTTTTCGCAGAGGTGGTCGTCCCCTCTACTTCCTTACGGGGGCCTTTCGGATCTTTCTGGAACGCCTTTCCGCTTTTATCTTCAGAAACCTCAGCCTCGAGCTCGGACACATTCACCGAGTCGGCAAGAGCAAGGTCTAGGTCCTCCTGCGTGTCGAACTTGGGCGCGATGATCTCCTGGACTGTGATCTCCTCCGCGGCCTTACTGAGCTCGGCGCGGCTCGGAGCACCCATAGCCTCCACGATGGCCTCAGCAAACGCGGCAATCTCTTGGGGGGTAGAACCCTCTTGGAGCTCCATAGCCACTAGACGGTCAACGGTGCCAGCGAGTGTTCCCTTTGACCTCTTGAACTGCTTGCCGGCGACCTTGTTCAGAACCGCCACAACCCAGTCACGAATAGACTGCAAGATGCTGGGATTCTTCAACTTGGTCAGGAACTCTGGGTCCGTGAGGATCATCTCAACCAAGCCAGCGAAGTCCTCCGCGCCCTTAGACAGAGCCTCATCAAGGATCTTGGCCTCTTGGACTGCCCCCACATCGTTGGGGAATAGCTGCTCGCCCGTGGTGTTGATGTAGTCCTGCTCGTATCGCCGCGCCTTAGCAAGAAGCAACTCGGGGAAGTGCTCCCTCGCTAGGTCCAGTGTGGCCTTGTAGGTAGCAGACCCCACGGGAGCGTTGAGGTGGTTGACCTCGTGGATCAGCACCGCCTTCAGCGTCTCTCCTAGGCGTTGGGAGTCGAGGACGATCTGCCCCCCGATCAGTCCGCCCTGCTTGCCAAGCTTGGCCCCGCCGTCCACAAGCTGGATAGCCGGGATGGGAGTGTCCGGGGACCGCTCTTGGATGCGAGCCAAAAGATCCACAAGGGCCTGCTCGTCCGCGTCTAACTCGCCCTCGGAATCTTCAATCTGTCCAAGGGGGCGCACCGTGGCCTCAGCCACTTGTTCGGCCAGCGCCTCAAGTTCGGTGGCTGCGTCCTCGCCCCCGCCCTCGCGGGCCGCCTCTGCGTTATTTTGCAGGTCGCGGACGTTCTCGTCGATCAAGGCCTGCGCGGCCTCCTGTGGCTCGTAGGCGCGGCCTGGCTGGGCATCAACGTCTTGGGCGCGGTCGATGGCACCCCGGAAGTTCTCGAGCTCTTGGGGGCTGGCCTTCTTGGCGGACTCCGCGTTCGCCTTGCCCCTCTCGAGAAGGACCTCGGCGGCTTGCTCAAACTCCATCCAGACTTGCTCTTCGTAGATGTTCGCGCCCATCTCCTTGGCAAACTTCTGCCGGGCGGCGAGTCGCTCTAGGCGGGCCTGGATCTGCTCGGTGGTTGACCCCTCGTAGGCTCTCTTTAGGATGCTCCGGGTAGAGCTGGAGAATGCACCTTCCCGCGCCTTCTCGTCGAGCGCCGCGAAGAGGGCATCCGACTCGGCACCGTCAGGGCCAGAGGGCTCGCGCCCCAGGGCCTTGTTGACCCCGATACCTGCGCCCGTGAACAGGCCACCGAGAGTTAGACCCACAAGGCCAGCGTGGGCGGCCTCGTAGAAGTTCTCCGCTGCGCTCTTCTTGTCCGCGTATTGGATGATGTGCTGAGAGAAGTTTAGCTCCAGTTCGGTTTGCAGGAACTCCTGTGTGCCCTCTTCCGCCATGCCCGCCACGACTGCCGCCACGCCTTTACCTAAGGTGCTCTTGCCGCCCATCTTGCTGAGGCGTCCCATGAGGCGGGCCACGGGAAGGGCCTCAGTCAGGCCAATCGCGCCACCCGTGAAATACGCGGCCACTCGCTGCCCGGGGGTGGCCCCGGACGCGGCTGCATCGTCGTACATGTTCGTGGCACCCTGAGCGCCAAAGACCCCAAAAGCTGCGGCGGGGGAGCGCGTGGCTACGCTGACCGCCATCGCGGGGATCATGGAACCCGCGCCCTGGGGGACATCTGTGTTCCAGAAGGTGGGGTCCGAGAACGCCAGGGCCTCTTCAGACAGGGCCAGCTTCTCCTCGACATAGGCTTGCGCGTCTGCCGCCATCTCGCGGCCTCCGCGACCCTTTCCCCACAGGGGGTGCTGGGTGCCCTTGCGTGTAATCCCCTCTATGCGCCTGGCCGACTCAGCCCTCTGCGCGTCCGTAGCCTCTGGGGTTAGCTCTCCACTCTCAACGGCCTTGCCGAGTCGCTCATCCTCTGCGGGGGCAAAGAGGTGCCTATCTAGGAATCGGATGTACCACGATTGCACGTCTGCGGCCATGTCGTCCATAGCTGCGGGGGCGCGAAGCACTCCCTGAGTCACACCACTAGCAAACCCCTTGCCCGCTCGCTCGTAGGCCGCCGCGTCCCTCTGCGCCGTCGTTCCAAGCGTAACCTCTGGCAACTCCACGCCCTTCTGGGCGGCCCTCTCCCCGATGCTACGAAGGCGCTTCCCGACGCTTATGACGGTGGGCTCCTCGTAAGGCGCAGACGCTTGCGGGAACCGCTCACGAATGGCGGCTAGGCGCTGCTCGATGGACTGCTCGGCGGGGGCCTGCGTGGCTGGGTCTTGAAGCAAGGTCTACTGGGGGGCTGGGGTTTGTGCGTCCATCTCTTCGATCTTTCTCTCTAGTTCATTCAGCAGAAAATCCGCATCTTCTGCGCGCCCATCGTCCATCAGGCGCTCGACCTCACCCGTGTACCAAGGCATCACCTTCGCTGGGTTGGTGGGCTTGGGCTTGATGAACGGCTTTCCGCTAGGGAGCCCGCTGGGACTCAACTCGTTGAGAGTCGCGTCCTTCACGACTCCGATGCGAGCCTCGGCATCCTCGGCGGATTCCGCGGTCTCAGCGATCTTCCACATGCCCGTGACGGCGGCCTCGGCGGCTGCGCGCTCCTCCTCTTCGGCCTTTTCCTGCGCTAAGACCTTGCGCTTGGTTACCGGGTCAACAGCGTACAGGATCTCGTTGATGGCAGCCTCGCCCTCAAAGGGGTTGTAGTTCCCACCCAGAGCCTGTCGCATGATGGTCTGGGTCTTGATCGCCCGGGCAATCTGCCCCTCCTGCGCCTGCCGCCAGGACATATATTCTGCCTCCTCGGTCCCGTCCATGACGTGGCTAGGCATTGGCTGCTCTTTCCACCTATGCACTGAAGCAGAAACCACCTCTGCCACGCTGTTAAACAGTCCGTCTCGAGCAACTTGGTTGAGGTGCCTTTCCGTTACAGCACCGACTTCCTGCCTGAAACCCTGCACGTCCCCACTGTCCATCAGATTCTGGAGATTGAGGAGGTCCGACTCAGAGGCAACGGTCACCCCGTTTTCGTCGGGTGTAGATATCGCTGCAAACGCCCCCTCCATTTCTTGGTTGTCTTCTTGCTCGGCTAGAGAACCCAGTTGCTGATCGAGAGTAAATAGGATGTCAGACACGTCTCGCACCGTCAGTCCGGGCGTCGTTAGCTTCTCTTCTGTTTCCCGCTTAAGTTTTTCATGAGCAAACTGGGACTCGCTCATGGGCTCACCATCTCGGGCAAGATTCCCTTGGAACAGCGCGCCTATCCGCTCTACGGCCGTTCGTCCTGCCTGGAGGTTCTCAGCCTCTTGGGCGGCATCAGCCTGTTTTGCGTCGAAACCTCGCTTCTCTGCGAGCACATCCGCATCGTAGGTTCGCTTCTCTGCGAGCAGGCCAGCATCGTAAGTTTGCTTCTCTTCCCGCACCTGCTGGTCGAGTTCAAAACCACGGGCGCGAACGGCGTTCTCGTAGTCCTGCCGTTCTTTCTCTTGCTGCTTCCGTCGGTTTTCTTCTAGGGCCTCGTCTACGCCCCTAGAAACGCCCGCGCCTAAGGCTCCCCCCATGTCTGCGGCTACCCCGCCTAGATGTATGTTGAGTCCCATGGTTTAGCCGCCCGTTGTGTTGGGAGTTTCGGTCATCTTGCCACCTTTGCCGAATCCGCCAGTAGCCCAAGAGCCGAGAGCTTGACCAACGCCGCCTGCCATACCCGCCAAGAACCCAGGCTGCCCAGTGTACTGCGGAGTCATCGCACTCTGGTTTGTAGCCTTGCTCATAGCGTACTGCGCGAGGTTCATCTGAGCGTTGTTCATGGCCCCGGCCTTGCCAACCTCGAGCCCCGCCTGCTGTGCGCCGAGACCCTCATGGAGTTGCATAAGTTTCTGGTTCGTCTGAGCCTGAGCCTGGCTCGCCATATTCCCCGCCGCAGAGGTGTTGTAAAGCCCCTTATCTATCAACCCCTGCGTCCCAGCGTCCACGGTCTGCTTCTGCCCTGCGAGGATCTGGTTAGTGGCAGCTTGACCCTGCTTAGCTAACATACCCGCGGCATTAGCGTAGCCGGTCTGTATTCCAGAAAGCCCCTTTAGCAGAGCACTCTCGCCATAGGCGTACTGCTTATTCAGCAAGGCCATGTTGGCCGCTGCGTTAGCTTTGTTCGCCTTTTCGGCGGCCCCGGTCGTTCCTCCGAGGAAGTCTTTGAAGAATCCCATTAGGTTGGTCCTTGCCCTTTCAGAGCGTCTGCGATCATTTGGATCTGTTCAGCATTGTCAGCTATCTGCGCCTCTAATGCGAGTACTCGTGTCTGTAACTCTTGGGTGGTAGGGATGCGGTCCCCGAAGGAGTCGAACCGCTTATCCGCTCGGCGCTTCCGCTGCTCATCCGTAGTGCGAGCTCGGCCAACACTTCTTAGGGGTTGACTCATCCTCGAGCCCTCCTCATTCCACCCACCGCTAACTCGGCCTGAAGCTCCTCTAAGGCCCAACGCTGGCCGACCACGTTGTCCCGAAGCTTGACCCAGATAAAGGACCCGCGCTTGTTCACGGACAACCTAGGCCCCATGCCGGGACCAAAGTGCCCCGAGTCCACCGACGTTCCAAGCTCGCTGGGGGTGTCGGAGACATAGATCGTGTAGTTGCATCCATACTGCTCTGCCGCAAAGATCGCCCGCAGTCGCCTCAGGACCGTCTCTGTGTCGCCACCCGCCGCAATGGGGCCGATGGTTACATGAGAGTCAATAGCAACGCCATCGTCGTCCGCCGCGCTGCTGTTGATCTCTCGCACGAACCCGTCTTCGCACCCATAGACTACGCGCCTGTCATCCACAGAATCACCGTCTACCACATAGGAAGAATAAGGCTGGAGCGTCACGGACCCGGGGAGGTCTTCCCACCAGGCGTTGTTCTTCACGTCCCAGAACCAAGCCTTCGCAGGCGCGGTGATCGTCTCAGAGTAGGGAAGCTGCAAGAGGATTAGACCTTGACGCTCAAAGTCCCACTCCAACTGGATTCGGTACTCAGATAGGTCGATGTCCTTCAGGCGGTCTTGAATGCTCTTGTCTTGCCCATCTCGAGCATCGCTCAGGTGCTGGGGAGCTCCGTCGC
>Ga0316202_10002641_pt1 | contig 11550 bp, 8 predicted proteins | sample 3monrhotite_MG_FD_204934 | JGI IMG/M metagenome (GOLD analysis project Ga0316202, IMG submission 204934) | Microbial mat bacterial communities from mineral coupon in-situ incubated in ocean water Damariscotta River, Maine, United States -... | ecosystem: Environmental > Aquatic > Marine >... | reverse complement strand
GCCCCACAGAGGTGCCCAGGATCGCCTCGTGGAGGTTGGTGTCGACGAACAGCATGCCCTCCAATCTCGCTCCCGACAGGCGTGCTGAAGAGAGCGCCACGCCGAGCAGCCGCGCGCGCCGGAGGTCTGCGCCCCGCAGGTCGGCGCCGGTCAGGTCCAGGCTGCTCAGGACCGCGCCGGTCAGGATGACGCCCCGGAGGTCGATGCCCGAGAGGTTCATGTGGGTGATGGACACGCCCCGGAGTGGGGTGCGCGAGAGCTGGCCTGACAGAGACCACAGCAGCTCGCGGGTCTGTGTGTGGCTGTCAGGCAGGGGGCCACGGTCCGGGGGCTGGAGGAGGCGGCGGAGGTTGGCGACGCTATGGAAGTCGTCCACGGCACGCTCCACAAATCAGAGGGGGGGTGTCACACCTTGGGTGCCTCGACGTATCCATCAGCGGCAATTCCACGAATGTCGAGGGTTACAGGTGTCACTGTCTCACAGTATAATGACCCTGTTTCCGCACGAGCGCGAGTGCTCGTGTGACGGTTCTAAAGCTTCTTCCTTCCATACCGCGCATTAGGGGGTAAGGTGACACGATATCTCGCTGCCCTGTCCGTGTTGTTCGTCGGCTGCAACGACTTCGAACTCATCGAACAGAAAGAGAACAACTACGCGTCTCCGGACATCCTCGTCGATCCGCTGGAGCTGTACTTCGGCGTCATCGCGGAGGGGGAGTCCGCTCAGAACACCCTCAACATCGCCAACCAGGGCGACGCCGCGCTGGAGGTCGCCCAGGTCCTCGTGCAGAGCGACACCGGCTCCTTCACCATCCTCAATGGTGGCTTCCCGCTCACCATGCAGCCCGGGGATGCGCTCGATCTCATCCTCGACTACACCGCGGTGCAGGCGTCTGAGCAGGGAACCGCCACGGTCATCTCCAATGACCCCGATCAGCCAGCCATCGACGTGGCCCTGTTCGGCGGCTACGTCGGCCCCAAGCTCGAGATCTACCCGCCGGCCTACAACTTCGACAAGCGCGTCATCGACTGCGAAGACTCGACCATCTTCGAGCTGCGCAACATCGGCTCAGAGACCCTGTCGCTGTACGACGTCACGATGCCCGGCGCCGAGTTCGAGATCGTCGAGGAGCCGGCCCGCTGGGAGCTGGAGCCCGGCCAGGCGACCGCGGTCGAGGTCCGCTTCGAGCCGTTCGCGAACCGCCTCTACGAAGACTTCCTCACCGTCGACTCCAACGACCCCGACGGCATCCAGACCGCCCAGATCTTCGGCGTCGGCAGCGACAACGGCTTCTGCCAGGCCGTCGACCTGACCTTCGAGGTCGAGTACGAGATCGCCGACATCGCCTTCCTCATCGACACCACCTGCTCGATGAGCGGCCTGGCGACGGCGGTTGCGGCAGACTTCGCCAACATCGCCACCGAGCTCTACAACGAGATCGACGACATCACCTTCGGCGTGGCGACCTTCCGCGACTACAACTACGGCAGCTTCGGCGCCGGCGCGGACCTTCCGTTCCAGCTCGAGACGCAGCAGACCACCTCTCTGGACCGCGTGCAGGGTGAGCTGGGCTCGCTGTCGATCGGCGGCGGCTCGGACGGGCCGGAGTCCTCGATGGAGGCCATCTTCCAGGCCGCCAGCGGCCGGGGCTACGACCAGGGCTGCGACGGCTACTACGACGCCGTCGACGACGTGCTGCCGTTCAACCGCGACCCGTCGGACGCCTTCGGCGGCAACGAGTCCGGCACCAGCTCCTCGGCGGTCGAGGGCTCGGGCGACCTCGGCGGCATGGGCTTCCGCGAGGACGTGCTGTCGATCATCATCTTCGGCACCGACAACGACCTGCGGGACCCGGACCGGGGCGACCCGTCGCCGGGCGGCTGCGACGACGCGGGCAGCGACGACGTCCGCGACGCGCTCGACGCGATCGACGGCAAGCTGATCGGCGTCGGCGTCGGGATGTCGACGACCTCTCCGTACTTCACGGAGATGATCGGCATCTCGGACTACGCGGTCACCTGGAACAGCGGCAGCTCCTCGTTCACCGACACGGTCGTGACCGCGGTCGAGGACCTGGTCAACGACGCGAAGTTCGACGAGGTCTGGCTGGAGCTGGTCTCGGACGACTACAACGCGGTGGACTCTCTGACGCCGGACCGCTGGGAGCAGATCCAGTCGGGCTCAGAGGTGACGTTCACGCTGACGACGGTGGAGGGTGTTCCGCTCATCATCGCGCCCAACGACACCAGCGACGAGATCACGGTCGAGGTGTACGGCAGCATCGGCAAGCGCACCTGGCTGCTGAACACGCACACCTTCTACGTGGACGTCAGCGCGCTCATCGGCGGCTGAGTCGACACGGTCTTGCTCTCGCCGCCGCCTCTCGGGGCGGCGGTGCTTGTTTTTGTGGAGAGGGCGGTCGCTTCGGGGATGAGGCCAGAGAGTTGTTTTGCGGGTGTCCCCCACCGGGACACCGCGCGAGACCATACCCACCCCTGGGTTGGTCGGGGGACTCTCCCCGAAGCGCCGCCGCACGAGATGTTCCACGCAGGGGGAGTGTTGTGTTCCCCGCTGTGTTTCTTGGATAGAGTACGGATGACCCATATAAAGTCATTCAGACTTTATTTGAAAATCAACCCTCGCCCATCGTCCCCAACAGACCCACATTTTCACCCGCGATCTGCCGACCCGGCTCCAAGATCGCGACCGTCACGCGGCTCGTGGCACACCGCCGACCCTCGGCGTCGACCATCACAGCCTCCCAGACGATCTGGCGCCCCCCGTTCAGCTCCCGCAGCGGACGCGCCGTCGCGCGCAGGGTCGTCCCCGGACGACAGCCGCGGTGGAAGCGGGTCGTGTTCTCTGCGCCCACCGCGTTCTTCCCCGCCCCCATCACCGACAGCGCCGCCCCCACAGAGCACACGCTCTCACCGATCGTCGCGTACACCCCGCCGTGGACCAGCCCATACGGCTGCATGTGGCGCTCCGTCACCGCCACCTCCGCCACCACCTCCGACAGATCCACGGTCACAAACCGAAGCCCCACCTGCGCGTCGAAGCCAAGCAGCGCGCCGTTCATCAGCGCTGCCCGCTCCGCTGGCGCCAGCGGCAGCAGCACACCCGCGATCGCGTCAAGATCCATCGCCGTCACCCTCCATCTGTCCATCGATAACGCAGCGCTGGGCTACAACAGTGGCATGGGTGTCCTCTTCCTGCTCCCCGGCCGAAGCCCGATGTTTCCCCGACGGGAGCGGGTCAAGCCCGGGCCCAATGGCCTCGTCGGGATCGGCGGAGACCTCCGGCCAAAGACCCTCATCGAGGCCTACAGCAAGGGCATCTTTCCCTGGGATGGCGATCAGCCCATCCCCTGGTACTCCCCCGACCCACGCATGATCCTCCGGCCCGAGGACTTCCGGGCCAACCGCGCGCTGCGGAAGCTGGAGCGGCAGGGGCGGCTGGAGGTGGCCTTTGACACCCGCTTCGCGGATGTGATGCGGGCCTGCGCCGCGGTGCCGCGCGAGGGGCAGGACGGCACCTGGATCACCGAGGGCATGGTCCGCTCTTATGGCACCCTCCACGAGCGTGGGATCGCCCACAGCGTCGAGGTATACGAGGACGGAGCGCTCGTCGGCGGGCTGTACGGGCTCGCCCTGGGACGCATGTTCTTCGGCGAGTCGATGTTCCACACCCGGCGGGATGCCTCCAAGCTCGCGCTGTGGACGCTCTGCGAGCGCCTGCGCGTGCGCGGTTTTGTCGCCGTCGACTGCCAGCAGGAGACCCCTCACCTCGCCAGCCTCGGAGCGGCACCCATTCCCCGTGCCGAATTCCTGGACCTCCTCGCGGTGCACGCCGACAGCCCGGATCAGTGGGGCGCATAAGGTAAGCTCTCCGGTGCCACATTCAAACCCGGAAGGATCCTGTGAGTGAGGACAACGTCGACCTCCTGGAGCCGTCGCTCTACACCAACCGCGACCTCAGCCACCTTGAGTTCAACCGGCGGGTCATGAAGATGGCCCAGGATCCCTCGGTGCCGCTTGTCGAGCGGCTCCGGTTCCTGACCATCCTCAGCAGCAACCTCGACGAGTTCTTTGAGGTCCGCGTCGCCGGGCTCAAGCAGCGCCAGCAGCTCGATCTGCCGCTGAACACCCCCGACGGCCTCAGCCCCCAGCAGGCCCTCCGCGAGATCAGCGCCGTCGTCCACGACATGATCGACGAGCAGTATCGCACCCTCAACGACGTGCTCCTCCCGGCGATGGCTGCCGAGGACATCCGCCTGCTCCGCCGCAGCGTCTGGACCCCCGAGCAGACCGCGTGGATCCACTCCTACTTCCACCAGCAGACCCTCCCGGTGCTCTCGCCGGTGGCCCTTGACCCGGCCCACCCCTTCCCGCCGGTCCAGAACAAGGGCCTAAACTTCATCATCTCGCTCGAAGGCGTCGACGCCTTCGGCCGAGAGTCCGGCATCGCGGTCCTCCAGGTCCCCCGCTGCCTGCCCCGGCTGCTTCAGCTCCCGCCCGAGATCTCCGGCCCCAACTCGTTCGTGATGATCTCGTCGGTCATCCACGCCAACGTCGGCTCCCTGTTCCCCGGGATGAACGTCACCGGCTGCTTCCAGTTTCGGATCACGCGAAACTCGGACATGTGGGTCGACGAGGAAGAGATCGACGACCTCCTCAGCGCGCTCCGCGGAGAGCTGCACGGCCGAAACTACGGCCGCGCGGTCCGCCTGGAGGTGGCGGTCAACTGCCCCGCCGAGCTCGTCGAGCTGCTTTTGGAGCAGCACCAGCTCTCAGCGGCGGACCTGTACGCGGTCCAGGGGCCAGTGAACCTTCACCGCCTGGGCACGCTGTGCAACATGGTCGAGCGCACCGACCTCAAGTTCCAGCCCTTCATCCCCGGCCTGCCCCGCGCGGCGGTCGACCTCAACGACAACATCTTCGTGCAGCTCTCGCAGCGGCCGGTGCTGCTGTTCCACCCGTACCAGTCCTTCAACCCGGTCATCGACCTGCTGTGGTCGGCGGCCAGCGACCCGGACGTGCTCGCGGTCAAGATGACGTTGTACCGGGTCGGCTCGGACTCGCCGATCATCGACGCGCTGATCGCGGCGGCCCAGAGCGGCAAGGAGGTCACGGTCGTCGTCGAGCTGCGCGCCCGCTTCGACGAGGCCCGCAACATCTCGCTGGCGACGCGGCTGTCCGAGGCTGGCGCGAGCGTCGTGTACGGCGTCGTCGGCTACAAGTGCCACGCCAAGATGATGCTCATCGTCCGCCGGGAGGGCGCCCGCCTGCGGCGGTACGCCCACATCGGCACGGGCAACTACCACGCCGGCAACGCCCGGCTCTACACCGACTACAGCTACATGACCGCGGACCCGGTGGTCTGCGAGGACGTCCACGAGGTCTTCCTCCAGCTCACGCGCATGGGCCAGATCGTGCCGCTGTCGAAGCTGCTCCAGTCGCCGTTCACGCTGCGGCAGACGCTCATCGCCCGGATCGACACCGAGGCGAAGGCGGCGGAGGCGGGCCGCCCGGCGCGGGTGGTCGCCCGGATGAACTCGCTGACGGAGCCCGCGGTGATCCAGGCGCTGTACCGGGCCTCCCAGGCCGGCGTCGAGATCGACCTCATCGTGCGGGGCATCTGCTGCCTCAAGCCGGGCGTGCCGGGGGTCTCCGAGAACATCCGGGTGCGCTCGATCGTCGGCCGGCTGCTGGAGCACACGCGGGTCTGCTACTTCTACGCCGGCGGCGAGGAGCAGATCTACATCTCCTCGGCGGACTGGATGTACCGGAACCTCCACCGCCGCGTCGAGGTCGCCTGCCCGATCGAGGACCCGGCCCTGCGGGGGCGGATCATCGAGGAGGTGCTCGACTGGGGCCTCCAGGACAACGCCCAGGCCTGGGTGCTCGACGCGCAGAACCGCTACACCCGCGTCACGCCGGCCGAGGGCGAGGTGCCGTTCGCCTCACAGGGCGCGCTGATCCTGCGGCTGGCCGACCACGGCGTCCGCGCCCCGGTCAGGCCCGACGACCCCGACCAGGTCCCGCCGAAGAAGCGTCGCTCGAAGGGCAAAAATAAGTCCCGCTGATCGTTGAAGACTGTGGGGTGCGTCCCGACCTGGGGAGGGTAAAATAGAGTGAGGGTGAAGAGAGATGCTCGATTGGCTGCGTCGACTGGTTGATCGCGCGCCCCGGCCGTGGCCGGAGGGCATCCCACAGCTGTACCCAGACCAGCCGGACGCGGACATCTGCCAGGTCGCCTCGCGGCCGCTCGCGGCCTCCCAGCGCCACGCGCGCGTGGTGATGGTCTGCCCGCTGCACGCGTCGTCAGCCCGCCCGTCGACCGTCGCGGTCGGCGTGGGCGCCTCGCGGGTGATCCTGGACGGCCTGAGCCGGGTGCCCGGCCTGTCTGTCCGCGGCCCGGAGGACACCCCGCTGGGCGCCCTGCCGGTCGCCCGCCGCCGGATGCGGGTCCACCCGCCGGCCGACGTGATCGTCTCGGGCCGGGTGCTGCTGGAGCCGGCACCCCGCGCCGATCTCGTGCTGCTGTGGCGGGACCGCGCCGAGCAGGCGATCCCGCTCCGGGCCACCACCCCAGAGCGGCTGCTGCTGCTGATCCTGGAGGCGCTGGCCGTGTCGCTGGGCGGACGGGTGAGCCCGCCGGTCCGGTCCGCGTGGGCCGCCGCGATGCCGCCGTCGGTCAAGGCCCTGCGGACCACCGGCGCGCTGCTCGTGATGCCCTCGGCGGGGAACCCGCAGCTCGCGGCGCTGTGGCGCAAGCACCCGGCGTTCTCGGTGCCGCTGCACGGCCTCCGCCGCCGCAGCGGGGACGCCGACGACGACTGCGACCTGCTCGTCGAGGCGTGCGCGGCCTGCCCCGACGACCCCCGGCTGCACCTGATGGCCTTCGAGCGGCTGTGGGACGGGCGGCCTGGCCAGCCGGCCGCGCTCCAGTACCTCCGCCGGGCGCTGGAGCTGGCGCCGGGGCTGGGGCGGGCGTGGCTGTACGCCGCCCACGCCGCGCACCCGCAGGCCGACCGCCTGGCCTTCGCCGAGGTGGGCTACCGCCTGCTGCCCGGTGATCCCTGCGCCACCAGCGGCTACGCCCGCGCGCTGCGCCGGCAGCGCGGCAGCGCCGACCGCTGCGTGAGCATCGCGCGCGAGGGCATCGCCGCCGACCCCTACGGGCCGGGGAACTACGAGCTGGCCATCGAGGGCCTCGTCGAGATGGGCCGCTGCGCCGAGGCGCTCGACCTCGCCGAGCGCCTCCAGCGCCTCTACGAGCCCGAGATCCACGAGCGCACCCGCCGCCGGCTGTGGCAGGACCCCCTCCTCCGCACCCGCCTCTGCGACCAGGGCTGGGACCCCGCCGCCGAGGTGCGCCAGCGCATCGCCCGGATCCGCCGCCGCCTGTGACCGGTGCTACGGAGCTTTTTGCTCGAACAGCACCCGCTCGGCGACGGACAGCCCGCCGCCGGGGCGGTGCCCGGCCAGCGCCGCGCGCAGCCGCGCGTCGTCTCCCGCCAGCAGCATCCCCTGCCGGATCCGGCTGGCCGACTGGGCGCCGTCGCCGCGCCGGCCGCTGACGATGCCGCCGAGCAGCAGCGACAGCCCGTCGAGCAGCCCTGGGTGCGGCTCCAGCATGAGCAGCGACCGGAGGTCCTGGTAGTGTTCCTCGGCCGCGTCGAGCGCGCCGAGGAACAGGGCGGCCCGGAGCTGGTTGACGACCACGAACCGCTCCAGCCCTTCTCGGCCCTCGCGCCGCACCAGCGGCCGGGCCTGCGCGAGCGCCCGGTCCGCAGCGCCGGGGTCGAACGTCGGCAGCGGCGCGCCGTCCGCGCCGAGCCGGTGCAGCCACACCGACGCCGCCGAGATCAAGCTGGAGGCGAGGTTCGCGTGGATGCCCATGGTCGCCCAGATCGCCCGCTCCTGGGCGTACGACTCCAGCGCACCGGCGAGGTCGCCGCGGGCGTCCAGGATGCGCCCGCGGCGCTCGTGGAGGTTGGCCTCGCCGAACCGGTGGCCGGTCTGCCGCAGCAGCGGCAGCGCCTGCATCGTGCTTCGCTCGGCGCCGTCGAGGTCCCCGGCGGCAAATTGGAGCCGCGACAGCGTCGTGCGCAGCATCGCCTCGTGCCAGCGCTCGCCGGTCGCGGCGGCTTCTGCGAGCGCGCCGTCGAGCCCCGCGCGGGCCTCGCCGAGCTGCCCAGCGCACATCAGGGCGACGCACCGCAGCCGCACGGCGGCCAGCCGCGTCGTCTTGCGGATGCTGTTCGGCAGGGACGCGAGCCGCGGCAGCACCGCCGCGGGCTCTCCGGCCTCGATCGCGAGCAGCGCCCAGGCCACCGCGAGCCGCGTGGCGAGCTCGGGACCGAGCCCTGGCAGCGCACAGGCGCTCTCAAGCAGCGCGCGGTGCTCTGCCTCGCTGGCCTGCTGCACCCACAGCGCGTCCAGCGCCAGCGCCGCGCGGGCGGCGTCGCCTGGCCGCTGGCTGCGGGCTGCCCAGATCGCGCGCAGCTCTGGCGCGAGCCGCCGCAGGCCCGCGATGCCTGCGGCCCACTGCCCGCGGTGCAGCCCCCTGGCGTGGCCCTCAGCCTGCTCCAGCACCCACGCGGCGAGCTGCGCGTCGAGCGCCGCGGCGCGGGCATCCGGCGTGCGCGCCCGCACGAAGTCGCGCACCGTCAGCAGCATCCGGAGCGTGCCGGGGCCGGCGTCTTCGAGCAGAGACAGCCGGCGAAGCGCCTCCAGGTCCAGCAGCGGGTCGCTTTCAGGGCACAGCGCCTCGACGCCATCGGCCGAGAGAGTGCCCGCGAAGCGTGCGCAGGCGACCAGCACCGACGCCTCTTCGTCCGACAGCAGCTCCCAGGAGTTCTCCAGCGCCGCCCACATGCTCACCCGCCGCACCGGCAGATCGGGCCGGCGCGAGCGGAGCATGTCCCGCCGGGCGTCCAGCCGCACCAGGAGCTGCTCGGGGGTCAGCAGCCGGCACCGGGCCGCCGCGAGCACGATCGCCAGCGGCAGCCCGTCGAGCCGCGCGACGAGCGGCGAGAGCTGTCCGTCCTCTGCGGCCAGCCAGGGCGCCTGCGCCCGGAACAGCGTGACGCCGTCGTCGACCGACAGCGGCGCCAGCGCGACGGTCTGCTCCTCGCCGAGCCCGAGGGGCCGTCGCGAGGTGACGAGCAGGCGCGCGGTGGTCTCGGCGTGCAGCCGCCCGAGCCACGCCACCGCGTCGTCACCGAGCTGCTCGGCGTTGTCGAGCACCACCAGGATGCTGCCGCGCGCGCGCAGGCTGCGCTGCACCTGCCCGCGCCGCAGCGAGATCCCCAGCGCCGCGGCGATCGCCCGCGCGACGCCCTCAGCCGACACCTCCTCGGCGAGGTCGACAAACAGCCCGCCCGCGACGTGCTGCGCGAGGGTGGTCTTGCCGACGCCTGCCGGCCCGACGAGCGTGACGAGGCGCCCGGTGTCGAGGGCTACCCGGAGCCGCTCCTGATCGCCCCACCGCCCGAGCAGCGCGCCCGCGGGCGCGTCGATCGCTTCGGCCGTTTCGGGGGGAGGGGCGTGGGTGGTGGGCAGCTCCAGGCGGTAGCCGACGCCGTAGACGGTCTTGAGGTGGACGGGCTCGGCGGGGTCGACCTCGATCTTGTGCCGGAGCCGGAGGACAGCGTTGGAGAGGGCGCGTGTCGAGAGCCCGGTGCGGTACCCGAGAGCTTGAGAGAGCAGTGTGTCTCGGGGGACGGTCTGATTGGGGTGCGCGGCGAGGATGGTGAGGAGCTGATGCTCGTTGGGTGTGAGGGATGATGTGGAGCCATCCGGGGAGCGGATCTCTCTGCGTTCGAGATCGATGTGGACGGTTCCGAGCTTCAGCGTGCCCATGTGCGTATCTTGCCACAGGGGTCTTGTTCGCTGTTCGCGAATAGAGAATGGATATGCTGCAAAGCAGCATCGGTGCCCACGCTTTCTGCCTCGGTGTGGCACAGGCACACGACAGCCAGGATACCCTGTCGATGTGCATGTCCTCCTGACCGGCGCTTCATCGGGAATCGGCGAGGGGCTCGCCCGCTGCTTCGGCGCCGCGGGCCATCGCCTCTCGCTCGTCGCACGACGTGAAGACCGACTCCGCGCCATCGCCGCCGACATCCCCGACGCCAGCGTGCTCCCGCGTGACCTGCTCGACCCCCAGAGCGTCGACAGCCTCGTCGCTGACGCCGAGGCTGTGCTCGGACCCGTCGATGTGCTCGTCAACAACGCCGGGATGCAGATCCTCGCGCGAAGCCACCAGCTCGACCCCGACCGCGCCGAGCGACTCATGGCGCTCAACCTGCTCGTCCCCATGCGCCTCACGCGCCAGGTGCTCCCCGGCATGCTGGAGCGCGACCGCGGCACCGTCGTGGACATCGCCTCCGTCGCCGCGTTCGCCGGACAGCCCTTCGGCGTACACTACGCGACCTCGAAGGCCGGGCTCGCTGCCGCCGGGAGACAGCTCCGCTGGGAGCTGAAGGGCACCGGCGTCAACGTGCTCACCGTGTACCCCGGCCCGATCCACACCGAGATGGGGCACGGCGCCATGTCCGCCTACACCGAAGATCCGTCCGGAGGCATGCTCCCCTGGGGGACCTGCGATGAGCTGGGCCGGCGCATCCTCCGCGCCGTCGACCGCCGCCAGGACGAGCTCGTCTACCCCAGCGTGTACCGCGTCGCGAAGTGGATCCCGGCGCTGACGACACTCGTGACCCGCTTTGTCCGCGCCGACCTCGCGCGCGAGATGTAAAAAAGGAACGCCCGATGCCCTCTTTCAAAGAACTGCTCCAGAAGACCCCGCTCGACCTCGCCGAGGTCGCACGACACCTCGACGGACTCAGCCACGACCAGCGCGTCGAAGAGGTCTACGCCATCCCTGGAAAACTCCAGCGGAAGCTGTTCTCTGCCGCTGCCGCCGGCTCGCTGGGCGTCGACTACTTCGTCCCCGAGAGCACCCCGAGCCGGAAGTTCGTCCGACACTACGGCAAGAACTCCCTGCCCGTCTTCTCTCGGTTCGAGAAACGATTCGCCCGCCCCCAGGACGGCGCCGACACCGCCTGGGGCTTCAATTTTAGCCCGGTCATGGCCATCGTCGGCCCCGGTCACTTCATCCTCCGCGACGGCAGCGACCGCCACCCCGAGATGCACGTCGACTACTACGACATCCCCAGCGAGCGCATCGACGGCGCCCCGCCCCTCAAGGAGAACACCGCCGGAATCCAGACCCTGGTGTACGGGAACATGGTCGATGTCCTCCGCCGGGTCAGTGACCACGTCACGATCGGTCGCGCGATCAAGAAGGGCAAAGAAACCCACAACTACTTCCTGCTCTGCCGCGAAGCCTGAGTCAAAATAGCGCTTACTCTTTGGTTTTGGGTGGGTGGGCCGCTGGTTTGAAAAATCTGCCCCGCTTCTGGACCCGGTGTCTCCTTTCTGGATCCTGAGAGTGCCTCGCTGAAGAAGCCCAAATCGCGGCTCCTGGGCGAGGCGCTCGTGGTTGGGGGAACAGCAGTGTTTCGGTGGATAGTGGGCGTT
>Ga0316202_10002640_pt1 | contig 11550 bp, 7 predicted proteins | sample 3monrhotite_MG_FD_204934 | JGI IMG/M metagenome (GOLD analysis project Ga0316202, IMG submission 204934) | Microbial mat bacterial communities from mineral coupon in-situ incubated in ocean water Damariscotta River, Maine, United States -... | ecosystem: Environmental > Aquatic > Marine >... | reverse complement strand
TTCAGAATTCTCGGAATACTCAACGCATTCTTGCTCGGGTAGATCCAGAGCCCGATAGACCTCGCGGGCATCCGTCATCCGGCCCCGCATCAACCAGCAAGCCTCAACGAGAAATTCTTCGCGCTCATCGCGCTCGGCCTGTGTCAGTTGGGGGTAATAATCTTTCAGGGAAATCCGGCCAAACGCCACATGCCGGGCCTCGTCTTCCATAACATACGCATTGACCATTCTGGCCAATGGGTTTTGGGCCATGTCGCGGATGGCGCCGAAGGCCGCAAGCGCCAAGCCCTCAATTACAACCTGCATCGCCAGATACGTCATATCCCAGCGGCTATCGCGCAGAGCTTGATTGACGAGTTCTTGCAGCGGGTGCGTCATCGGGTAAGCGACATCAAACTTCTTCAAAAGCTTTGCATAAGCCTCGACATGCCGGGCCTCATCCATAACCTGGGTAGCCGCATAAAACTTGGCGTCGAGGTCCGGCACTTGCTGGACAATTTTTGCTGCGCACAAAAGCGCCGCCTGCTCGCCCTGCAGGAATTGCGAGATATTCCACGATTGAGAATGTCGGGTTAACTCGATCCGGTCCTTCTCGCTCATACGTTCCCATAGCGGAGAGCCGTAAAGGCCGCCCACTTCAACCGGCAATTCCATCGGGTTTTCCGGGTCGAGCTCTTGCGTCCAGTCGATGCGGTTCACCGCATCCCACTGCATATCTTTGCCCTTCTGGTAGAGATGCATGAGCGATTGGCGCCCCTCATCAAACTCCCAGTCAAAAACAGCATCAAATTCCTGCGGAACGGTCCAACTCGGATCGATGTCCGGCAGCGGATAAAGGTCGCGCAAACTCATATGTCTCTCCCCGTCAATGCAGCACTCTACAAAAGTAAACGCTGTTCACTTCTGGTGAGATTGATCGAAAAATAAGTGAAATGCAAGAGGCGACTATTCAGCCGATATTGTTTCCGGACGTACATCATCCATAGAGTTCACCGGTTTTTCGACGCCGGCTTTTTTCTTGATCGCTTTACTGGTGAGGCGTGAGCCATCGGGCGACCATCCCGGCGGGGCAAATACATAGGCCAAGGCGTGCTTAATCGATTTCGCCGATGCCACGTCAGTCACAATTCCCCACCACTCATGGATCGCAATACGGATGGGGTTATACGTTCCGAGATTCCGCACGATCCCATACCGGCAGGGCTCTTCATCCATCTCACGCTGGAAAGTGCCAAATAGGCGATCCCAGATAATGAAAACCCCGGCATAATTGCGGTCGAGATAAACCGGATTGGTCGCGTGATGAACCCGGTGATGCGAAGGGGTATTCATGATCGCCTCGAAAAACCCGGGCATACGCTTGATCACTTCGGTATGAATCCAGAACTGGTAGATCAGATTGAGGGCCCCGCAAAAGGCGATCATCGCGGGTGGAAATCCGAAAAGGATCATCCAGGCTCCAAACCAGATAAATTTGACGGTGAGAATACTGAACCATGGCTGACGCAGAGCGGTGGTCAAATTGTAGTGTTGCGAAGAATGGTGAGTGACATGATCCGCCCAAAACCAGCGAACTGTGTGGGCAAATCTATGCGACCAGTAATAAACAAAATCATCCAGCACAAAGCAGATGATCCAGACATACCAGGCCCATCCAAAATCAAAAAGAGCGAAGGGCGAAATAAAGCCCAGCCATAGAGCGCCAACAGCGGCAAAGGCGATACCTGCAATCGTGTTGCCGAGTCCCATGATCAGGCTGGCACCAGAATCGCGCGGTTCGTATTTCGCTTTTCCGGTCTGGCGCGCATAGATCAGTTCGGCAATGACCAGCACAATGAAAAAGGGAATCGCGAATTGGATAGGATCGGGAAGTTCAGTCATTCGGATTTCCTGTCAGGCGATTGCGCCACTCAATGGCCGCATCGGGGTTCGCAAGGTCAAAAACCGCCCGCGGAAACGTAAAATCCCGGAATCGAATATCGAGCACACCGTCCGCTGCATCAATCTGGGCAATGGAGTCAGCGTCGACAATGCGGCTCACGAAAATATCGCCTTGCGCAAGAACCAACCCGATTCGATCGCTGTCCTTGTCGATCACCAGCGCTGCTTTGCCTTCGGCGGAAACTATGCCGCCGGCCGAATTGAAACTTAGAAAATCCTGCTGCAAACGTGCCGCAGCCTCTTGCACGGTTTCAATCCGCGAAGCTGTCCAGCCGCCCAGCCACATATTCAGCCCGATCAAGGTCGCAATGGCGATGGCTGATACCAGAATGATGATCAGTGAAGTCATGAATGAAAGTTTGGCATGAAAAAGGGCGGAGGCAAGACCCCCGCCCTAATTCAATTGTCGCAGGCAGTGCCTAGCGGCGTGCGCGGAACGTTACGCCCCATGTACGCGGATCGCCAGGATAGCCGTTGATATTACCTGGCAAGGTCGAGTCGAATGACCCTTGCAGGTATTCTTCGTCAGCCAGATTGCGGCCCCAGACTTGAACATCCCAGTTTCCGTCAGCACCGGTTAGACCGATGCTACCATTCAGAAGCGAGAAGCTGTCTTGAACCTGCAGCGGATCGAGCTGCGTCGTCAGGAAGGCATCAGACCGGAAGAAGACCTCGCCGCGCATGTAGAATTCCAGATTGTCGGAAATCGGACGCTGATACAGCGCTGTCACATTCCCCTGAAACTCAGCACTGCCACGTTCACGTCCGGAAAGGTCCTGAACTGGAACAAGCGCTGGAGATGTTGCACTCGCACGGAAGATACAATTGGACGTGTCCGAAACCGGGCACGGACCATTCGTAAAGCTGACATATTTGTCTTCCCACAGCCAGATAACACCGCCGGTGAAGGTCAGGCTATCCATAGGCTGGAAGAGGGTTTCAACTTCCAGACCTGTAATCTGGATTTCACCCGCATTATCCGGAACAAATGATGAGCCGGTGAAGACGTTGGTCTGGAAGTCTTCAACATTCTGACGGAATGCCGCAGCATTGATCATCAGCACATCGCCAATGGTCGTTTTGACGCCGACTTCCCAGGCCGTAACAGTCTCAGGATCGAAGGTGAAGCTGCCAACACGTGCCGCAGCAGAATCGAGCGCGAAGCCACCGCCCTTATAGCCTTGCGTATAGGAAGCATAGAGATTCACATCATCGGTCGCATCATAGCTTGCGATAATCGTTCCCGATAGATTTGAGTCCGAACGCGATGAGTTGAAGTTCGGAGCCGGCGGGAAGAATTGTAGTGCGCCGAGACCGAGCAAAGTGTTGATGTTCGGATCAGCCGCCGCCGCCTGAGCTCCTGCCACAATCGCGGCAAACCCAGCCGGGTTGGCCCCTTGTACAAAGGCAACGTTAGCAGGCGTAAACGGTAGGCCTGTTGCTTGGGTGAACGCACCCGGGAAAATCAACGCGTTAAAGCCGATTTGAACAAAATCGAGCGCTGCGAACGGATCCTGAATGGAAATGTCGCTGCGTGCGTCCTTGTCGTCATTCGTATAGCGCAGACCGCCGGTCAACGTCAGGCGATCAGTTGCGTGCCAATCCAACTGGCCGAAGACAGCCATACTATCATTATTCTGCCAGAATGTTGACGACTGACCGGAGCCAGCAGCCAGATATTGCCCTGGCACACAGCCACCAATGAACGGGCCTTGTGGTCCGTTACACAGCGCCTCGACAAGTCCAACGCCACTGCCTGGTGTAAACGGATTGCCGTCCAGATCGGAGAACAGATCAGCGAACGGCCGGAGCAATGGGCCCTGACGTGTAATATTCGTCGTGTTCAAATTCTGGTGGAAGAAATAAGCACCGAAGAGATAGTCAACATTCCGATCACCTGTGGAGGTCATCCGGAATTCCTGCGTCGTCGTTTGATAATCCTGATCCAGGAAACGACGTTGGTTGAACGGCTGATCAACCCAATCCGGGTCAATATCCTGCTCTTCATCATAGGCGCGATAAGCTGTGATGGAGGTGAAGGTGAACCCTTCAAATTCCCAATTAGCCTCAACCGACAAACCACCACTATCAACTACAGACGAAACGCTGCCGTCAATTGCGATCTGACCTGAGTAGGGATTAACCGGCAACTGTGTCACGCCAAGAATGCCGAATGCTCCTGCGTTGCCTGGTGAAACCTGTGTGAACGGTGCGGCGCAGCAATTTTCATCAATCGACTGCATGTCCGCAATCAGGCGAAGCGAGAAGCGGTCATTCGGTTCGAACATGAGCTGACCGCGGAAACCCCAACGATCACGTTCATTGACGCCGCGACCATCCGGAACGTTAGTAATGAAACCATCGCGCTGGTTGAAATTGACATCCAGTCGGCCTGCGACACCCTCGCCGAGGCCGCTTTCGACCATGGCGCGAACGGTGCGCTGATTAAAGGCACCCAACGTGACTTCAGCTTCCATGCCAAAAACATCCGATGGCGTTGCGGTCACGAAGTTGATCACGCCTGCTGAGGTGTTCTTACCAAACAGGGTGGCCTGCGGGCCGCGAAGCACTTCAACGCGCTGAACGCCGAGGAAATCCCCGATGGACGCACCGTTTCGGGAACGATACACGCCGTCGACGAAAACGCCGACCGACGGTTCAATTCCGAAGTTGAAGGTCGAGGACCCAATTGCCCGGATCGAGAAACTCGCATTCGAAGACGATGAGTTCTGCGAAACAGAAAGCGATGGAACCAGCGTTTGCAGATCGCGCACATCACGCAACTGAGACTGTTCCAGTATGTCGCCCGAGACCGCAGTAACGGCAACTGGCGTGTCTTGCAGCGTGGTTTCACGCCGCTGCGCGGTCACGGTAATCGTGTCCATGCCTTGCGCGTAAACAGGTGCTGCGGCGATAACAGCTAAGGCTAACGCGGTAGAACCGAGTGCCAGCTTGCGAATGGATTTCTGCATATTTCTCCCCCTGGATCACCGCGTTTCTCTTGCGGCGTGAGCTTTTATTGCGCCTACTAGATCAAACTTCGACGCACTTGTCAGTAGCGAACGCGCAACAGGCGAGCATCCGAATGCATAAGCACGTGCAAGACGTGTGCCGTATTGGCGTTAACAAGGGGGAAATGGGACTGTTATGTTTTTGAGGATTTTGGGCGGCTTTCTGCTGCTATTTGTCGTTCTGGCCGCGCTTGCAGCCAGTTGGTACTTCCGACCTTGGTCAGATTATTCGCCGGCACGGGTACAACAAGCCTTTCAGCCTGAGAATATTGTCGACGTCTCGCTGCACATGGCGAGTTATTTCCCGTATGCGGAATTGGAAGCCACCCACCCCGACCCGCTAGAGCGCGATGTCCGGCCCTTGGACGTGAACTATCAGTTTGACGGCGAAACGAGATCTTTGGATCAATATCTGGAAACCACCGGTTCGCTCGGTCTTGTCGTAATTGTCAATGATGTGATTGTGCACGAGCAATATCTCAATGGCGCCGATGAAATGAGCCTGCCCACATCTTGGTCTGTCGCCAAGAGCTTTGTGGCGACGCTGATCGCTATGGCCATGCAAGAGGGCAGAATTGATAACCTCGATCAACTGGCTCAGGAATTCGCACCGCAATTTGAAGGTTCGGCTTTCGGGGAGACGTCATTGCGACACCTCCTGATGATGTCGACGGGCATCGATTTTATCGAAGATTATAGCGACACCGATTCAGATATCGGTGTTCTGTTTGCTGATCCGTTTGTTTGGGGGAGCAATATAGATCAGTCGCTTCTGCAATTTGAGCGCATCACTGAAGCTGGCACCGAACTGGATTACATTTCATCGGCAAGCCATGTTCTGTCGGCCGTCCTGCGCGGTGTTTATGATCAACCCTTGCATCAGATTGTGCAGGAAAAAATCTGGACGCCGCTCGGCATGGAAAGCGATGCCTACTGGAACCAGAATGTTATGGGCGATGACGGGGTCTCCCTCGGTTATTGTTGTCTGAATGCCCGTCCGGTCGATTTTGCCCGCCTCGGCTTGCTTTATCTCGATGACGGTGTCTGGAATGGCGCACGCCTCCTTCCCGAAGGCTGGGTCGAGATGGCCACCCACGCCAATGCGCCGTTTCAAGAGTCAGATGCCACCTATTCCTTGCGGGGATACGGCCTGCATTTCTGGTTCCCGGAAACCGACCGCGATGAATTCTTTGCCGCCGGGATTTATGGCCAGTACATCTGGGTTGATCCGTCGCGTAATCTGGTGATTTCTCGTTTCGCCGCAGATCCACAATGGGGACCTCACACTGCCGAAACCTTTGCCGCCTTCCGGGCCATCGCCGCAGACGTCGCGGGAGAATAGACATGGCGGAGCATGCAACCGAATACGACTATATCATCGTCGGTGCAGGGTCAGCGGGCTGCGTGCTCGCTGAACAACTTTCCCGCGACCGGGACGTGACCATCTGCGTACTTGAAGCAGGTGGATCAGACGATCACCCGAACATCCGCACACCCATGCTATTGAAAGAAGTCGTCTCCGGCGGTCCGTTCAACTGGAATTATGAGACCGAGCCCCAAGAGCGTTTGAATAATCGCCGCATGTTCTGGCCGCGCGGAAAAGCCATTGGCGGGTCGTCATCTATCAATGCCATGCATTATATGCGGGGCGCGGCAGAGAATTTCGACGAATGGGGTGAGATGATCGGCGATCCGGGTTGGAATTGGCCCGATGCTCTGCAGCGCTTCAATCGTCACGAGAATAACGACACCTTCTCTGGCCCGTTACACGGCACGGACGGCCCATTGCACGTTCAGTCGATCCCCAAGCTCAATCCTCTGACGAAGCTGTTTCTCGAAGCAGGTGGCGAGCTCCAATATCCTGAGAACAACGACTTCAACGGTGAGAAGCAATACGGCTTCGGTCCCTATCAGGTGACGATGAAAGGTCCCCGCCGCTGGAGTGCGGCGGATGCCTTCTTGAGGCCGGCTCTTGAACGCGGAAACATCACCGTCATCACCGAAGCGCTCGGTCACAAAGTGCGGCTGGAGGGCAAAAGAGCGACCGGCGTTCTGGTCGATATCGCAGGCGAATTGACAGAATTGACAGCTCGCAAGGAAGTTATCCTTTCCGGCGGCGCGATCAATTCTCCGCAATTGCTGCAATTGTCCGGCATTGGCGATGCGGACTGGCTCAAAGCGGCGGGCGTCACGCCAGAAATCGATTTACCGGGCGTCGGCCGAAACCTTCAGGACCATCTCGATGTGGCCGCTCTCGCATCGGTGAAAACATCCGAAGCGATTGGTCTATCATTGCAACGTTTTCCGAAGAATATCTACGACGTATTGCGCTGGATGATCCGCGGGGATGGCGATTTCACCATCAACCCGGTTCAGGGCGGCGCCTTTATTTCCTCGTCTGTCGCGGGCGATATTCCAGACCTGCAACTGGTCTTCATTCCCGGCTATTCGATCAATCACGGCAAGAACACCAAAATGGGCCACGGCATGACTTTGCATGTCTGCCATCTTTATCCACAGAGCCGTGGTGAAATCCGGATCAAAAGCGCCGATCCGACCGAGTATCCGGCGATAGATCCGAATTATCTGGCGAGCGACTTCGACCTGACAGCGCTGACTGACGGATACGAGAAAGTCATTCAAATTCTGAAAGCACCGGCATTCGAGAAAGAATTTGTAGATTGGGTTGCACCGGAGCAGAGCGAAACGCGTGACGATCTCGTCACAGATATTCGCCAACGTGCGGAAACGCTCTACCATCCCACATCGTCCTGCGCGATGGGGTCGGGAGAACTGGCCGTGCTCAATTCCGATTGCAGCGTGAAAGGCGTCGAGAGCCTGCGTGTGGTGGATGCCTCTGCTATGCCGCGCCTCGTGGGCGGCAACACCAATGCACCGACAATGATGCTGGCTGACAAAGCTGGCGAAATGATTCGCGAAAGCGCCTGAGGGAGAATGACATGAGCGACGTGGATTCAAAACAGATCGAGCGCATGGACGGTGTTTTTCGCGCGCAGAAAGCGGCTTTCGAGGCCGAACGACATCGCAGCTACAAAAACCGACTGCGCGATATTGATGCGATCGGCGCGCTGACCAGAAAACATGGCGACGCCATCAAGGACGCCGCTGCGGCAGACTTCGGCGTTCGGTCGCGTTGCGAAACCCAGCTGACAGAAGTCACCTATATGACGACCGCCGTAAAACATACGCGCCGTCATCTCTGGAACTGGATGCAAAAGAAAAAAGTCGCCCTCCCGAGCAATCTCGCACCGGGTAATGCCTATATCCGCCGCGAGCCAAAAGGCGTTGCCGGGATTATCTCACCCTGGAATTACCCGTTTCAGCTGGCCTTCTCGCCAATCCTCGCCGCGTTGGCTTCCGGCTGTCGCATCATGCTCAAACCATCGGAACTGACGCCCAACATGTCGGAATTGATGCGCAACATGCTGGCCGAAGAATTTGATGAAACCCATATCGCCGTTTTGCTTGGCGGGGCGAGTGTTGGTGAGGCGTTCACGAAGATGCCCTTCGATCACCTTCTATATACCGGTTCCACCCATGTCGGCCGATTGGTCGCAAAAGCAGCAGCGGAAAACCTGACGCCTGTCACGCTCGAACTGGGCGGAAAATCTCCTGTCATCGTCGACAAAGGCTTCAAGGCCGCAGATGCCGCAGCCTCCCTCACCTTCGGGAAATTCATGAATGCCGGGCAAACCTGCATTGCGCCGGACTATCTCATGGCACCTGCAGACCAGACCCGTCCTATTGGCGAAGCCATCATTGCCAAAGTCGAGAAATCCTATCCCGACTGGGCAACAGACGAGGACTACACGGCCATCGTCTCTGACCGCCACTATGATCGCCTCAACGCGATGATCGAGGAGGCCCGCGCAGGCGGTGCCGAAATCCTTCAGGCCAAGGGCGGTGATCCCGGAAATGCTCGCAAGATTGCGCCGACAGTCGTGCTGAATCCGCCGGAAGACTCGCGGCTCATGCAGGAAGAAATTTTCGGACCTGTCTTGCCCATTCTGGCTCACGATGGGTTGGACGATGCCATGAAACGCGTCAACGCCAAGGACCGCCCGCTCGCCCTTTACGTCTATTCCAAAGACAAGAAAGTCGCGCGCCGCGTGCTGGAAGGCACGATTTCGGGCGGCGCCGTCGTGAATAACACCATGCTTCACTATTCGGTCGAGGACCTGCCTTTTGGCGGCGTCGGCGCGTCCGGCTATGGCGCATATCATGGCGAGGCCGGCTTCGAGACGTTCACCCATGCCCGCAGCGTGTTTGAAGCGCCGGTCTGGCATCCCTCCCGCCTTATCGCCCCGCCCTATGGCAAACTCTTCGACATGATTGCGAACAAATAGACCATGCTGAAAGACAAAACCGTATTGATCACTGGCGCTTCACGCGGCGTCGGTAAGGAAACCGCCCGCGCCTGCGCCGCAGCCGGAGCGAAAGTCATCCTGCATTTCAACGTCAATCAGGATGAAGCCGTTGCACTCGCCAAGGAGATCGACGCTGTCGGTTGTGTCGCGGCAGACCTGTCGCAAAAGGGCGCTGCTGATCGGCTCTGGTTGAAGGCCAAAACCATGGCCGGGAAAATCGACGCGCTAGTCAATAATGCAGGCGTTTATCGCGAGACCCCGCTCCACAATGCGCAAAACTGGACGACGGGCTGGGCCGAGCAGCTGCAAGTCAATGTCATGGCGCCGTGCGAGCTGATGCGAAACGCCATCAATGCCTGGGGCACAAAAGGCGGAGCCATCGTCAACATTGCTTCGCGCGCCGCTTATCGCGGCGATGGTCCTGATCATGCCGGATATGCCGCGTCCAAAGGCGCACTTGTCGCCGCATCGAAGACCTTGGCGCGTGCTCATGCCCGCAATAATGTTCTGATCTACACACTCACGCCGGGCTGGATTGAAACCGATATGGCCCCGTCCCGCGTCGAGGCGCGTGCTGCGGCTGTTGCCGACATTCCTTTGGGCCGTGTCGCCCAACCGCAGGAGATCGCCGCCATGACGACATTCCTGCTCTCCGGTCAGTGCGGATCGGCCACGGGTTCGGTCATCGACATAAACGGCGCAAGCTTTATGCGCTGACCCGACTCCCTATTCGCGAAAAGCCTGCTAGATTTGAGTGAACGCCGTTCACAATAGCGCGGTCGTCATTGGGGGATATTTCATGCGTTGGGTTATTCGCGGTATTGCCGCCATTTTAGGTCTCGTCATTCTCGTTTTGGCTGTCGGCCTTGGTTATGGCTATTGGCGTTTTTCCTCTTCCATGCCGCGAACGGAAGGCACAGTAGAGGTCGCGGGAATATCCGCAGATGTCCAGATTGTTCGCGATGAATTTGGCGTTCCGCATATTTTCGGCGAAACCGATGACGATATCTATTTCGCCATCGGATACGCCCACGCGCAGGACCGGTTTTTCCAGATGGATCTGATGCGCCGCTATGTGCACGGAGAATTGTCCGAACTCCTCGGTCATCTCAATCCCGGCACGGTGACCGCCGATGCTCGCAGCCGGAATCGTGGCTATCATCTCGTCGCCAATGCCGCTGCTGAAAATCTATCGCCCGAATTTCAGATCGCCGCCAATGCTTATGTCGCCGGTGTGAATGCACGCCTCGCCGAAGGGCATTACCCACCTGAATACCTGATCCTGCAGGCCACACCTGAGCCTTGGGAATTGCACGATTCCATGGCCGTTGTGGTCTATATGGCTGACAGCCTGGCCGCCGGTGAAGGCGAGGAAGTCGCCCGCCGCGAACTGGCCGAAATTCTCTCTGAAACCCAGCTCTCCGAATTCCTGCCCGGTTATCCGGACTGGGCGCCGAACATGTTGCAGGCCGAGGATTTCGCGCCCGCCCCGGAGCCCGTTGAACCCACGACCGAAGCCCAGCCGGATTATGATGACGGATCGAACGCATGGGTCTTGTCAGGCGAACACACCGCAACTGGCGAGCCCCTGCTGGCCAATGACCCGCACCTCGCGCTTGGCGCACCGGGCATCTGGTATTTCGCGCGGCTAAATTTGCCACAAGGCGCAGTTGTTGGCGCAACCATTGCCGGATCACCGCTCGTGGTGCTGGGTCGCAATCAGGTCTCGGCCTGGGGCTTCACCAATACCGGTTTTGACGTCATCGACATGATGCCGCACGCCCCGGGAAGTCTGACAACGACCGAACGCATAGAAGTCATCCATGTGCGCGGCGGCGATGATGTCACGATCACCATGCGCGATGCCCCCGATGGCCCGGTTCTGGACCCGGACTATTTCAATCTGGATGTATTCGGCGAGTCTGAGGTCGTTCTGGTCTCAACTGCGCTGGATCGCTCCAATCAGGTCGCCAGCGTCTCCTATAATCTGATGCTCTCGCAGTCCTTCGACGAGTTTGTCGAAGCCGGAGAAGGCTTCACGGCACCGATGCAGAACATGCATTACGCCAATGTCGACGGCACCATCGGCTATACCACGCCGGGCCTGCTACCCATCCGCGATGCAGACGGCAATTGGTCGGGCTACGTGCCGTATGAAGACCTGCCGCGCGTGGAGAATCCCATCTCGGGCCGCGTCGTCTCGGGCAATA
>Ga0316202_10002638_pt1 | contig 11558 bp, 7 predicted proteins | sample 3monrhotite_MG_FD_204934 | JGI IMG/M metagenome (GOLD analysis project Ga0316202, IMG submission 204934) | Microbial mat bacterial communities from mineral coupon in-situ incubated in ocean water Damariscotta River, Maine, United States -... | ecosystem: Environmental > Aquatic > Marine >... | reverse complement strand
ATTGTAGGCTCAATAGCATCTCTGACAGTCTGGGAAACAACTTTTGGGATAAGCATTGGCTGCTCAAAAGCAAACTGAGTATCGTAAAAATCTTCTCTTTTAACTTCACCAGAATCAAAAGAAGACTTACGTTTATTATCAGCTTGAATCATGTCATCAAGAGTAAATTTATGTCCGGGGGAACTCGGAAGAGTGCCGTTGTTTTTCCAGATGCTATACATCCGGTCAAACTTCTGATCAAACTCTCTTTTGACTGGAGCCTTATCAGCAAAAGCTTTTAATCTACTAAGAGCATTTGCATCAAGACCTTCGTCTTTGAGTTTGTCAGCTACAGCATTGTCGACTGCATGGGTAATTCCATTTTCAGTATCTTCAACGATACGAAGGATAGTTTCCTTCTGTCCATCGTCAAAGTGCTGTTCAATGGCGCCCTCGTCGACCCCAATTAATCTATCGCTCATTTGTTATCTCCTTACAGATCAACTTTAATCACGAGAGCAAAGTAGTCTCCAGCAGAATCGGAAACAGCATGCTCAAACATTGCAGGAATACCTTGAGTACCAGAACCACTAAGGCCAAGGCCAGGAACAGTCTGGACTTTCTTCAAGGTGTTAAATTGATGGTCACTATTCAAATTAGTAAGTGAAGTTCCAGCACTTACTACAGTACCAAGTCTGGTACCGCTTCCGCCGTTGCCAGCAATTTTGTACTTGTCAATACAGCGGCCAACAACGTAGTTAGCAGATCCAGTATTGCCATCCCAGGCCATAAGACGTCCCGGAGTAGTATTAGCAGTATTGTACTGTTTGCTAACAGCCTTATGGTTTCCGGTAGAAGTACCATCTCCAGCAACTCTAACAATGTCTCCAGGCTCAATGGCGCGTTCACCATCAGTAATCGCCGGAATAACAACAGAGTAGTTACCCATGAGAACTGAAGGCATAAGATCACGCTTGTAATTGGTGTACTTAGACTTAAGAACTTCAGAGTAAACTGGAGCAGTAATTACACCAAGCGGCTTAACATTTTGAACTAGCATTGTGCTAGCACCTTCATCAGTGCCATCGGTAGCAACCGCTGCACCGCCAGCAGTAGCATCATCAATGTTATGGGTTCCAAAATCAGTATCTAAAGCAGTGTACTGAACAGTGTACTTACCCCAAGCCGCAGGAGCGAGTGCTCTTGCTGCAAACTCTTCGTCAGTAAAAGTATTACTGGAGCTAAAGTTAGCAGTAACATTGGCTCTACCAACAAAAGTACCAGGCAACAGAACAATGGGATCATCGTCATGAAGCTTGTCTAACATCGAAATCGGAAGGAATTTTGCGGCTCTAAGACCCTGAATGGAAGGTCTTACACCTTCGTAAAGCTCTTGGTAAGGGTGATGAATTTTTTCATAGCCCCTTGCAATTCTAATTGACATTTAAGTCTCCTTATTAAATTTGATCCATAGGATCAATTTGTTCTTGTTTACGGTTAATGACATTTTCTTCTTTTGTAGATCGTACAACCGGAGGTTTTTCCTCTGCGCGATCTTTTACAAAAGAAGGAAGCCCTTTGGACTTAAAGCTACCTGCTAACTCAGGCACAAGATCCTCAATGCTATCTCTTAAGCTTTCAATACTCCTAGTAGTAACCTTTTCAACTGCGTCAGCAAAAGTATCACTGTCTTTGATCGACTTGACGTGAGGCTTTTGCAATTGCAGTTGCATAGTTACAAGCTGAGAAGAAAGCTGTTTTTTAAACTCTTCGTTGAGAACAGCATTTTGATCCATTAAAGCATTATATTCACCAATTTTGGTATCATACAACTGCTTTGCCTTTGCTAACTCTGCTTCAAGTTCGGCGGTTCTAACTTGACTATCCGCTAAAGCGGTTTCTAAAATTTTAAATGTTTTATCAAAATTCTCAGAGGATTCAACTTGCTGAGTATTATCAGCAACTACCTCGGGTTCTTTGTTTTGAATTTGGTCGCTCATAGCTTCCTCTGATTCCTTCCCGTTTTGGGACTTGTTTAAAAACGCATTCTTAAAGTAGTTTTCTATGATCTCTTTTGTTTGGTCAGCCGTGACGTGTTTTATTAAGGCTTTATTAAAAGACAGTCTTTTTTCTATAAGACTTTTGTCTTTATCAAAGTCACCTTCTAAGCTTTTAGCAATCATGTCTAAATCAAATCCTTCATTCAAAGGTTGCTTTTCTTTAGCCTCCTTGAACGTTTCTGGGACCGATATTCTGACTGATCGCTTAACATTATCTAATCCGTAAGGTAGCTCGTCTTTTTCATCTTCTGATTTAATCAATTCAGTGACTCTTCCATTAGAGTCTGTTAAAGCTATAGAGCACACGCCTCCCATGGCATCTGCTGTAACGACTTGAACATTCTCTTCTTTAGATTCGGGGACAAGCGAGCTATCAAAATCTGCACTAAGGATTCCAGCAAGTTCATTTGCTGGATGATTAACAAAAGAGCACTCTAGGTACTTCATCTTACCTGTAACTAGATAAGCCCTATATTTAATTCCGTCAACATCATAAACACTTCCTGGTCTATGATTACATACTTCTTCTTCTTTTTCAGCGTCATTAAGCCAATCGTGGCCACAAATAGAGCACTGCGCTTTATTGCTACTTTGGCCACTAGAAACTGTTTTGTATCGGCCATCTAATATTTTTTGTTGAGCATCTTTATCAGATATAGTTCCGCCTATAAGTATATATCCTGATCCCATGCTTGTCCCATGGTCAGGGTGCTTCCAATCATTAGCGAACTTATCGTCATCCCATAATTGCACAAACTTTTGTGCATCTATGCGACCAATAGGCTCTGACTTAGAATCATGATGTTTAAGGAATGGCTTATCGTAGCCGGCATTACCGCCGTTGTCTTTAGAAACCCAACTAGGTGCGCCTGCTTTTACGCCTTTACCTGGGTAAACACGATTGTTTAAAAGGTATCCTGCATGAGTTGCTCTAATTGCAACTCTAAAGGCAGGTACATTATTTGAACCATAAAAGTCATCTAAAAGGTCAGCAGCATCTGAAAATATATTAGATCTTTCCGGCATACCAAAAAGATCAGTAAATCGGACTTGTCTACTCATCTGCTGTATCCTCTCGGTTCAAACCTATGGATGAGTCATTCAAAAAGTAATTTGACACATCACGTTTTTTTATTTCTTTTATATTTTTTATTTCAAAATTTTCTACATTATCTTTATCTACACTTATAATTTTTACTTCTTCAATATCATTTTTTTCTAAAGCCGCTAAATAGCCGTATTTATGCGAAAAGTCTGTATTTTGTACAGCAATAGCCTTTAGCTCTTCTTTTAGTATATCGAATACACTACTAATTCTTGATAAATCTATATTTATTTTAGAGTCCTTTTCTAAATCTATCTTTAACATTATCATAGCCTTACGATTGAGTTTTATCAACGGTATACGTATATGTTTAGATAAGAAGGACGTTATATCGTCTTTGATAAGCATTTTACTAGCGCCAATTTCAGCGTTTGCATCTCTGCTTCCACGCTCTATTTCTGGCAGCAAATACTTCTTTGCATCTGCAACCATCATCTCTGTTTTAGCAATTAAACACTTTTTAATATCGTCAGAATTAACTATTGTATTATATTTAATACTTTTAGTAGCAAATTCACATATATTATCGCACATTTCTATCCATGAATATGCAAGTTGATCATATAATTGTTGTGCAACTAAGTTGTTTTGAGCGACTGCCTTTTTAGTTTCTGCCTTACCGTTTTGATTTTCAGGTTTAGCTTTATTTTCTATGGCATTTATTGATCCTTGATCATTAGGCATAGTAGGCGATGCATATAATTCAAAATAGGTATTTTTGCGATCTTGATCTACATATTCCTCTTTATTTAGATATTCAGTTCTTAACTCATCTTGAGTTATAGCATTTTGTAAAAAGAGCTGAATGCCATGATTTTGATGTGCTCTCATTTCCTCGCGATCAATATCAGGAAATTTGAGAGTAACTCGAGTGTCTTTATTTAAATCGAAACCGCCCTCTAAAAGCAGTATATCTAGGACTTTTGCTGTAAACATTTCTGCAAATACATTTTGTATTTCAGAACATGCATCAACTAAGCTTTTAGTAACAGTCTGTGCAGTGGCTCTATTTGCAGTATCTCCACGACCCAGATCGATACCAGATAATCTCAAACCGCCGAGCACCCTGTTTTCAAAATGAGATAAATAAGGTTGAAGGTCTAATACTTGGCCTTCTGTGCCAAGCATATTTATTTCTACGCGCTCTGTAGTAACAAGTCCTCCTTCAGGAGGAAGAGCGTCAACTTGTGAACCTATCATGTCGACTTCTGAGTAACTAGAGCCATCAGGCGCAGTTACGTACCCTGCCGGCTTATCTTTACTGCCAACCTTGGCATGGAAAAGCGGGAATGTGTGTTTATGAGTTACAAGTTCAGCAAGCTCTTCTAGTCTTCTAAGGGCTCTAATGTCTTCGAGTACAGGAATTATATAAGGAGTACCAAAAGTAAATCCTGATTTTCTATCTAAAGTAAAATGCACTACATCTGATGCACTAAACTTTTTTTCCTTTTCTGAGTCCCAAAGCTGTTGTTTCCATTGCACTGGTCTACCAAAGTCATTCTTTTTAACAGCCATACTGGTAGGATCTGAAGGATAAAGTCCAGATATAGGCTGCATTGTTTTACCAAACATCCTTATAGCAGAACCACTAGACCTAAGAGGATCCCTTTTTAAAACTAACATAGAATTGCCATAAGCAATAAGATTAGTTAAAAGCTCTCTAATAACACCAGATATAGGTTCTCCGGTAATAAGCTCTATTTCTGCAAACCTGTCTTTTACATAAGCTATAGCTTCATTGTCTTTGCCATGAAGGTACCAGCCCTCTTTCATGACAAGCTCTCTATGTCTTCTTATAGAAGCAGCAAAGTAAGATTCTACGTCTAAAGTTTTACCTATTTCTCCTAAATTATACATAGGAGTAATAAAACTATTTTCTGAACCAGAAGACAGACTAGGGTAGCCTCTTGCAGAAAGACTGGTTTTATAATAGAGTGTAGATACGGCTTGTCTGGGTGAGCCCTTTATTACTTTCTCTACAGAAGCAGAGCCTTGACCTTCAGACAATTTAAGGTCTTCCTGTTTTGGCTTTGTTGTAGAAAAGAGTGAAGCGACTCTATCTAGAAGACCCATCTGTATCCTTTAACATTTGCTTTATTTGATCGTCTGTTACATCTATTTTGCAAGTTCTTAATATATTTCTTACAATTTCTTCTGAAGTTTCTGGCAAATTAATTTTATCTATAGCAGGTATTACTAACTCGGACCTTTCTCCAAGAGTAGACGATTTTTTTAACAACCTTATTGGCTTACTGTCAGAAAAATATTTTTGACGCATTTTATCTGAAATATCAATTGTATACTGATTTGAAGGCACATTAAAACCACTAATGACTTCATCTAGCACTTCTTCTGCTGCACTGTCGTCCATTAAAGCACATTCTTCTAATGATTCATCTAATATTGCAGTTAACATTAATTCAATATCATTTAGTATTCTAATTTGAAACTTAGTTTGTAAAGCAAGCTGAGAATCGACTAATGAGCGCTGTATTTTATTGTTTTCTAATAAAAACTCTTTTTGTATACCTGAGACTACATCATCTAATCCACCTGACATGCCTTCAAATAAATTTAAAAACATATAGCATTTTGCATATACTTGAGATGTTATAGGAGCATTTAATTTTAATAATAATCTTTCATATATCTCCTTTATCATAGAAGAAAGAATACCTTTTATTCGATTTACAATCATTGCGTTTATGTCTAGCCCTTTTAATTGATTTATTACTTTATTAGAAAATCCAATAGAAAGTTGAACAGAAAGCGTTCCTGAAGATACTTTAATTAAGCATCTTAGCATTTTTATTATATCTTTATCTATCTTACTAATTTTAGTTAAGATTCTTATGAAGCAGCATATTTGGTCCTTGGTCACTTTATATGCGCTAGATTGCGCAGCGGTATTAAATACCATTCTATTTTTAGCAGATATTTGCCTATACATATTTTCAGAACCAGAACCTATCATAGTCGCATCTGTATATAGTGAGTCTTTAAGTTTTTGCTCGAAATTCGCCTTTATTTTATCTTCTATAAGATCTGTAGCACTTAGGTCAGTTTTTTCATAACCATCTAATTGTCCGGCGTTTACTTTTATAAATTCTGAACTAGAATAAGTAGGATAATAACTATACATGTCTATGGATGAATTTCTTGACTTTCTTACTGCGATGTAAGACGTCCAAGGATTATATTTTTGATCAGTTGTTGTATATATATATCTAATGACATAGTCTAATATCAAATCATAATCATTTTCAGATATTTTTTTTAATGCTAGATTATCTAGCCTACTGAGTTTTTCAGAGTTAATTGATTCGACTGTTCTATCTAAAGCACTATTGTTTTCATTTAATAACTCACTATATATTACATCTACTGCAGATGCAAAAGCAGTTGCTGCAACCATTTTTGCTGCGGATATTGCTGCAGATTGAGGAGACGCTGCTATTTCAGCCATTTTAGGTAAATTAAATATGTCTTGATATTTATTTAAGGTATAGTTTAACATCCATAGTGATGAAAACAAAATTAAGTCACGTTCCGCTACTCCGTTTAAAACTTTACTTTTTAGACTACTTACCCTAGTTGCATCAAGATCTGGATTTCCTGACAACGTATCAACAACTGTTAATGAGTACTCTAGTTTTAATTCTTCGTATTTTTTAACTGCTGTAATAAATAACGCAAAACTTATCCTAGCTCCATTAGGTTCTGCGCTGTCTTTTCTTATAACAGCAGCCCTTATATCTTGAAGCTCTTCAGGCACAGGAACGTAAGTAGCTCTACATTTGTCATCAAATAATTGCAATAGTTCATTTCCTAAGTCAATATCTTCTTTAATATCAGAAAATAACTTAGCTACTTCTTTTTCATTATTGCTTTCAATATCAGTGTTATCAAATGACCTGTTTTTTACTGAGTCGTCATTTAATTCTCTTTCTTTTTTATATTTTTTTGGCTTTTGCCTAAAAAAAGACATTATACATTTCTCCTGCCATTATAGTTGCTTCTAGGATTTTTACCGTAGTATCCCATTCTAGGTCGAACAGAATCACCTTTAGTCCTAGAAATAGTTTGACGTCTAGAAACGTATAATCCAAGGTCTCCGCCCTTTATTAGGTTTTCTCCTTGGTCTTCATCAGATCTTTTTTGTGGTTTAAGGTCTGCCTGTACTTGTTTTTGGAATGTCTTGGCCTCTTCTAGTTCTATTTCTCTGTCTAAGTTAGCAAGTTCAGGAAAATTATGCTCTTTATCAGAGTCGCTGCCAAATCCAAGCGAATAAGCAACATCCATAATATATTCTATTTTTTTCATATCACTAAACTCAAGAACATGTCCCATAATAGCTAACATCCATGCAGTAAGTGTATGCTCATAATCTTGTGAGTACGTAGGTACACCTGAAGGACTGTATTTAATAATTTTAAAGTTTCTCATTTGCTGTAATATACCTATGTCAGCAAATGGTATTTCACTAGGCACAATACGTGTAGTAGTATCTTCAGACTGAGGAAATATTACTTGGCGCATTTCTACTGCTCGACAAGATGCGTCAACCATAAACTGTTTAACAGGCTTCTTAATTGGCAATCCACTAACAGGGTCAGATATTTCTATGTTTGTATTCATAGTAATAGGTTTAACGCGATCCTTATATCTTGTTCTTTCTTGTGGGTAATCGACATCATACTTCCACATCATCTCAACTTGGACATGTCCATATCCGGCATCAACATATATAAATGCGGTTTGATTACCCCATTTTTTGTCTAAGTCCATTATCTTTTTAATGGCTTCTATTTGCTGGAATTCTTGAGTTCTTATAATATGTTTTTCAACATTTTTATATATTATTTTGCCATCGACATTCATTGCTTCAGTTACAACAATATGGGTGCCAGTGGTTTTACCCCAATCAACTCCAATAACATATTTAGAGTCTGTGTGTGAAACACACTCTTCGTATGTATAGTCAGCAAGGGTTCTATTTACGTCTTCACTCCTAAATACACCTTCTGCTTCATCACCAAACTCTGCTAAAAACTCTCGATCAAAACCAGTTTTAGAATAGTTTTGTTTAAACATATGTTCTACTTTAGGACTCCAGCTAGGAGACTCTGCAGATATAAACCAAAACTCTTTAAAGCCTTGGCTTTTGTCATAACACCAGTTGTAAAGTTTTTTACGTATACCTGTAGGAGTAGAAGACACTATTAGTTCACATGTTGGGTGCGACGCCATAATAGCCATAATGACCTCAATGTCGCCATCATTAATATAGTCTACTTCGTCCATAATAATAAAGTCTGCGTCCTGACCACGAACTTTATCTGACTTTGCACCAGAGTGTGCGCCAGAAGACCAACCACGTATAACTCCGCCGGAGCTAAACTCAATCATCTGTGGATTAAGCACATTACGTTTAATCATACCTGGCATATTTAACGTACTTGACCTGCCTATGAAATCACGCATAGTGTCAAAGATTTTTGCAACTTGCGGCTGATATGGTGCAAGTACAAGTATCTCAAACTGTCTGTCAGTAAGGCCACCATTAGTAAACAACTTCCAAAGAGCAAGAACACTCATTGCTTCGGTTTTACCAACACGACGTCCTGCACGTATTGCTTTAAACTGAGATGAGCAACGCATTATTTCTTGTTGATACCATCGAGCTTCCCAATCAAATTCAAACTTAGCCCAAGCAACTGGATCTTGTATTACTTTATAGTGCTCTTTTTCTTCATCAGATAAATCTGACGACTCTAATTTTTTAGCTAATAATCTATAGTCGCCTTCACATGTAGGCATAAAGGGCTCAGACGTTAAACCTGAGTCATACATATCTTTATAGTGATTAACACATTTTTTGCAAAAATGGCAGTCTCTTTTAATTATAGGCTTATATCCATTTGCTTTATAATCATCCATAGGCATATAGCTTTCACTATGATCTATGCCTATTTTTATTGGCTTTTCACCTTCAATTTTTATTATTTCTTGTTTTTCTTTTTTACTAGACATGCATAAACGTCGCTTCATTACCCATAGCAGCCCTTGTATTCATTTGTGAGTTATGAATAGCTTGCATAGCTCGCTGTCTCTGAGTAAAACTTGCCCTAGTATCTGCAAATCCATCTCCTAGGTCTGCAGATAATCCACCTTCATTTGCAATCGCAGCCCTTCTTTCGTAAGAAAAAGACTCTATTCCCTGAATTGCTCCACTTGCAGCAGAAAAGCCTAAAGAAAATAAGTCATTAACTATCCAAGCTTGACTAAATGCCCTAAGGCCCATACCTATACCAAGCCTATTTGCTAAACCCATATTTCCTTTAGTTTGAAGCGTTTTATCAGCATTTAAGGCGCTCAATATATTTGTAGGGCTTGCTCTACGTCCTCCCATAGCTCGTCTAACACGCTGATTTGCTTCTGTTGTAGAAGTATGTATGATAGGCGTCTGTTTACTAAAAAGTAAAGGGTTCCTCGTGTAGTTTGCATGCAAATTTACTACAGTTTGTGCAGGGCCTGTTGCAGCAAAACCGCGGCCAGTATTTCTCATTCCATGATATAGTTGCTTCGCAGTAGTCCCTGAGCCTCCTGGGCTAACACCAGGAATATAGCCCATTAAAGGTTTGCCACCAAACATTCCTGGCGCACCCATAAGGCCTGCACCAAGACTTTCAATTCCTATGGCAAGACCCATATCTAGTGCCATATTGCCTACACCATAGTTTTCCATACTAGACGCAGTTGTCATTGGCTGAAAAGAAGAACTATCTATTGGTCTATCGTAAATTGGCATTATTTGCTTATCCTATGTGCATGAAGTGTTGCATTGTAAGAAATGTTACTAAAGCTTCTTCCTTGTGGTCTTTGTGCAGCGCCCTGAGTTCTTCCTAAATTACCTGATTTTACTGCAGCTATTCCAACACCAGTTCCAGCCGCAAGTCCTGACAAAGACCCTATCCCCAGGGCTGGACCTATAAATTTCATTGCTGGATCTACAGCACCGCCAAACATTCCACTACCTTTACCTAACATTGCACCGCCCATAGTGAATGGTAATTTTCCAATACCAAGTGCAATTTTCCTAGCACTAAAATTTTGTGCTTTACGATATGAATCAAATCTATCAAGCCTTTGTTTATTGGCTTTTAAATTTTTAAATACCGTTTTGCTATCACCCATGGCTTCTTTAATATTGGCAGATGTGTTTTTAGCTCTATTAGATACTGTAGATGATTCTGCAGACCTTCTTCTTGCCCTATTTGTCTCTCTTCTTAAATTTCTACCTGCAGTAATTTCTTGCTTGGTCCTTTGCTTGAAAGAAAAAGACTGCCAAGAAGAATGGTAATAAGCGGGAAGGCCGTCATCTACATTACTTGTCATTCGATCCATAGTACGACGCTGTCCATACTCACTCATGCGCTGACTGCGATGAATAGTCCTATCGTAATCTCCTCCAGTTTTAGACTGCTGTGTTTTTCTCGCACTCTTTATGGACATTCTGGAGTTATGTGCTGTCCTGCGTTTTGTAACCAAGTCTGATTTTAAGCTATTAGCGGTTCCACCGAGATTACTACCGTATCTGCCGTGAGCCATAATGCCTGCTCTACCTAACTGAGTTACACCAGCTAGGCCAAAACCTATGCCAACACCTGCGCCTATTGCGCCAATACCGAAATTTGCAGCACCAGACATTTGATGCCCAAATTTTTCTTTTATACCGGAACTAATTCCCATTCCAGCAGCAGCAATACTGCCATATCCTCCAGCTCTTGCAAGTGCTCCTGAAATAGTGGCTGCACTCCCGGCTTTATCAAGCCCCGCCAGACTTTTATCTATTTGGCTTTGCACACTACCAGTAGTCCGCCTGAGTTCTCTTTCTGCTGCTCTACCGCTTCTTGCTGCTGCCGTAGTGCCATGAGTAGCGCTTTGAGCTCCAGTTGAAGCTTTCCTTAATTTGCTTGCTTGTCTTACCATTGCTTTAAGAAATGACATATTTTACCTATCTAAAATGGACCAAAGTTATTGCCAGATCTAACTGCGTTTATTGCAGCAAGACCACCATATCCTAAGCCAAACATGCCTGCCGCCATATTGGTTTTCCCACCTCTTAATGCGGCAGCTGTAATACCAGCGTGCATACCAAATGCTGCACCAGCCTCTACGGTTCTATTTATCGGATTATCTTGACCCAAGACTAGAGGGGCTAAAGCATATGAGCCTATAGCAGCTGCACCTATAGCTCTTGTTGAAGCCCTAAGGCTGTCTTTATCTTCACTTACAAATTTATTAAAGGTAGTTTTCCCCTTAGGATCAATTTGCGCACTTATTTTCTTGCCTTCAAAGTATTGTCCTAATGTCATGCCCTTATTTGCATCATTTTGTTTAACTAACTGCCG
>Ga0316202_10002634_pt1 | contig 11572 bp, 7 predicted proteins | sample 3monrhotite_MG_FD_204934 | JGI IMG/M metagenome (GOLD analysis project Ga0316202, IMG submission 204934) | Microbial mat bacterial communities from mineral coupon in-situ incubated in ocean water Damariscotta River, Maine, United States -... | ecosystem: Environmental > Aquatic > Marine >... | reverse complement strand
CGGCACCGTCGGGAAGGCGTGCTCGAACTCCTCGGTCGCCAGATCCAGCGCAAGCTCGGTGATGTCGAAGTCGTAGCAGCCAAGCACCGCGATGCAGACCTGGAAGGTCGGGGTGAACACCAGGTCGAGGTCGTTGGACCAGCTGGAGAGGTAGGTCGCCGTGGTGTCGATGGCCGGCTGGCCCTCAGCGGGGATGACCACCGGAGTGTCCGCGGTCGTCACGAGCTGATCGTCGACCAGCCAGCCCACGCCGTTGAAGACGGTGTCGTTCTTTGGCTGGAGTGTCGCGTAGAAGCCCACGCTCGCGATGCCGGCGATGACGTCGTAGTAGTACTCGAAGAGGGTGTTCTCGAAGCCCTTCGAGGTAAACTCCAGCGAGGCGTTGTCCGAGCCCGACAGCAGGAAGGGCTCAAAGATCGTGCCGCCGGTGACAGCAACCGACTGGCGAGCGATCTCTGATTCCCAGCTGTAGATGTCGATGTCAAACTTCAGCGAGACGGTCGCCGCGAGGTTCGCGACGACGTCAACGAAGCCGGTCTGGGGGATCGGGATGAGGTTGAGGTTGAGGTCGTCGGGCCAGGTCAGCGTGCTGACGCCGTCCATCGAGACGTTCGCGCCACCGTCCGCGACGATCTGGAAGCGGACCCCGAGGAGGCCGTCCTTTGGCTGCCAGCCGGTGTCCAGCTCCGAGTTCGCGAACAGGGGCACAAAGCTGTCGACGAACAGCTCGTTGACATCAGACTCGTGAGCCCAGGCTTGGGAGAGGAGCAGCAAGAGCACGGACGACCTCCATCAGAGGCCACACAGTAACGCACTTCTCTTTCACTTTGCCGAATTCTGCCCGCTCCTACCCAGGGTCTCGCACTGCATCGATCTCGAAGCCGGCCTCCGTGAGCGCATCCGTCAGCGCCACCGCGTCGCCGGTCACAACCCACAGCCCGCCCCCGCCCCCGAACAGCGCCTCTGCCTGCCCTGCGACCGCCGCCGCGCTCGCGGCCCCAATCGCTTCCAGCTGCCCCTGGGGCGCCGAGGCAGGCTGCCCGAACACCTGCGCGAGCCCGTACGGCCGAGACAGCTCCGAGAGCCGCAGCCGGCTCCGCGCCGCCTCCATGCGAAGGGTGGCCGCCGACGCCGCGATCTCTTCGGGCGTCGGGGGGCGCTGCGCCATCCCGGCGACCTCTGCCTCGATGCCCCGCAGCGCCGCTGCCACGTCACCCAGCCCCACCGAGCAGGTCACCTCGATCCGGCCGCTGCCCGGCCAGGTCAGCAGCACGCTGTCGATCGAGTAGACCAGCCCCTCTTCCTCGCGCAACCTCGCGGAGAGGCGGCTGGTGAAGCTCCCGCCGAGCACATGGTTGGCCAGCTCCGACAGCGGCGCGCTTCCGTCGTCGAGCCCCGGCGCCGGGCGCGTGTGCGTGATCCAGGCCCGGCGGGCGCCGGGGTGGTCCACGATGACCACCCTCCCCTCCGAATGCCAATCAGCCATCGGAACCGGCTCTGGCCGCCCCGCCCCCGCGTAGCCGCTCAGGGCCGCATCGAGCGGCGGGAGGATGGCCGCGGCGGTTGTGTCTCCGCTCACCACAACCGAGACGGCCCCGCCCTCCAGCAGCGCATCCCACGCGCGGGCAACGCGACCGGGGCGAACCGCGCGCCAGTCTTCGGCCGAGGGCCGGAAGTCGAGCGGGTGGCCAGCGGGGTACAGCTCGGTGCTCAAGATGAGGTTGTGGACGCGCCCGATGCTGCGCCACGCCCCCCGCCGCGCCTTCGCCCAGCGCCGCCGCAGCGCGCGCACGTCCGCGCGAGAGAACTGCGGCGCCCGGATCGCCTCGGCCAGCCAGGCGACCGCGGCGTCCTCGTGGCCAGAGAGCACCTCGATGTCGGCCCAGGCGCGCTGCGCACCGACCCCGATCTGGGCGACACCGCCCATCTCAGCGAGGGCGTCCCAGTCAATGTCCGGGCTGCGCCCGGCGAGCGTGCCGGCCACCATCGCCGCGGTGCGGTCCTCCTGCGCGAGATACCCCTGCCCCCAGGAGACCTCGATCCGGACCAACGGGACGGCGTCCTGTGGCAGCACCCAGACCGGCGCGCCGCTGGAGAGCGCCCGCTCCTCAACCACCGGCGACGGCAGCGGCGCGGGCGGCGGGACGGCCGGCCGCGGCCGGGCTGCGCCGGTCAGCAGCAGCCACAGCATCACCACGGCATCACCACCTCGGCGCTGCCCCGGAGCGCCCAGCGACGCTGCCGCAGCGGCACCTCTGACAGCAGCAGGCGGCCGTCTCCGAGGTACGCCTGTGCTGCGGCCTGGACCTCTTCGGGCGAGACCGCGTCCCGCTCAGACAGGATCTGGCCGATGCAGTCGGGCTCTGAGACATCGAGCGCGCAGCCTGCCAGCAGCGAGACCCGCTCCTCCAGGCCCTCGGCGCCCCGGACGTAGCTCGTCCGCCAGCGCGCCTGGACCCGCGCCAGCTCTGCCACACTCACGGGCGTGGACTTCAGCGACGCGACCTCTCGATCCAGCCGGCGGCGGAGCCGCCACAGCCCGCCCCGTGGGTGCGTCAGCTCTGCGACCAGCCGGCCAGAGAGGCGGCGGTTCTCCGTCCAGACCCGGCCGCGCGCGGACAGGCGGTTGTGGAGAATCCCCGAGAGCATGTCCAGGGCCGCCTCGTCGGCGTGACCGCGGGGGACCGTCGGCCAGACCACCTCCAGCGTGGGCGCGACCTCGTCGTAGAGCACGCGGCGCCGCTCCGACCCGAGCGACACCGGGGCCGCGGCGGGCTGCGCCGGTGGCGACGTGGCCGGGACGATCCCGAGGTGCTGCTCTGCGAGCGCGAAGACCGCCTCGGCAGAGACCGCGCCGCCGACGACCAGAACCGCGTTCGCAGGCTGGTACCAGCGCGAGACGAAGTCTGCGAGCTGCGCGATCGTGACCTCGGAGAGCGGCTCCGGCTCACCGAGGACCGTGCGCCGGTACGGGTGCCCGGCGGGGTACAGCGCCGCCGAGACGCTCGGCGTCTCCCAGCCTCCCACGGCAGACAGCGACAGCTCGCGCTCGCTGAAGACCACCGCGAGCTGGTTGATGAGGTCCTCCTCGTCCAGCGTCAGCCAGCCCATCCGGTCCCCCTCCAAGAAGAGCGCAAGCTCCAGCGCCTCGGCAGGGCCGACGACGGTGAACGCGGTGGTGTCGTGGCTGGTCCAGGCGTTGTTGCTCGCGCCCGCCGCGGCCAGCCAGCGGTCGTAGGCGCCCTGCGGGGCCGAGGCAGAGCCCTCGAACATCAGGTGCTCGACGAGGTGGGCGAGCCCAGGGATGGGGTCTCCAGCCGCGCCGACCCGGTAGCGCAGCTCGGCGGCAAACAGCGGCGCCCGGTGATCCTCGTGAACAATGACCTGGAGGCCGTTGTCGAGCGTGCGGGTCGTGTACGGGAGGCGCAGCGCGGACGCGTGCAGCAGGGGACAGAGGATGAGGAGCGCGGTCACTCCCAGAGGGTATCGGAGGGAAAGGCACCGCGCGGGGTGGCAGCAGTGGGCAGCGATGCGATACCCGTGGCTACGCGAGCGCGGGAGGTCGCCATGAGTCTTGAAGAGCTGCTGAAGCAGGGCAAAGTCACCGAGTTTAACAAGCAGCGGCCGGTCCGCGGCAAGCTCGATCTTTTCGCTGCGGACCTGGCGGGAGCGGACCTGCGGGGCGCGGATCTCTCGAAGGCGAACCTGGAGAAAGCGGACCTCTCGGGCGCGAACCTCTCCGGGGTCAACCTCGCGGGCGCGAACCTGTCCGGGGCCGACCTGTCGGACGCTGACCTCACGGAGGCGATGGCGCTCAAGAGCAAGTGGCGCGAGGCCTACGTCGAGAATGCCAATTTTACCGGCATCGAGCTGGCCCAGTCGGACCTGACCGGCGCCGAATTCGAGAACTGTGACTTCTCGACCGCCAACTTCAGCTCCGCGCGCGTCAAGCACGCCGTCTTCGTCGGCTGCACCTTCCGCGATGCAGAGCTCGCCGAGGCACGCTTCAGCGACGCGCAGCTCCAGAAGGCTGACCTGTCCGGCGTCAACGCTCCCCAGGCCCACTTCTCCCGAGCCGACCTCACCGGGGCGATGTTCATCGGCGCCGAGCTGTCGAACAGCAAGTTCGCGGGCGCGACCCTCAACGGCGCAGACCTCTCGATGGCGAAGATGCGCAACGCGAACATGACCGGCGCCGACTTCACCGACGCGGTCCTGGAGCAGACCGACCTGACCCGCGCGGACCTGACCGAGGCGGTCACCGAGACCGACTTCTCGACCGCGATCCTGGCGGAAGCCCAGCTCGACGGCGCCCTCGGCGAGAGCGCCCAGGCGGCCATCCCCGACGCCGCCCGCCTCTTCGTCGAGGATCCCACCGTGGCGGTCAGCGGCAAGCACGTCTCGGTGCTCTGGGAGAACCCCGAGCCCGGCGGCGCGCGGCTGCGCCTCGCCGTCAGCCCGCTCGGCGGCCCGCCCGCGACGCCGCCGCAGGCCATCCCGGTCCCCCTCGACCTCATCCTGGCCAAGAGCATCTGCGCCACCAGCACCGGCTTCGCGGTCGCGCTGCTCGTCGAGCGCCCCAGCGGCGTCTCGCTGATGCTCAGTCACTGGGGAACCGACGGCCAGCGGGCCTCTCAGCGGACCGTGCGCCTGGGCTACACCCCGCTCGTCCGCCCCATCCTGCGCGAAGAGGGCAGCGACCTCCTGCTCTACGGCATCAGCCGCGAGGGTCCGGCCCTGCTGGTCCAGAAGATCACCGACGAGGGCCTGGAGCCGATCAACGGCGAGCGGATGACCACGGTGCGTGGCTTCGTCAGCGAGCTCGACCCGGTCGTCCTGACCAAGGGCGGCGTGGTCCGCGTGATGCGCAGCAAGGGCAAGGGCCAGCCGATGCGGGCGCCCGAGAGCTTCCCCGGCCGCAGCTCCGCCTCGGCCTCGACCGGCCGCGACCTGGCCGCGATGGTCTGGGCCGAGCGCAGCCGCCGCGGCCTGCACGTCGCCCACATCGCCCCCAACGAGACCCCGGACGAGCAGCGCCTGCTGCCCAAGCAGCTCATCGGCACGGTCACGGCCGGCGCCCTGAACGGCACCGCGTGGGCCGGCTTCACCATCGAGGCCCCCACCCCCGACGTGCCGGCCTCTGCCTGGGCGGTCGCCCTCGACGGCAGCAAGCCGATCCCGGTCCTCCAGGACGCTGACCAGGACGTCGACCTCGTCCGCATGGCCCACAGCAACAGCGGCCTGTACATGGCCGTGACGACCCTCGACGGCACGATGCTGCTGTACACGCTCTCGACCAGGGGCGCGAAGAAGGTCGGCTCCCTCGGCTGACTGTCCAGAGGTGACAACCGTCAGACAGCGACGTTCGTCACTGAGCGGTAACCCCCCGTAATTGCGTTGGAACACCCCTTGCGAAAGAGCAAGGGTACCCAACCAAGACGAGGGGTGACCGATGGACTTCTGGAGCGCGCTTGTGCTGCCTGCGCTGAGTGGGCAGGCCGACCGGGTTCGCCGAACGGCACACCACCTGCGGCGGCAAACACCCCTCCCCGGCCGGGCTCGGCTCGACGCCACCACCGCGCGAGCCATGCTCATCCTGGGCGACGCCGAGTCCGCCGCGGTGCGCCTGTCAGACGCCCTGGTCTTCGGGGACCTGGAGGCCGAGGCCCTCGCCCGGATCACCTTCCCCGACGGCGAGCAGATCGCGGCGCGCCACCTGCTCACGCGCCCCCCCGGCGAGGCCGCGGACGCCGGCTGCGACCTCGCCTGGCTTCGCCACCGCCGTGGCGATCGGCACGGAGCACGCGCGGCCGTCTTCTCTGCGCTCCAGGCCTGCCCGGACCACATCGAGGCGCGGAGCTGGCAGCGCGCCCTGGAGGCCCCCTCCCCGCGCCTCGGAACGCTGGCACCCACCCGCGCCGCTGGCTGGCTGTCTCCGGTGCGCCTGCGCCGCCGTCCACATGGACACGTCCTGCCGGTGCTCGACGGTGCCCTCGGCCGCCTGCGGCACGCCGGGGTGCTCGGCCGGCGCCTCGCGAGCACGACCGAATACAGCGCCGCCATCGAGACCGACCTCCGGGCCACGCTGGAGGTTGCCCTGGCCGATGCCTGGGCGATGCTCCGCGCCGGGGGATCGACGCGGCCGGCGCTGGAGGCGATCTGGCGCGCCGCGCTGCGCGCCCCGCAGCCGGTGCGCATGCGGGTCGCGCAGGCCACCGTCGAGCTGAGCCTGATGGCCCCGGAGCGCAGCCGCGCCGGGCTGGCCGCCGCAGAGGTCCTCGCGCTGGCGCGGCCGGGGGTCGCGCGCTGGCAGGCTGCGCTCGCGCGGCTGCTCGCCGACGCGGGAGAAGACGGCAGCGAGGCGCTCGCGCGTGGGGTGCTCTCGCGGCGGGGGCTCGACGCCGAGAGCTGGCGGCTGGCCGTCAGCGCGCTCCAGCAGCGCGGCCACATGCGGGAGGTCCGCGCGACCGCAGAGGACGCCCTGGCGCGCCCCGCGCTGTCGGCTGCCGCGTATGGGGTGCTGATGGAGGGTGGATCGAATTAGTCGTGCGGTCATGATTCGCCCGAACAGTGACACGCGCCTGCATGGCTTCCGCTCCGTGCCCAAGACCGGGGTCATCTACGTGATGACCCAGGCCGCACAGAGCGGATACCGCCCCAACAGCCCCGACTGGGCCAACCTCGGCCAGGGCGCCCCGGAGACCGGAGACCTTCCCGGCGCGCCCGCGCGGATCCGGAGCATCACGCTGACCGACGACGACCATGAGTACGCTCCGGTCGGCGGGCTGCAGGAGCTGAAGGAGGCCGTCGCGGCGCTCTACAACGCCCGCTACCGCCAGGGAAAGAAGAGCCAGTACACCGCCGACAACGTCGCGATCTCGGCTGGCGGGCGCACCGCGCTGACCCGGCTGGTGTCGACGCTCGGCCGGGCGCACGTCGGCCACTTCCTCCCCGACTACACCGCCTACGAGGAGCTGCTGGACGCGTTCGGCACCTTCGTGCCGATCCCGGTGCTGCTCGACCCGGAGCGGCAGTATGACTTCTCGGCCGCCGAGCTGCGGCGGGAGATCGCCGGGCGTGGGCTCTCGGCGGTGCTGCTCTCCAACCCCTGCAACCCCACCGGGCGCCTGCTGTACGGCGTGCGCATGCAAGAGTGGGTCGACTCGGCCCGCGCGCTGGGCTGCGCCCTCATCTTCGATGAGTTCTACAGCCACTACACCTACGTCGGAGACCACCCGACCACCTCGGCAGCCCGCTACGTCGAGGACGTCGACCGCGACCCGGTGGTGATCATCGACGGCCTGACCAAGAACTGGCGCTACCCCGGCTGGCGGGTGTGCTGGACGGTCGGGCCGCGCTCGGTCATCGACGCGGTCTCCTCGGCTGGCAGCTTCCTCGACGGCGGCTGCGCCCGGCCGATGCAGATCGCCGCGCTCCCGCTGCTGGAGCCCTCGGTCGCCGACCGCGAGGCCGCCGCCCTCCAGCGGACCTTCCGCACCAAGCGGCAGCGGCTCTTGGAGGGCCTGGAGTCGCTGGGCATCTTCGTCGACCTGCCCCCGCAGGGCGGCTTCTACTGCTGGGGCAACCTCAGCCGGCTGCCGCCGCACCTCGACGACGGCATGAAGCTGTTCCGCGCGGGCCTGTCCCAGGGCGTCATCACAGTGCCGGGCGAGTTCTTCGACATCAACCCCGGCCACCGACGCCCGGACCGGCCCAGCCGCTTCCGGCAGTATGCCCGCTTCTCGTTCGGCCCCGACCTCAAGACCATCGAGCGAGGCATCGAGGCGCTGCGCCGCACGATCGCGGCCCCCGCCCCGTAGCGCTACACCAGGCCAGGGTCCTCGATCAGGCCCAGCCCGCGCGCGATCGACAGCATCTTCTGGTGGATCTCGGGGATCTGGCCGGAGCGGTCGGTGCCCGGCATGTTCGCCTGGATCCAGGCAGCCAGCTCGGGCTGGGCGCTGACGATGTCACCGTAGTTGCACTCCGGGTCCAGCTCCTCGACGCTCGGCGCGTCGAAGGCTGGGATCGAGACCGCCTCCAGCGGGATCCCAGAGGCCATCCGCTCCGTGTCGAGGCACGCCGCCAGCGACTGCGCGTCCGCGATGCGAGTGTTCCAGGGCTCGATGCCGAAGCGCTCGCAGACGTACTTGAGGATCGAGGTGTGGTCGTAGGTCGTGCCGTCGACGCCCTGCCGCACCCACGGCCCGACGATGAGGCTCGGCACGCGGAAGCCGAGCTGCTCGAAGTCCTTGTGCTCGTCGGCCACCAGCGTCGGGGGCACGTGGTCGTAGAAGCCGCCGTGCTCGTCGTAGGTGATGATGAGCAGGGTGCGCTCCCAGGCCGGCGACTGGGCCAGGGCCTCGTAGACCATCGCCAGGAAGAGCTGCCCGAGCCGGACGTGGTGCGGCGGGTGGTCGTCGTTGTAGCTGAAGCCAGGGTCGATCCAGGTGAACGGCGGCAGCTTGTCGGCCGCGGCGTCCTCGAAGAAGTCCTCGATGAAGCCGATCTTGCTGTCGTCCCACACACCAGAGAGGAGCCCGATGAACGGCACGTCGGTGTAGTAGTAGCGCCAGTCGAGCCCGGCCTCCTCGATCTTCGAGTACACCGACGGCTGGGTGTAGCCGCCGCTGGGCAGGTCGTTTCCGTGCTCACCGAGCGAGGTGCCCGTCTGGCCGTACATGCGGTTGGGCCAGGTCGAGGACATCACAGAGCAGAAGTAGCGATCGGGAAGGCAGAACTGGTCGGCAAGTGTGAAGTGGGTCGGCAGGTCCTCGCGGGTGTAGTACCCCATCACCCAGCCCACCTGGCCAGCCTCGGCCGCCTCCGTCTTCTCGTGCTCCAGCACGAAGCCGTCGTTGGCGCCGTCGTTAAACTGGTTGTGGCTGCGGCTCCAGGAGTGCGGCGGGTCGATCTGGCAGGCCTCGGTGAGCCGCTCCGGGAAGTAGAGCTCCCCCGCCGCGTCGGCGTTGACTTCCTTGCCCGTCAGCCCGTCGACGTCGGTGCGGCCCTCCGCGACCGTGAGGGCGCCGAGGAAGTGGTCGAAGCTGCGGTTCTCCATCATGACCACGACCACGTGGTCGATGCTCCCCTCCGAGAGGGTGACCGCGGTGTCCGCGCCGCCTCCCTTCCCGGTGCAGCCCGGCAGCGCGGCTGCCGCGAGGCCCGCAGCAGAGGTGCGGAGGATGTCTCGACGAGAGTGATCGGAAGTGCTCACACAAGCTCCAGAACAGCAGACCTCGCCAATGTAGCCGTTCCCGCCACGAAACGCGTGTATCGGAGCGTATCAGCGACTGATCCACAGCCTCGGCCGCGCGCTGAGTGCCCGCAGCCCCTTCAGCGACGTGCACCCGCTCAACTCCAGGCTCCGCAGCGACGACAGCAGCCCGAGCGGCTCCAGCTCCCGCAGCGACGTGCAGTATCTGAGGTCCAGCTCCTCCAGCGCAGAGAGCCCCACCAGCGGCGACAGGTCTTCGATGGACCGGGCGCTGTTGAGCTGCAGGCGCTTCAGCGCTGTGAGCCCCGACAGCGGCGACAGGTCCTCCAGATCCCTCGCGTGCCCCACCTGCAACGCGGTCAGCCCAGAGAGCCCCGCCAGCGGAGCCAGCGACGAAACCCGCGGACACTCGCTGAGAGCAAGCTCGGTGAGCGCCGGCAGCGACGCCAGGGGCGTGAGATCCTCGATCGAAGCGCAGTCGTAGAACCACAGCTTCTTCAAGGCTGGCAGACCGGCGACCCCTGAGAGGTCTGAGATCGCCTCGCAGCGGCTCACCTGGAGAGACTCCAGGGCCGAGCAGCCCACCAGATGCGGGAGCACAGAGGCCACCTTTACCCCACTGATCCGCAGAGACTCCAGCCGCGTCATGGCAGACAGCGGCGACAGGTCTGCGATGCTCTCAGAGTCCGCGAGGTAGAGGGTCTTGAGCCCCTCCAACCCCTCCAGCCCCGTCAGGTCGACCAGCTCCCTACAGTACGAGATGCTCAGCGACTCCAGCCCAGCCAGCGCTGCCAGCGGCCGGAGGTCCATCGCCCCGATGCCGTGGTCGAGTCGCAGCGACTCCAGCCCGCCCAGCCGCGACACAAACCCGAGCCCAGCCCGGCACCGGCCCAGGTCCAGGTGCGACAGCGACGACAGCCCTGCCAGCGGAGAGAGGTCGTCGACCAGGCGCAGGCTGTAGATCGTGAGAGAGCAGAGAGAAGCCAGGCCCACCAGCCCTGACACGTCGACGAGCTTGTCGCCGGACAGGACCAGCTCTTCGAGCCCAACCAGCCCCGCCAGCCCAGAGACGTCCACGGTCTCCCGGCAGCCGCTCTCGTGGAAGGTCTTCAGCGCCGCCATCCCCGACAGGTCTGGCAGGCGCGCCACCTTGCTGCTGACCATGTGGAGCGCCTCGAGCCCGGACAGCTCACCCAGCACAGAGAGGTCCTGCTCTGCGACCGGGCAGGACAGCGTCAGCTTCTTCAGCGCCGAGAGCTGCGAGAGAGGCCCGAGGTCACAGACCACCTCTGCCGGCCGGAGGTACAGCTCGCCGAGCAGCGGCAGCGTCGCGAGCACAGACAGGTCGACGTCCTCGGGGCAACCTGACAGAGACAGCCGCCTCAGCGACGGCAAGGCCGCCAGCCCAGCCAGCGAGCCGGCGACCGGCGCGCCCCACAGGCTCAGCTCCTCCAGCGGGAGGCCCGCGAGGAGCGCAAGAGACGGAGCGTGCTCTCCACCCACCCGCAGGTCACAGAGCGCGGGCAGCGTCGTGATGGCGCTGTGGTCTCGCAGCGAGGCGCAGCGCACCAGCCACAGCTCGCGGAGCGTCGGGTGGCCAGTCAGCCCGCGGAGGCTGTCGAGGCGGCCGAGGTCCTGGATGCGCAACAGAGCAAGCGACGGCGCCGCGCGGAGCGGGCTGATGTCGGCGACGGCGCGCAGCTCTTCGAGCCACAGCGTCGTCAGCGCTGGCAGCTCGCCGATGGCTGAGAGGTCCGTGAGGCTGTCACATCGAGCGACCTTGAGGGTGCGGAGGTCAGGCAGGCCAGCGAGCGGCGCCAGATCGGTGAGGGTGTTGAGCCGAGAGAAGTACAGCGCCTCGAAGCCATCAAAGACCCCAGCGACCCGAGCAACAGTGAGGGCGACGTGCTCACGGTGAGCGGCCTTGACGCGGTTGTGGACCTCGCCGCGGTCGAGGCTGACCTCGCCGTCTCTGCCGCGGACGGTGATGCCGCGCGCCCAGGAGGCCCAGAGGTCCGGATCGTCGAGCGTGTGGAGAATCTCCAGGCCCTGGTCGACGACGGCGCGCTGGTGGGAGCCGAGCAGTTTTCGGATCTGGGAGAGCTGCTTCTTCTGGGAGGGCGTGAGCACGGTCGGACCTCAGGAAAAAGAAGACGCCACCCCTTCCGAGGTGGCGTCTGTTTGCAGCCGAGGGGACTTCAGAGGACGAGCCCGCCGTCGACGTCGAGGCACCGGCCGGTGAAGTAGTCGTTCTCGATGATGAACTTGACGGCCATGTACATCTCCTCGGGCTCACCGAGGCGGCGGAGAGGGACCGGCTTGAGGGCGCGGTCGAGGGCGTGCTGGGGCATGCCT
>Ga0316202_10002631_pt1 | contig 11575 bp, 6 predicted proteins | sample 3monrhotite_MG_FD_204934 | JGI IMG/M metagenome (GOLD analysis project Ga0316202, IMG submission 204934) | Microbial mat bacterial communities from mineral coupon in-situ incubated in ocean water Damariscotta River, Maine, United States -... | ecosystem: Environmental > Aquatic > Marine >... | reverse complement strand
GCTGGTTCAAGGCGCGGCGATACGTCTGTGCCGCCTGCGATCCGATGACCTCGCCTTGATAGAGGCCATAGGTCAGTTTGCCCTCCGGCTTTGGCGCATCCACTGTGGGGTTGTCGGGCAGCATTTGCAGCACATTCAGTGCCTCAACCACCGGCACCAGATCGGTATCGCCAATCGGACTGCTGGGCAGGGCCGCCGCCACAACGCTGTAGCTGGCAACATTGTCATTGGCCTCGGCGATCAGCGCACTGTTGCCCTGAAAGGACCGCACCAACAGCGCCCCAACGCCAAGCGCGACCAGCACGGTCGCGGCAATGGCAGCCCATTTTGTGATCTTGTACCGGCGTTCGACCTTGGCATCGGCAGACACCAGGCCAGCCTCGGGGAAGATCACCTGTTCAAACAAACGGGTCAGGAAATAGGACCGCCCCGCGCCCTGCCCGCTGCCAATGGCTTGCCGGCCAATCCCAAACGTCCGCGCCATGCTGAGCATCAGACGGTCAATGGGCGTGCCTTCCTGCGTGCCTGAGGTAAAATACGCCCCGCGCAGCATTTGCCGCTGTTGATAGCGGTTTTCTTGAAACACTTCGTTCAGGAAGGTGCGGGCCACCCCGCGCATGGATGCAACCTGACTGGGGAAACCCGCAATCAGCGACCGGCGCTGCGGGTCGGTTTCGGTTTGCATTTTCTCAAGAGACTGCGAATTGAGCCGCTCCAACAGCGCGGCAAATTGTTCGTCAAATCCCGCCACCGGCGACGCATCGCCCTTGGCTGTGTCCAGCTCAAAAGTGAAGCCCCAGACCTGTTCACGGTCTTCCTTGCCCAAACTGTCATGGAATTCCATGAACCCAGCAATCAGATCGGCCTTGGTAAACAAGACATATACCGGGAACCGCGCCGCAAGGGTTTCGCGCAATTCGACCAGACGTTTGCGCACCGCATTGGCATGGCCTTTTTGGGTGATCTCGTCCTGCAAGGCCAGATCACTGAGGCTGATGGCAATGATTGCGCCATTGATCGGCTGGCGTTTGCGGAATTTTTTGAGCAGGCCCAAAAACCCAAGCCACGCAGCATTGTCCGCCTTGGCGTCACTTTCCTGCGTTGTATAGCGGCCAGCCGTGTCAATCAGCACCGCGTCATTGGCAAACCACCAGTCACAATTGCGCGTCCCGCCAACCCCGCCAATCGCCGCCTTGCCCATCTTTTCGGCCAAGGGGAATTGCATGCCGGAATTGACGATGGCCGTTGTCTTGCCCGCGCCGGGCGGGCCGATCATGATATACCATGGCAGTTCGTTCAGATGCGCCCGCCCGTTTTTGGATTTGCGCAAATCCGCCATCGCGGTCTTTAGCTTGGTCCGCAGCTCCGAGATTTCATCGCCGACAACATCATCGCCAGAATCCACACTTTCGGCGATCTCTTCGACCATCGCCGTTTCTTGGCTGCGCCGCTTGAAGAAGATCCCAAGCGAGATCCCGCCAAAGACCAGCAACACACCAGCAACAACAATCAGACGGACCAAAACAGACCCAAGCGGCCTGAATTCATCGCCGCCAAACAGCGGGCCAAAATACCAGATGCACAGCGACAGCACGATGGCAAAGAACGCCAGAACAAAGTGGATGGATTGGAAAAAGCGGAGAAACTTCATGCGTCTTTCTCCTGCACGAGGATGACTTCGATGCGGCGGTTGGTGGCCCGCCCTTCCCGTGTGCCGTTGTCGGCGATAGGTTCGGCATCCGCTCGGCCTTCGGCGCTAAGGCGGTCGGACTTCTGAACCGTTGCGGCCATGGATTTCATCACCGATTTGGCCCGCGCAAGGGACAGATGCATGTTGGACGGAAACCGCGAAGACCGGATCGGCACATTGTCCGAATGCCCCACGATAATAATCTTGCCCGGCTCATCGCGCAGCGCCTCTGCCACACGTGCAATTGGTTTTTGAAAGGTATCCACCAACCGGTCGGAACCGGAGCCGAACATGCCAGACCCGGCGATGCGGATCACCAATGTGTTGCCTTTGCCAAAAACTTTGACCAACCCTTCGTTGATCTCAGGTTCCAGAAAGGACACAACTTTTTCGATCTGAACATCTTTGGTCGGAACCGGCGGCGGAGGTGGCGCGCGGCGTTCAAGCTCGGCCACGGGGCCGGCATCAATCACCGACAACTGCCCGATCAAATTCTCGGTCCGGTTCGACAAAACGTAACTCAATCCCGCAAATTCGGCGATCAACAAGATCCCTGTGACGGCCAAAGCGATCCAAACCGGTTTCCATGCCGACATGGCGCGGTGGGGTTTATCAACACCTTTCCATTGCGGTGACAGGTCGCGTTCAAAATCCCCGCGTTGCGCCCGGATCAACTGCGCCAGACCAAGCCGGATACGTTGGTGTTTCTCCGGCCCGCCCTGTTCAACCCGCAACCGCCCCTCAAAGCCAAGCGAGAGGCACATGTACAGAAATTCCAACAATTCCAGATTGTTGCCCGCGTCCTTTTGCAGCCGCGCCAACAGATCATAAAACCGATCACCACCAACGGTCTCGCGGTGGAAGGTGCCGACCATGGATTGCAGGCCCCAATTGGACTGTCCGCCCCAGGGCGTGTTCAGCACAATGTCATCTATCGTGGCACAAAGCGCATAGCGGGCGGCCTTGACGGTTTGCGCGGCTATTCCGGCCTGCAAGACGCGGTTCTCAAAGGCGCGAACCTCCGACACAACCGACTGGCGCAGCTTTTCCGCGTCCATATGTTGGGCTTGATTCTGGATGCGGCTGACCAAGGCAAAAAGCGGTGCAGCGCAAGCATTCAGCGTGTTCATCCCCGTCAGGACAAGCTCGGGCTCGTTTTGGGATTTGCGGGCCTCAGGGGCGCTGCGCTGGCCGCCACCTTGCGGTGTGGGCACGCCAAAGGCCTCAGGCGCGTTCCCTTGCGGCGCTGCCTGATCTTGCGACATCGGCGGGGGCGTGACGGGCGCAGGCGCGGCAGGTTGCGATTGCGCCGCCGAACGGCGCCCGCCGGGGTTGGGCTTAATCACCGTCTTGTCGGTATCGCCAGGTTCGGCGAACGGGTCGTCATCAGACATCGCGGCAGACCTTTCCTAGCTGTTTCGTATCGCCCAAAGTTCCATCTCAAGGCCGGGGTATTGCCCCGACACATGCACGGCGATCCCGCCCGAGGTGGTCATCTTGCCCCAATAAGGGCTTTCTGCATCCAACTCGAAATAAACTGTGCCCGCATGATAAGCGACCTGACGGGGCGCAATCGGCAAGGGGCGCAACGTGATCCCCGGCAGCGCCGAATTGACCAATTGGCGGATTTCCTCAACCGGCCCGATCTTGGATTGCCCGGCAAAGTGGCGACGGATGTCTTCGGCCGGCACGTCCGCTTTGACCGCAAGCACAAACCCCGCGTTGGACAGCAATTTGCGGTCGGCAATGATACCAACGCTGATGCCGTATTTCCGCTCTTCCAAAGCGATGGACACCGCCGTTTGTTCCAAAACCGCACTTAAGTATTGCCGCAGGGCGCGGAACACCGGGTTGAAGGTGCCGCGCAGATCATCGTGTTGATAGGCCGGAAACAGCGGCGCTTCTTTGGTGTCGCTCATAAAGGCGGCCAGTTCCCCGGCCAAAGACACACATGCGCGATAGGCGGCCTCTGGATGCAGGTTTTCGATGTTGGCAAAATGGCGGAACACCGGCAGCGCCCTGTTCACCGTCATCAAAAGCAGAAAATCAGAGATATCCGCTGTGCCGCGTGCAGGGCCGCTTTCAGACAAGCGCCCGGCAAGCGCCTGCATCCGGTGCGACAGCAACCCTTCGAGTTCGCTGATAAACCCAGCCAATGCGGGGGCTGCACGCACATCCAGACAACTGGGAATAAAAGAGCGGTCCAGCAAGATCTCTTTGTCCGGGCGCACCTCGATAATCCGCGCAATTGGAATCGCCAGCATGTCCGATAGATCATCCACCGCCAGCGCAAATTTCAGGCGCAGCTTGCCCACACCAATCGTCACCGGCTTTTGCCCTGCGCCCGCGGCATCCGTGACCTCAATCTCGGAGGGCAGCAACCGGCTGGCCGAATGGCCGCCATCAGTCATATCGACCTCGCTTGCGCCTTGGCGACGCTGCGGGATTGTCAACAGAACAACGCAATCCTTGATGTTTTCAGGCACCTCAAGCGATGGCGGATGATCTTCGGCTTGCGGCACCCGAAACACGGTGCCGTCCTGCGTCAGGCCAGAACAGTTTTTGAGGCTGAATTTGCCAACCTTCAACGCCTCTTCGTCAATCTCAAGAGACGAAAAGCCCCATGAGTACGGCAGAGTTCGACGCGCGATACCTGCAATCAGCGATTCAGTGTATCGATCAGCCTGCTGGAAATGATGGGGTTGCAGAAACAGCCCCTCGGTCCAAAGCACTTTGTTGTCCCAGGACAATCGCCGGCCTCCCGTTTATTGCGCAAAATAGCACTATTTCAGTTTATCGAGCTGCTCTTTGTAAGCCCGAGCAAATTCCCGGCTGAACAACTCATGGAAATCATTCTCAGCCTGGTCGGATATCTGAGAATACATTTTTTCGTATACTTCCCAGTAACGGGCTTTCTTGCCTTTGAACATACTGCCAAAGGCACCCGAGGTTTCAATCTGGCCTGCCAGTTCCTGTGGGTCAAGCTTGCTCAGAACCCCTTTGATAGCTGCCTGCATTCCCGTCACCATCGCGACCTCATGGGCTTTGATGTCATCCAGCGCCTCTTCGGTTGCGCTTTCGGGGGACAGGTAGCCTTTGGATTTGGGTTTGACCAAGGCCTCAACGGCGTGATCTTCGCTAAGCGAGAACTTAAGCGGATTGTTCCCTCCGGCGCTGATCATGGTTTGATCAATGCGGAACTCCGATTTGATCGACGTGCGCGTCATCAAGATCTCGCGCAGGCCAACGATCATGGTGCGCATCACCCGCCCCAGACGGGCCATGGTTTGATCCAGATCGGCGTCTGAAACCGCCAGATCCTCACAATCCAGCGCCTCGATAAAGCGTTTTGCCGCCGTTTGATCACCGCCCCCGGCCGCCGGTGTAGCGGCAACTGGCGAAGGCTCAGGCGTCGCCGGTGCGGGATCAGGCTGCGCGGGCGCCGCCGGTACAGGCGCTTTTACCGCCTCTGGGCTCGGCACCGCGGTTTCAACTCCCTTGGCCGGAGCAGGATCGTCCGGTTCCAGCAGGCTGTCCCAATCGTCAGGGATCAGAGAAGTATCAAACGCCGCGCCCGGTTTGAAACTGTCATTGGTAGAGGGGCTGTGCATTTCAAGCGATGCGCCGCTGCCTTCGGTGCCGTCTTCGGGAACCTTGAAGAACGGATCTTCTTCGTCGCCCATCGGCAGCAGCAATTCGTCAATCGGATCCGAGGTGTCAATCTCCGTTGGCCCTTTTGGACCGCCCTCTGCGCCCAGCAGATCGTCAAGGAAATCACCCTCAATGCTGGGATCATTCAAAACCGCCAACGGATCAGAGGCCGCATCCGCATTGCCCGGTAAATCCGTCGCTGTGGGGGCGGGAATATCCATCAGATCAGGCAATTCCGCGCCAATCTCAACCACCAGCTCATAACCGCCAGCCGACAAAACATCACCGCTGTTCAAGGGCTTGGGCGTCCGGCCTAGAGGCACTTTGGAATAATTCAGGAATGTTCCATTGGTGGACAGATCCACAATGACATAGCGCCCATCGTGTTCTTCGAGCACAAAGTGGTTCTTGGACAGCATCCTGTCTGGATCGGGCAGAACCAGATCATTGGCCGGGCCGCGCCCCACTGTCAGGCTGCCGCCACGCATCGTCACGGGCTGGCCATTGCCGGGCACCATGCCCGAGGTCTGAAATTTGAGCGTTACCGTCATGGTGGAAAATCAGCCCCCCACCAACACGGTAAATTCACCTTTTGCAATCGGACCGCCGCACAGGCAATTGTCGCCAATCCGCGCGGCCAATAATTTGCCGATCAACACCGTGCCGGACCCTTTGACGATCGGATGCGGCGGCACGGCCATTGTCATGTCGGTGACCCGCGCCGCAGGCAGCTTTCCAATCATCACGGTTGGCAGGCAGGGCGGCGCGATTGGGATCGGCACCGGCAACACGGGCGGCGGCGGCGTTGTCGGCAAGGCACAGGCGTGCAGATCGGTCATTCTGGCTTGTGGCATTCCCATGGTCTTATCCTTCTTGTTTCTTGGCCGATGCGTCGAATACGCCGTTCCCGCCCTTGGCAATGTCCAGCGCCCGGTCGGCCAATAGCCGGACATAGCTGTCGAACTGATCCATCTTTTTACCAAGCGCCTCAATATTCATAGCAAAGGCCGCCACAGATGATCCACCCGCCGGACCGGGATATTGCGCCATTTCGCCCGGCCCCAATGTTCCGTCCGCATACATCACGCTGAGGGCGCAATTGACAGTGTCATCCTGCACCGGCGCGTAGTCGAGACTCGCGATCGCCGCCTCGCGGTTTTCATCGGTGGGCTGAAACACCCATGCTTCGGCAGCGGCCAGCGACGGTGTGGCATTCTCCGCGCCTTGCCCGACAATGTCGCGCGCCGCAAGACAGGCCCACCAGACCCGCTCACGGGCCGGCAACACAACCGACATCAACCGCAGAAAATCAATCGGCGCGTCCTTGGTCTCCAACTCTTCCAGCACCGTGCCAATGGATGCACTCGCCGGCGCGGACAATGGGGTTTCCAGCTTTGCATTTTGCTCTGCCAACATCTTTGCCGCAGGCTCCGATGGCAATTTTGTCAGGTTTTCGAAACGTTTATCCAATGCACTGCATCCTAGTTGATAAAGACCACACCGCCCTTAAGCGTGAGCATCGTATCGGCTTTGACCGTTGTTAGCGGGCTTGTCACATCGGCCTTGATATTGGCCTGAACGGTAACGGTCGGGCTTTTCACCGTGATCGATTTTGGGTCCATCTTGATCGAAGATCCGCCGACCTTGAATTCAATGGATTTCATCGCTGTGACGACGATCTTGCCCGCTTTCACATCGACCTTCATGTCGCCGGTTTTGAGCAAAGTCTCATGATCGCCCTTGTCCAGCGTCGTCTTGTGATCGCCCATTTTGACCAGTTCGGTGTAATTGCCCTCGTTGATGGTCTCGTTCACATCGTTGTGGACTTCAACATCCAGATTGCCGTCGTCCTTTTTCTCTAGCCCGACCTTGATCGACGCGTTGTTCTTGACGATCTGCTCATAGTTTTTTTCCGATTGGAACCGGACCAGCTCATCGTCTTTTTTGTCTTCAAACATCAGCTCGTTGAACCCGCCCCCCTTGAGAGAGCTATTGGTCTTCACGCCTGATTGGGTCTTGTTGCCCGGCAGGCTGTAGGGCGGCATGGTTTTGTCATTGTACAACATGCCAATGCACAGCGGGCGATCCGGATCGCCCTCTTCAAACTGGATCACCACCTCCTGGCCGATCCGCGGGATCGCAATCGCGCCCCAGCGACTGCCGGACCATGGCATCATTGTGCGCACCCAGCAGGATGAATTGTCGTCGCTCTTGCCGTCCCGGTCCCAGTGAAACTGGATCTTGATCCGGCCAAATTTGTCGGTCCAGATCTCTTCGCCAGAGGGGCCAGTGACAACCGCCGTGTGAATGCCCCCAATGTTCGGCCAGGGCGTGATTTGCGGGCTGCGGTATTGGGCTGCGCTGGCAATCGCTTTGAATCGTACCAGATGCGCGTCGTTGTGTGCCGTCTCGGCGTCATCAACGCCCAGCGTCTTGAACAGATCGCCAAGCACGGCATCGCCCAGGGCCTGAACTTGCAAGAACTGGTGTTCGCATTCCAGCACCATGACATCGGTGGGATCATCGGGGCGGGGCGATTTATCCAAGACGAAGGTCTGACCAACCCCCATCATCACCGCATCCGAAAGCCCCTCAACCGTCTTGTGCTGCACGCTTTCGCTTTCCATGCGGACCTTGGCAAAATCTTCACCCAACGGCGCTTTGCGATAGTGGCCGGGGTAGTCATAGCGTTCGTGTTTCTGGTCGATGTAGGCAACGCCGGATTTGGAGCTTTCGGTCGTCAGATCTGCCGAGGTGGTCTCAAAATCGTAATCCTCCAGCGTCACCTTGCCGCTGCGGACCTCTTCTGCGTTGTTCCATTCAAACACCACCGGATCGGCCACTTCAATTGTGGATTTGATCGTCTGCGGCATGAACAACAGTTTGGACGGCTCGGCGATGGGTTCATGCGCACTGGGCGCGTCTGCAAGGACCATCTTTTCGGTGTCGCCCTCATGGCGGAAGAAATAATAGATCCCCTCTTCTTCCATCAATCGGCTGACGAAATCAAAATCGGTCTCGCGGTATTGGGTGCAATATTCGCGGGGCTGATAGCTTCCGTTCAGCTTTTTGTCGATGTGCCCGGAAAAGCCGTATTCCTCGATCACCTCGGTGATAATCTCAACGACGGTCTTTTTCTGATAAACCCGCACATCGGTGCGACGGGTCAGAAACCATAGCCACGGGCGAACCTCGGCGCGATAATGGGCGCCAACCTCAACCTTGCCCACATACTCAGCCGAGATGCAGGTGCCGCGAAACCAGCGCTTTTGCGCGTCTTTGTCATCGGCGGCGACCAGATGCATGGTTTTGCCAACAAGTTCCGTCAAAGCCAGCTTGGCGTTTTCGCAAAAGAATTCAACCGAGACCGTCGGAATGCGGCTGACGCCTTCGCGCACCTCTGCGGTCAGCGGCAGCAATTTCTTGCCTTTGACGTCACCTTCAAGCCGTAGCGGATAACCGGCAGGATCAAGATTCTTTAGCATGTTCTGCCCTCTCTGACTCTGATGAGCCTAGCCCAACCGGCCCCCACTGACCAATACGCAAGCCGCGGTCAGATGACCCCGGCCCCATTGATCAATCAAAACTGTAGCTGAACGCCCCATCTGTTACATCAATCGCCACTTTGCGGACCGTGTCGCCAACCATCATCCGGCGCAGAAACTCTGACGAGATGTCCGGCAGCATCGAATTGGTCACAATGGCATCGATCATACGCCCGCCCGATTCCAGCTCCTGACAACGCGAGACAATGGTATCGACCACCGCGTCCGTATAGGTGAACGGCACGCCATGAGCCTCCGAGACTCGCTTTTCGATCCGGCCCAATTGCAAGCGGGTGATTTTGCCGATCATATCTGGCGACAGCGGATAGTAAGGGATTGTCACAAGCCGGCCCAGCAACGCCGCCGGGAAAATCTTGAGCAATGGATCACGCAACGCTTTTGCGATGCCTTCAGGTTCGGGCATCAGGTCAGGATCGGCGCACATATCCATGATCAAATCCGACCCCGCATTCGACGTCAGCAAGATCAGCGTGTTCCTGAAATCAATTGACCGTCCCTCGCCGTCTTCCATCACGCCTTTGTCGAAGACCTGAAAGAAAAGTTCATGCACATCAGGGTGCGCTTTTTCCACCTCATCGAGCAGGACAACGGAATAAGGTTTGCGCCGCACCGCTTCGGTCAAGACGCCGCCCTCGCCATACCCCACATAGCCCGGAGGCGCGCCTTTGAGGCTGCTGACGGTGTGGGATTCCTGATATTCGGACATGTTGATGGTGATGACGTTTTGTTCACCGCCATAAAGCACTTCTGCAAGGGCCAGCGCGGTTTCGGTTTTGCCAACGCCGCTGGTTCCGGCCAACATGAACACACCAATCGGCTTGTTCGGGTTATCAAGCTCTGCGCGGCTGGTCTTGATCCGCTTGGCGATCATTTCCATTGCGTGATCCTGTCCGATCACCCGTTTGGCCAGATGTTCTTCGAGGTTGAGCACAGTCGCCAACTCGTCGCTGACCATGCGGCCCACGGGGATTCCCGTCCAATCGCCAACAACGCTGGCCACGGCATGGGCATCGACAATGGGCAGGATCAGTGGCGTCTGGCCTTGCAGTTCCTCAAGCTCGGTGTTTTTCGCCTTGAGCTGCGCCAACAGATCGGCGCGTTCCTCTGCTGTCATTGGGCTTTGCTCAACAGCGTCTTCACCGTCCGCATTTGGCGCATCCACCGGCGCACCGCCTTCGCGCAATTTGGCGCGCAGCTCCAGAATGCCGCTGACCACGGCCTTCTCGGCCTCCCAACGTTCATCCAACGTGGCAAGACGCGCCTCTTCTTCGGCCTTGAGGGCTGTGATCGCCTCACGGCGGTCGGCCACATCCATGCCTGCGGTCTCATCCCGGCCGATGATCTCAAGCTCTGTCGTCAAGGCGTCAATGCGCTTGCGGCTGTCGTCCACTTCGGCCGGGACAGCATGTTGGCTGACCGCCACCCGTGCGCAGGCGGTGTCCAGAACGCTCACCGATTTGTCGGGCAACTGGCGGGCGGGAATGTACCGCGCGGACAGGGACACCGCCGCTTCGATGCCTTCGTCCAGCACCTGCACCTGATGGTGATTTTCCAACATGGTAGCGATGCCGCGCATCATCATGATGGCTTTTGGGATGTCAGGCTCTTCGACCTGAACCACCTGAAAACGCCGGGTCAGCGCCGGATCTTTTTCGATGTGTTTCTTGTACTCGGCCCAAGTGGTCGCGCCGATGGTGCGCAATGTGCCCCGCGCCAAGGCCGGTTTCAGTAGGTTGGCCGCATCGCCAGTCCCCGCCGCGCCACCAGCCCCCACAAGCGTATGGGTTTCGTCAACAAACATGATGATCGGCACGGTTGAGGCCTGCACCTCGTCAATGACCTGACGCAGCCGGTTTTCAAACTCACCCTTCATCGATGCACCGGCCTGCAACAGCCCAACGTCCAGCGTCAGCAAACGTGCCTCGCGCAGCGCTGGCGGCACGTCACCGCGGGCAATGCGCAGCGCAAATCCTTCAACAACCGCTGTCTTGCCCACGCCCGCCTCACCGGTCAGGATTGGATTGTTCTGACGCCGGCGCATCAAGACATCAACGATCTGGCGGATTTCCTCATCACGGCCAACAATCGGATCAATCTCGCCATTGCGGGCCTGTTCGGTCAGATCGGTGCAAAACTGCTGCAACGCCTCTTCCTTGCCCATCGGGCCGGGGGCCATGGCACCAGACGCCTCGCCCGGAACCGCCCCGCCGCCGGTTTGCGATCCATCTTGAGGACGCAAAGAATCCTCGATCGAACCGTCCACGATGACGTCAAAATTGTCGGAAAGATCATCGGCTTTGATCTTGGCAAACTCACCCGAAATATTCATCAGGATCGGCCGCAAATCCGGTGTCTTGAGCAACCCCAGAACCAGATGCCCGGTGCGCACCTGATTGGAGTTGTAGAGCAGCGATCCGTACACCCAGGCCCGTTCCATCGCGCTTTGCAGATGTGCGCTGAGATCAGAGATTGAACTGGCACCGCGCGGCAGCGCGTCCAAAGCGCGGGTCATATCCGAGGACAGCTTGGCCGGGTCCAGCTCATAATGCTGCATCACCTTGGACAAATCGCAATTGTCGACCTGCACAAGCTGCGCCAACCAGTGAATGATCTCCACGTAGGGGTTCCCGCGCATCTTGCAAAAAACAGTGGCGCCTTCGATGGATTG
>Ga0316202_10002628_pt1 | contig 11597 bp, 10 predicted proteins | sample 3monrhotite_MG_FD_204934 | JGI IMG/M metagenome (GOLD analysis project Ga0316202, IMG submission 204934) | Microbial mat bacterial communities from mineral coupon in-situ incubated in ocean water Damariscotta River, Maine, United States -... | ecosystem: Environmental > Aquatic > Marine >... | reverse complement strand
TTCCCTGGATTTTCTAGATCAAACTCTCCTGCTGGAATTCCATCAGCCAAGATCACTTTCTTCACTTTAATTTTAAGCTTAATAAAAGAATTGTTTTGCCCGAGAGCAATGTTTAAGAACATATCCTTAAGCTCAGGATGTGTATTAAGCGATTCACGGAACTTATCCATATTGTGACTTGGCACACTGATTTGAGCGTTCACTCCTTCAGAAGCAAAATACACTCGCCCAAGCACTCCAAGTTCAGACCATTCTTCAAAAATTGTATCTCTAAAAGTAATCGTATTTTTAATATCTACATACCGATAAAAAGAAAGCGTGGTCCGCTCAAAGTCTTCAGCTTGAAGCTTTTGCTTACATTCTTCCTTGTTGAGTTTGTTTTTAATCTTGAACATGCCAAAGGGGTTATCTGGCGAGATTATAGGTAAAGGTCAAGCAAGTGTAAAGAGATCTCTAATCCTCAAAAATAACTGGTTCTGAACCTTGCACAACATAAACATCACGAGCCGCCTTCAAACGAAGATCTTTAGGATCATCTGTCCCTGTTTCATCACGATCTTTCGCCTTAAATTTCCCAAGACTCATAAGCTGATCAGCATACCCAACTTGAGCATCAAAAGCTTGATTTAGATCAAACTTTCTCGTTCCAATGGCAACACTTAAATATAAGTCCATCGTCATGGTCTCTTCATTCAGCTCCGCCCGACAATAACCAATTTTTCTTTGAGTCCATTCATTAACGTATGAACGCGCCTTTTCAAGAGAAATATTCAGTTCTTTCAGATCAAGTTTCATTGGCTTTCCTCTAAAGCCTTCAATAATACGTACACTAGCCATTTCTGGATCTACATTCCTACCTTCATAAAGACCAACAAATTCATCTCCACCTTTACGAGAAATAAGATCCTCATCTCGCAAAACTTTAGCCAAAATATTACCTGCATGAAGAATAGCCATGTCTCCCACTCGATCACCTAGAACCTTATTGATCACACCAAGTCCATTAAAATCTAAAAAGAAAAGATGACCTTCTCTGTGCTTGCTTTTGATTTTCCTCTCAAGAACATGGATTCGGTCTAAACCAGTTAATGGATCTTTATCAGCTTGAGCCTGTAGCTCTACATTCTCACTTCTTAAGTCCATAACCGCACTAATCTCTTCATTCAAAGATTGTCTTAATTGCAAAAGCTGCTGATTTTGACGATCCTCCTGATCAAGACTTAAAAGCGCCTGCTCCAAATGGGAAAGTAAACCAGCTAAAATTATTTTAGCTTCAGTTTTACTCCCACCATTCACTCTTGTAATTGCAGCTTTTAAATAATCAGCTAGAGGTCCCAAACCACGAAGATGAGTTACAATAACCCCACGAATACGCCTCGATTGAATTGCATCGATATCTGTTGCGAACTCTTTCTCAATAAGCTCCGCCTCAAAGGCTTTCGCTATAGAGGTCATCCAACTGTAACCAGAATCTGCCCCACGACGTGGACCAAATTGTGAAGCAATAGCATAAGCCATGGTTGCATGAGCTAGAAAGTCATCATAATCAGTGATGAGCCCTTCTGTTAGCGCCGGTTTTTCTTCATTAAGTTTCATACTCTCTAATTATACTACATTTTCAATCTTTTGCAATAGCCTTGGCGAACTTTTATGCTAAACTCAAGACATGATCAAATTCATGAAAAAAATCATTGGTTTAGGCGTTATGCTTCTAATTTTAGGAGTAGCCTTCCAGAACTACCAAGAATCACTACTAACTGGGGCAAATGCACCTGAAGAAATCCCTTTTGAAGATTTCGAAGGAATTGAGTTTAACGAAGAACTCACCGCTCTAAACATAGATATTCCCTTCTACACTCAAGCCCCTCATGCCAATTGGGACTACCCTTGGCAAGAAGCTTGTGAAGAAGCGAGTGTGCTACTCGTAGCCAATGCATTCAATGAAATGAACCTAGGACTTGAAGACTACAACACAGAACTTCTACGACTCGTAGACTGGGAAATGGAAACTTTTGGAGCTTATGAGCACACTACTGTAGAGCAAACCGTTCAAATGATCACTGAAAATTATGGTCTACAAACCGTGGTTCACACGGACCCCAACTTTGAAAGCATCCAAGAAATCATCAACAACGGGAATCTCATTGTCGCTCCTTTTGCTGGAAAACTATTAGAGAACCCCAACTTCCGCAATGGAGGCCCTATCTATCACATGCTTGTGATTAAGGGCTACGACGCAGAAAAAAAGCAAGTCGTCACTCATGATGTAGGAACTCGAAATGGAGAGAACTTTGTTTACAGTTGGGAAAACATTGAACTTTCACTCCACGATTGGCACGATGATGATATTCTACTAGGGTCAGCTCAATTTATTGAAGTCATCCGTCCTTAATGAGAATCGCACGTCAAATCACCCAAAAGATCGCTTGGTCCACAGCGGTTCAGTATTTAGCGAAAGTCGTTCAAATCGCACTGGGAGTCGTTACCATTAAATGGGTCACTAACGCTCTGGGACCCGAAGCCTTTGGCCAATATGGAAAGATTCTTGAATACACCTTGTTCTTTTCTGTAGCTGCTAATCTGGGGATCTTTGGGAACGTAGTGAGAAAGATGGCCGATGCTCCTAAAGATGGAAAATTATTTACCAATGCCTTGATCTTAAAAGGAGGTCTCACACTTATAGTCTTTCTCATTGGCGCACTAGCCACCCTGATATGGAACCCCAACCCTATCTTTATTGCGGGGATGCTCTTCTTTATGGCTTCCCTTTTTTTTGATCAACTCACAAGCATTTGTAATGCTGCTCTACAAGCTAATTACTGGATGGGTCGCTCGGCTATAGCCATGACTTTGGCTCGAGTCGTTGAGCTAGGATTAGCAATACTCCTCGCCAAGCAATCCGCAAGCATGCCTCTATTCTTTCTTGCTCCAGCGGGTGCGAGCCTTGTGGCCCTTGGCTTGACTACTTTTTTTGTTCGTAGGCGCTTCGAGCTCAAGTGGGTGTTGGATAAAAAACTTATTCGCAATCTCTTCTTAACGGCCCTTCCCTTTGGAATCATCAACCTGGTCAACAATCTCTACTTTAGATTCCTTCCCTCTTTGTTTATGGGGAAAGCTTTAAGTGATGAACAGTTCTCCTTTTATAGCCTCTCTATGGGAATCACAATGACAGCGAGTCTGTTTTCCACCTTTTTAATGTTCTCAGTCTTACCTATCTTTAAACACTCCCTGACGGAAGGCCACAAGTTGCGAGCAAAAAATATGTTCAAGCTGGCCATCATAATTCTAGGCTTAGGAGCTCTTCTAATGATTGGCGTAGGCTCAGCTTTAGCCCCATGGACCATCAGTGTGGTTAGTGACGCTAGCTTCTGGCAAAGTGAGATCAAACACCTCTTCCCTCTCCTGTTGGTTCTTGCAGGGGTCTCCTACTTTTATGATCTGATACTCATCACAATATTCGCGCTAGAAAAAGAGCTCTGGCTCCTTAAACGTGAAGGAATCGCATTAGTGATTGGAGGCTCTATCATGAGCTTATCCCTGCTCCCCCAAACCACAAGCGCCCGCGTGACTTGGATCATCGCAGGCGCTATTATTGCTGAATTGTTTTTAGTGACGATTGGTATGCGTCGAATTCGTCAGTGGCTTAGTTGAGTTCGTAGCTGAACCAAACGTAAGTGATACTTGTATCAACCGGTGTTCTATACCACATATTAAAATCTGAGAATGTGTAGTAGCTGGAAAGATCTGTCCATACCTCTAGATACGAACTAGAAGGCACTTCTGTCACCTCAGAATCTGGTGAAGAACTTGATGAATAGGTAGGGATAGAAGAACAAGTGTAGCTTCGTGGATCTGCAGCTGAAGCTCCATAACCACAGTACTCTACCAGCACATCACCATAGTAATCATCTGTATCCCACAGCACGCCAAGCGCTCCATATCCTCCTGTTTCCAGTTCAAGGAAGTAGGTAACACCATCTGAAAGATCATTGTAGAACGGGGCCGTATAAGCCCATACCGTTGTCACCCATGAAGTACTTCCATATCCTGTAACATACTGTGAACCAACCATTTCAACGTACAATGTTGGAATATCCGTTGCATCCGCTGGATCAGTTCCTTCATCGACTTCGTAACCATCACGGAAGTCATCTCCATCTGAATCCGTATCATTAGGATCGGTTCCGTAGGTGTTTACTTCATCTCCATCATCGACACCATCTGAATCAGAATCAGTGATAGTTGGGTCTGTTGAGTAAGTAATTTGTTCTTCGTAATCGTCCAATCCATCTCCATCGGTATCGTTCACACATTCATCAGTCACATAACCGTAAGTTCCATTGATCTCATCGTAATCAGAGAGCCCATCAGTATCACAATCAGTTGGGAAGTCTGTGGCATCCAATGGATCGGTTCCTGCTGCAGCTTCAGCTGAATCAGAGAACCCATCGTCATCATCATCGGTATCGGTATTGTTACCCGTTCCATCTCCATCCGTATCTAGCCATTCTGTAGAGTCAAGAGGGAAATCATCAGAGCTATCTGCGTATCCATCGTTATCATCATCCGTATCGGCATTATTACCGGTTCCATCTCCATCTGTATCTAGCCATTCTGTAGAGTCGAGTGGGAAGTCATCAGACGCATCTGCATATCCATCGTTATCATCATCCGTATCGGCATTGTTACCCGTTCCATCTCCATCCGTGTCTGTGTCTTCCGATGAATCATAGGGGAAGGCATCATCTACATCGAGAGTCCCATCGTCATCGTCATCGGTATCTGCATTGTCACCGGTTCCATCTCCATCAAAATCTTCCCATTCCGTAGAGTCGAGTGGGAATTCATCCGTTGCATCGTCATAACCATCTGAATCGGTATCAGATAAGAGAGGGTCGGTTCCAAGGGCAGCTTCTTCCGTGTCGGTGAGTCCATCATTGTCATCATCCGTATCGTAAAGATCAATGGTTCCATCTCCATCCGTATCCGTAGGAGTATCCGTAGAATCCGTTGGATCTGAACCACCCATCACTTCTTCGTAATCGTCATATCCATCTCCATCCGTGTCGGTGAGAAGAGGATCTGAACCGTAGGTCGCTTCATCGGTATCTGAGAGTCCATCATCGTCATCATCAGTATCCGCATTGTTACCGGTTCCGTCTCCATCCGTATCTACCCATTCAGTAGAATCGAGTGGGAATTCATCAGAAGCATCATCGTATCCATCTGAATCCGTATCCGTAAGAAGTGGATCCGTTCCAAGAGTTGCCTCTTCAGTATCCGTGAGTCCGTCATCATCATCATCGGTATCGGCATTGTTACCCGTTCCATCTCCATCGGTATCAAGCCATTCTGTTGAATCTAATGGGAAGTCATCTGAACTGTCAGCATAACCATCATTATCATCATCGGTATCGGCGTTATCACCGGTTCCATCTCCATCGGTATCTGTATCTTCCGTTGCATCTAGTGGGAAAGCATCGTCTGTATCGAGCGTTCCATCATTATCATCATCCGTATCGGCGTTATCACCGGTTCCATCTCCATCGGTATCTGTGTCTTCACTCGCATCGTATGGGAAAGCATCATCAACATCGAGAACACCATCGTTATCATCATCGGTATCAATATGATCATCGATACCATCTCCATCAAAATCAGTTGGGTAATCCGTTGCATCTGCAGGGTCTGTTCCAGCATCAACTTCATCCCCATCGTCATAACCATCTCCATCTGAATCAGTAACGAGAGGCTCTGTTCCATAAGTATTTACTTCTTCACCATCCGTGAGTCGATCTGAATCTGAATCTGAATCACAAGGGTTCGTTCCGTATGTGTCGTATTCCTCAAGGTTGGTGAGACCATCGCTATCGTAATCTGAGCTAGGATCGTCATAAACATAAGGATCGAAACAAGAGTAAACGATTTCCCATGCATCATCGAATCCATCAAGATCAGCGTCATTTGGCACATCGTATGGATCAGTAGGATTTGTTCCATAAGTATTTACCTCGAGACCATCAGTGAATCCATCACCATCTGTATCTGTATTCGTAAGGTCAGTGTAATAAACGTAATGTTCATTGTAGTCATCAAGACCATCTCCATCTGAATCTGTAGAACTATCACTTGAACCAAGTGCCATTTCTTGATCAGCACAAAGTCCATCTCCATCAGCATCCGTATTGTCAGCTAACTCCATTGCTCCACGATCAGAGGCCGCACACATTGGTCGAGTTGAGCCAAGGAAATCCACACCTGGATTGTAGATTGTTGTATCTGCTGTATTCACACCGTAAGACGCCGGATTCAGGTTGAAGTCACCGGCATAAGGATCAAGAAGTGAAAGTCCAATTGTATCTGTAATATCGTTTCCTCCATTTCCTGTTGCAAGCGTCATGTCGTAATGACTGTAGTTTGTTCCTCCAACAGTAAAGGTCATTGGAACATCGTATAGATTTGAATCGTAAAGTCCGATATCTGACCAGTTAATGACTTCCAATCCTTCCGCTTGAGAGAAAACATTGTTCATAAAGTCATATCCAGCGGCTGACATTCTATTTAGCTCGATTGCTGTGCTTCCCAATTCAAAGAAAGTATTAAATGCGAAGTTCACATCATTCGTAGGTTCTCCTACAAAGGCTTGGTCACCAAAAGCAAAAATATTATTAAGCACACTAGTGATCTCTGCATTTGAAACAAAGACAGCCATTCCATTATCTGAGAATCCACTCATCAATAGAGAAGACATGATTCCCATATCGTAGTAACCAAGTCCGTAATCAAAATTACTCGTTCTATTGAGAACATAACTTTGAACATCAGACTGAGTGAATCCCATTCCGTAATCTCCATAACGACCTGGGTTCCCTGCGATCTGATTCTCATGAACCACATCAAAGTCTGAACCGTAAGCTCGTACACCATCATTTTCTACTTGGATTTTATTTCGAGACATACTATCTACACCAACGGCAACAAGACCGATTCCAAGTTCTAGATCATCTAGCATATTGTCATCAATCGTCATCGTGTGATTTCCAATTGAACCGAAATCAACACCTCCCATTTCTGGAGAGTAAAGTGAAAAAATCTCACCCTTATGTGAATCCACTAGAATTCCATATTTCCCCATATCTCGAATTTCATTTCTATCTACATGATCTACTTCTGAACCGTTTGTAACGTATATCCCTGTCGTAGAACGGTTCACCTTATTTTCACTCACTTGATCAAGTTCAGAATTCGAAACAAACAAAGCTACATCCGTAATCAAATCAAATGAATTGTTTAGAATCGAAGGTGTTTTTCCTCCAGCAGTAATAGTACTTGATGAAGCATTCACCAAATTATCCACAGAGATTCCAACAGTCGCACCTTGAATGAAGTTATTTACCATTCCATCATGATGAATGTAAGTAAGGTCAACACCTTCCAAAATAATTCCAATTTTCTTTATTGTTCCGTAAGGCGCATGAGCCGTGAGATCAATATTGTTCTTATCAATAAACTTAAATGCTGGCTGACTTGCCATTCCTTCTCCTGAAAGCCCCACTCCATATTCTGAGATCTGATTGCCTGTAAAAGCCACTAGATTTGTATCCAAAACTCTAAAGGCGGTTTGATTAATATCGTGCCCCACTGCTGTATTAAAGCCCACATTCAAATCTCCTTGTCCCGCGAGTGACCCCGAACCATAAGCTTTTAGAGCTTGTCCTTCGAAGTTATTACTAATCACACTAGTAAATGCTTTTGAGTCAGAGACTTCAATGAGAGACTCTGATGAGCTGTGAATCAAATCTACAAAATCATTATTCAGAATCGTTACCATTCCTTCAGCACCTCTTACAATCAAAGGCACACCCATTCGATCTTTTTCGAAAGTATTTCCTTCAATATCAATTGTTTCTGAATAACCAGATCGTGTCACGTAAGCTCCAAGATAATGAGGACCTTGAACAATGACATCAGCTCCTGCTGCAAAAGTGTTATTTTTAACCTTAAGATTCTGATAAGACGAAGCTCCGGTCATGATTCCAGCGTAAGTCCCGTAAAATTCAAAACCTTTAATAGTGATATTTTTACCATCAACCACAAAGAGAGATCCTGTCTTTGGAGAACTTCCCCATTGTTTAATCACATAAGGAATTCCAGATGTACTGGATGTCTTCTCATGATAATAACCAGAAGTAGCCTTATAATGAATCACTACTTCCCCACCACTTGAGTAAGAGTAAGTATTGATCTTATCAATGGCCGCTTGGACACTTTGATAAGGCTTTGATTTGCTGTATCCCCAACAACCTCCTTTATCCACCCCTCCAGATGGATCCACATAATAATGAACCGTAACGCCCGTAGGCTCGGAACACTTACTCGCTGCTTCAGCAGAGAGAGTAACTCCAGTAAGATTCGTGCTCAACAAAAGAGCCATCACTACTAGGACTGAACTAAACCGTTTTAATCGATTGATCATAGCTAAGGTGACAAATGTCAAAATTAAGGTGTAAGTGTATCAGTGGTGATACACAGGTCAAGCATAAAAACCGGGCAAATAAGCGAATGTTTCATATCCAAGTTCCCCAATTATACAAAAGATGCTAAAACTAACAAAGCATCGGGGTATGGCGCAGTTGGTAGCGCGCTTGGCTGGGGGTCAAGAGGTCACAGGTTCAAGTCCTGTTACCCCGACCAGAACATTTCTGATTCCAACTTATCTAAAATCGTATCTCGAATTATTTCGGGATTTTCTGGCAATGAACCTTCCATAAAACCAAATACTCATCCAAAACTAGACAAAGTCAATGAAAATGCTATAATTCCACCCTGTAACAATTTCTATGTCACACCTCGCAAGACGAATGTCTCCACTACAACAATATGCAGAGACCGCCTGTGTTGAAACAGGAGTAGATCAAAGATACCAACCCACTCACACTGTTCAACTCAGACTCGATGAACGAACAGACTATGTTCATGCTTATTCAATTCTTCAAGCATTATCTCCAGCTTTAAGAAAACCAGATACAACTCCAGTATCATTAGATAGACTCCAAATCAGAGAACGGATCACTCGTGATCTATTTCTTTCTGCTGGTGACACCCCCCATCAAACAAGTTACCCAGGAGTTAAACCAGCTCTTGAAGTTGCAGTTAGCTATGACAATGGAGCGCAACGAGTTATTTATGGTTATCAATTTGGCCCAAAAATAACAAACAGAAATGATGATCCAATCGGCTTTCTTGAAGGAGATAACTTTCCAACTAGTCCAGAATTGGTTGATGAAACAATTGAAGCCATGGGTTGGAGGAAAAACCCAGGAATTTTTATAGCAAATTGGCTTCAAACAGCAGCACATAGTGCTGGGAGTCCAGATACAATTCAAAGAATGAGAAGTTTCCCACTAAGCCTTTGGAGCTATCGCCCCTTGATTCATTCAGCAAAAGGATTCCAGCTTCCTTCCTATGCAGATGGAGCAAGCTATGGAGTAGCAAATTACGTCACAAAAGTGACTGATGTGAGACCTTTAGCAAGCCTTCCTAACTCTAGATTTTTGGGTACAAAAGTAGATATTGTAAAAGCCAATAAAAGAATTGGAGGTGGGAAAATCAATTTTGCTATTCTTCCAGCTGATATGTTTTAGTAAGCTAAGATAAACGAATGAAAGCAAAATTCACTTACACATTCACTCAACAGCAAAACAACCAACTCCAGTTGGGCGCTTTGCATGTGTAAATAAATTTCTCATTCAAAACCAAGCGTCCGATATCTCTCGGGCGTTTTTTTGTTATTTCTAACCCATTTATTATGGAAATCATTACCTTCTCAAAATGAACATGAGTTAATCCTAAAACTTCTTGGCGGTGGTTTCCTCATTTATCTTGGATGGAAAATCATCTTCAGCCGTATGGCACAGCTTTTTAGTCGCTGGAGCTCTAAGAACTAGTCATTATTCATGGCCGTAAAAAACCATGTATTACTACAGCTTGAACCATATTTAACAGCCTCGTCCCTTGAAATACATTTCTCCCCATGAGAGATGTCCCGCCCCCTTCTCTTTTTTGCTAAGGATTTCCTTAGTAAATACCGCAAACTTGCATTTATTGAAGAAGTGTTTCTCCCCTCAAAAGCTGCATGGACTGAGGCACGAGTATGCCATAGGGGAATCATAATCTGATCACCCATAATATCTTTCGGATCAACAGGTACGTCTACTTTCTTTCTAAGAAAATCTAGCAGGCTCATATCCCGTTGAGACAATGAATCTGATTTTGCATTCATAATTCATAATGTTGAAGAGGATAGAGTAGCTCAATTTAAAGTTATGTCAATGTGCTACAATTTCATAATGGAACCTGAATTCGAGAGCAGCGCCAAACTTTGGAAATACCAAGTAGAAAAAGCAGCTTGGATGTTTCTAACAATCAATAAAGAATTATCAACTACCATCAAAAGCTTCCAAGGGAAAAGACGGGGCTTTGGAAGTGTGAGAGTAGAAGTCACCATTGGATCCACAACTTGGAAAACCAGCCTCTTTCCCGTCAAAGAAGGTGTCTATTACCTACCCGTCAAAAAAGCCGTTCGTGCATCGGAGAAGTTTGGAGAAAATGACACCGTCAAATTTAAATTTAAACTCATTTAAGATGTGGCAAGTTTACATTCTTCGCTGCGCTGACAACACGCTCTACACAGGGATCACCAATGATCTTGATCGACGGATCAATGAACATAATGAATCCAAATTAGGAGCCAAATACACCCGTGGCCGAGGACCGGTTCAGCTCGTGTATCAGTGTGAAATGAAAGACCGATCAGCCGCTTCGAAAGAAGAAGCACGCATCAAAAAACTATCTCGTCAGGAGAAGCTTGAACTGATTAAACTTTCCCAATCGTAACGCAGTGAATGGTTAATCCATTGGCAAGATGTCGGTGCTCGTAAGGGGTCTTGATATGTAAAACCTCATCTGTAATTTCTGGTGCGTAAACATCAGGAATATCTTTCTTCACTTCCCATCCTGACTCACCCACCGTTTCCTTAGTCCATTCATAAAGGGCCGTTGCATCTGTTTTCAAATGAACCACACCACCCGGCTTAAGAACTTTTTCATAAATCTTTAAGAATCGTTGAGATGTCAATCGTCGTCGAGCACGCCCCTTTCTTGGATGTGGGTCAGGGAATGTAATCCAAATTTCATCCACCTCCCCTTCGTTAAAGAATTTTTCTAAATCTTCAATTCGAGTACGAAGAAAATGTACATTCTCAATCTGTTGAGAAGCCAATGCTCCATGCCACATTCGTGCTCCTTTAATATCAACACCAATCACCGTCACCGATGGATCTCGTTGAGCCAAAGCCAAAGTATAAGCTCCTTGACCACAAGCCAATTCAAGAATCACTTTATCGCCCCAAGTTCCCTTGAGGTTTAAATCATCTTCACGCGTAGGTTCATGGACATGATCCCAATCGTGTAAGTCCTGGAAATGATCGAGTTTCTTTCGACGGTTCATAATTTCTTCGGTAGAGTGTCAGAGCCTAACCTGTTTGTAAAGATGCGATTAAAACTCAACTACCTTGTGATTCCTTTCATGGTTGCTT
>Ga0316202_10002626_pt1 | contig 11605 bp, 16 predicted proteins | sample 3monrhotite_MG_FD_204934 | JGI IMG/M metagenome (GOLD analysis project Ga0316202, IMG submission 204934) | Microbial mat bacterial communities from mineral coupon in-situ incubated in ocean water Damariscotta River, Maine, United States -... | ecosystem: Environmental > Aquatic > Marine >... | reverse complement strand
TGCGGTGTCTGTGAGAGGATGTAAATGTTTACCATTAGATACTTTAGCGTCTATCTGGAAAATTATGCTGTTTGCGTCAACATAAAGCCTATCGCCAACCCCGCCCCCGCCACGGATTCGGAAAGAGTTACCTGCTAAGATTAACTCTCTGTCTGCTCCGGCTCCAGTGGAACCAACTGATATAATTCCCTTAGACCCTGAACCAGAACCAGTGTACGCTATTTCTAGATACTCAGTATCAGTGTCACCATCAGTTCCGAGGTTGTAGAGCTTATATGAGCCGCCGACTTCGGAGGTTAGGGAGCCACTGAAGCTGCCATCTACTGAGTAGGTGTTACCCCAACGCTTTACTAAAGACCCTAATGTAGTGTTTTGACTCGCCGAGTAGAAAGATGAGCCATTCAAGAAAGCAATAGTGCTACCAGAATTCTGGAAGTAGATAGCGAAAGGGGCGTTAAGTCTTAAAGCATTGCCTCCGTTTATGACGGAATCAGAGGTAATGTTGATGTCGCCTGTGAAGTCACCATCTACCGCGTTGAAATCACCATTGCAGATAACCACACCATCAAAAGTGTGATCTCCCGTCCAGACGTAATTAGCGGCCAAGTCAATTGGCTTCGGAAAGATAGGCATATTAGCAATTTCGGTTGCGGTTAAAGATACGGGAGAAGAAACGCCTAAGAAACCCTTGACGCTTTACCCGTGGCTGCCGTTGCTGCCGGTTAAATAGACGCCGCCGAGGTTGTGCTTCGTTTACCTCAACATCGTAAACGTCGTTAGGCTGGGCGTAGTCCTCAGCAAAGTCATCAGCCATTTCATCAGAATTGATCGGTGTGAAATCGCCCTGAGGGACTGGAGCCAACTGGGGTTCCCGATCCCGTGAATTGAACAGCTCGATATTAACGTTTCCGTTGCGGGTAATCTCCCGCCGGTTGTTCCCAAATAGACGGAACCGCCGAGAAGGTGGACAAACACCCGATTCGCAATCAGGGCAGTCTTGGACGCAGTAGCCAACGTCCGCAGGTATCACGCCACCAGGTGAGTAAAATCCATCTTCACTCGCCGATAAATCCATCTCGGAAAGTGCAATAATCCCGCCAAGAATTACTAAAACACCTAGTGCCGCGAATACCTGTTTGAACATCTTTTACCTAAAATGGAGTGTCGTCACCGGCAGGAGTGCCATCGGACTCAGCCCAATGTGCTTTGCCAGTGCCTGGATTAATGTGTGACGGCGTTTCGTGTTTCCCGCCGACTGATTCTTCATCGTTAACGTAAAGATTGACCCAGACCTGATCGAAATTAACTACTTTGCCATCTTTCAAAACAATCTGCTTAATCTCATCTTCAAACTTGCCAGAGAACAGACCAGGACGGTCTTCGTTTTCCCAAATGGCACACAGCCCTTGGGTGTTCATTGTGTTCTTTGACTTTAAAACGACCTTAAATTTCGGTTTACGTCCCGCCATGGTTTTTCCCTCCAGAAATGTTAATTAACTTCAAACAATATAGCTACTTCTTCTTCTGTTTCAACTGCTCTTTCAGAATACGCTTCACAGGTTCAATCTTTCGACGATAGGCAAAGAATAAAGCAGAGCGGGCTATTCTCTCTGACATCTCACGATCACCGGCCAAAATTATGTTGTGACCTTGAGACACCCAGGACGCGATCGATTGTAGGACGACATTAGGTTTTATCTTTGACCGCCACTCGCCGGCCTCCAAATCCTGCCACGAAGCCTCCACAATAACCATCGAAGCCTCGTAAGCCTTGAGCCGCATCAGTTCACGTTCGAACCTTTCCCGACCATGGCCGATAACGCCAATGAAATCAGACAGCTCTTTCCTCTCAATGGAGATCGCCTCTGGGAAATCCAATAGGCCATAATCACCCGTCGGCAGAGTTCCTTTCTTAGCCTGCAACGGTTCAAGATTCCAGGGATTTTGTTCCCTAGTATCAACGACAATTCGACATTCTTCCCTATCCGTCCTAATCTTCACCGCTTACCCTCCTTAACGCAATGTCCACTATTTGGTCGTTTTCCAAAACCTCAGATGCCCATTTGCCCATCATTTTGACCTTAAATGCCCAACCTTTACTCGGTTTTTTACGTGTTAAAACCCAAATGGGCATTAGAATTACTCTCTCCCTAAAAGTTTTATAAAGCTGAGTTAAGGTTCTTAGGAGAACTTATGGGATTAGGGTCTTTCTGGTGCCCAATTACTCCTCAGATGCCCATTTTCTGTCCCCATCATCATCCTTTGGCTGTCCGATTCCATTAAATACCATCTTATCACGAAACCAACCATCCTTTGCCCTTTCGTAAGTAACTCCTGGAACTTCCTGCATCTTTGCCTTAAAGGTCTTTCGCTGCATTCTGTTACCCATATCCTTAAACAGCTTCCACGCATCCGCTAAAGGGATCTGGTTGGCCGGAGCTAATGACAGGCACTCATCAATAAACTCTTTAAATGAATCTTCCTCGTGCCGATAATCAAGCGTTGCATCTGTTACTGCCTTCGGCTCAACCAGACCTTCGTTCTTATACTTTTTGGCACCCCTAACCAACCAAGCAAAGATGCCAGGCCATTCGGCTTTTAGGTCGTCAATAATCTTGTTATTCGGCTCCCTTCCTTTAGCTTTTAATGCCTCAGGAATATTAACAGTAAACGGGATTAGCTTGATCCTCCTCCAGATACCATGATCGGTGGTCGTGATTCTCGGCTTGTGGTTTGTTGAGCAAAAGAATGTATGGGTTGGCTTAAACTCAAAAGCATTTTCGTAAAGTCGGCGAGCCGTTATTGATTCGTCCCCAGTCAATTCCTTAACCTTCCCTGCCGCTATCTTACGCCCGTCCTCTGGTTCCCCGACAAATATTGCCCGCTTTCCAAAAAGATTGGCCTGACGGTGTTCATCTGGCTTGTCGGTAGGCATTAACAGGTCGGCACTCGCCATACCGCTGTAGGTTCCCATTATCCCGTGAATCGTGTTCCAACAAACCGATTTCCCATTTGCCCCATCACCAAACGCAAAAGGCATAATCGTTTCGTCGGTAATACCGATTAGAAAATACCCCCACAATACCTGCATATAATCAATCAATTCCTGATCCCCTCCAAATACCAGGTCAAGATGATCTAACCATTTCGGGCACTCTGAGGTCTTGTTCCATAGAACATCAGCCCGCTTGGTAATCAGGTGACGCCTTTTAAACGTGAACTCCGGCGTTAAACCGTCCACCCTATCTTTACTTTTAACCAGAGTCCCCCAACCTGATTTAAGATTAACCGTAGTGTTTTTTACGGTCATTAGCCACGGATCAGCGTCAAACTCCGTCATTTCGGCCTGAACGCTTGGAAGTCTTGAGGCATGGGTCAGAACCTTTTCGGCACGGTTCCCGTTCTTCAACCCTCTGAGAAATTTAATCAACTCAACCTGGTCTTTTAGGTCAAGTTCTTTTGCCTTTGTCCAGCCCTCAATAGATAGCTTCTCAATAAAACGCATCAACAATTGATAGGCTTTTGGCGAGCCGGTTACAATTTCCCAGACCTCACCACCCCAAGTTGCCCAAATTTTACGGCTTGGAATGTACTTTAGGTCTTTCCCGTGATTGAGAATAAACAACTTAGCCAGATTGTAATCTGTAAAATCGTAATTTTTTTCAATCCTTAAATCTTCAATTAGGTTCCCAGCATTGGCAAAATGCGGTTCTTTTGCTATATTATTGTCTTCAGGCATGTTTTTTCCTTTGGTTTAAATGTGGTTGTTTATCGGCCATGTTTGTCTCCGCATTCAGGTTGGTGTTATAAAACGAGGCGGCCAGGTTAACGACTGGCCGCCTTTTTTCTATCCTAGCTTTTCACTCAGCACTTGCCAAGCTAACGCCGCTGTCTGTGGAACTACTCCGTTCCCCAAGATTCTAAGTCTGTCGATCCTGTCGGCAGTCCCATCAGCCACTCTACCCACTGCGGGTTCAACTGCCCAATGGTTCCCAGCTCCCCTCGTCTTGCCATTGCTGTCAAGCACTTCGACGCTTGAGAATTCCCTTTCAGCCGGAACTTCTGCTCTGATGCCGTCGGAGTTGGCAATAATGAATAACCTCTCCCTCCGGTGCGGTGCTCCAACTTCTTCCGCTGAGAATATTCCCCATTCCGTTCTGTAACCTGCTTTTCCCAAATCCGAAAGCACTTCACGCAGCCCGTTTTTGACGTGCCCTCTGACGTTCTCAAGGAAAACCCATCTAGGCTTAATTGCTTTAATGTGTCTGAGGATGAATGGCCACAGGTGCCGTGGGTCATCTTCTCCGAGTCCCTTGCCGGCAACGCTAAACGGTTGGCAGGGGTATCCGGCAGTGATGATGTCCACTTTTCCGCGAAATCGTTCTGATGGGAATGTTTTAAGATCCGTCCAAATAGGAGCCGCATCCATGGAACCCTCTTCCATCGCCTTAGCCAGAAGTGCCACGGCGAACGCTTCGATCTCCACATTAACGACGACTCTATGCTGGATTCCAGCAATTCCAAGTCCTCGCTCGATTCCACCGTAGCCAGTGCAGAAGCTGGCAACGGTAAGTTTTTCGGGACAATCCACATTAGCTACCCTCCAATCTCGAAGCGTTGTAAGCCTCCAAGAAGTCACCAGGCCATGACCCAACATCCTTAGCGTTGGGAGACTTTAACCACTTGAGCAAACGTTCTACGGTCTCATGGGGCAGTTCTCCCAAGTCGGCACCCTTTGCATTCTTCACGAACCGGCGGAACTCATTCCAACTGAGGAAAGTCTGGCTGTGGTCACGATCAACCACCGTTGCAATCTGATCCAGCAATTGGTCAGAACCCACCAAAGTAGTTTCCACCTGTTCCCCTAGGTACAAACTGAACCCGAGACCATGAAGTGCAATGGCTTTGACAAAACACCGCTGTTTGGCGTTCTGAATGTCGGTTGCCGACGGGTTAGCAATGGCCTTGTTTCGGTAGTCCATGACCGCAAGCGTCGACGTCCTGCGAAACTCACCAATTGAGACCGTGCAACTTACTTCCATAGTCTCATCAGAAAACACCACGTTATTCCCAAAGGAGAATTCGGCCTCTGGGAACTCATTCATCAGCAACGCCCACGCCCTTGACCAGCTCAAATAGTCGAACCCGTTCTTGGTTTCAATGTATTCGGCCACCGGCACCAATGACAATTGCCGCCAAATCTCTAATCTGTTTACGCTTTTCATCTTTTCCCTCTCTTAGATAAATTCATCGAATGCCGGAGGTTTTTCCTCTAGCTCAACAACTGATAGCCTCTCATCAAATATCGTCTTCTGCTTTAATCGCTCTGAAAACCCGTGTGCTTCCTTCAGATACGCAATCAAGCCCCTTACCTGTGATTGGTCGCCGCGAAAGAAACCGGAACCGTCACAGCTTTCCGCTCCGGCATCATGGCAAGCCCACAATTTCCGGTAACGGTTAACCCTGCCGACATGCACACGATCACACTCGGCACAGAACCGCTCAAGGTTATCCCACTTCCACTCGGTTGTCCCTCCGATAAAGCAAACCACGCCCTCCGGCACATCCTTTGGAGTCATTCCATCCTGAACGGCGATTGCCAAGGTAAAACCGGTCTTGTCTAGATGTGGCCGCCACTTATCGAACTCCCTCCTAGTTTCTGCCGCGTTACCTGGCACATCGGGAACAACAACAAACCTTGGAGGAGTCAATTGCTCTGAAGCCCAGGCGATAGCATCCAGCCAGGCCGCCGAGTCCCAGTGTTCCCGTTGGGTAACCATGTCCCGACTAAAACCAGACTTTAGCCAAGCCGAATACATTTCGTTATCAAGTGCCCACGGCAGGTTTCTTGGATTTCGTTTGCCGCTTGGTGAAAACAAGACTCCAAGACTGCCAGGAAATACCATTTCTAAGACGTGTGCGTTTGAGCTGTTAGCTGGGTATACAATCATTTGTTCCCCTTGTAGTGAGACACTGCAATAATCAACAAATCTACAAACTCGAACCACTCCGCACCCTCGTAATCATTAACCAACCGGCGACCTAAGCTAATCGCCTCCGATGTTGACCGGTCAATCAACAAACAGTCGGCAATGAACCCCACCGCAAATTTCTTTCTTAACGGTGACCTCCAAAGCAACTCCTGAATGCGAAGTGACAACATTGTGATTTCTTCCAACGCGTCGTTTCCATCGTTCATTGTTTGCCCTCCCAATATTCTGCCTTTGTCCATTCAAACGGGTAATTAAACCGCTTTACATTGCATTTCCTGGCCTTTTGCATGAGCCTAAGCGATTCCCAACCAATGCGACTAAAGTAATTGAATTTAACCTCTGAGTTAATATCAGAAGGGTTTTTTACACCTGGAAACAACTTGAACCACTCACCGTAAAGCCTTCTAGCTTCACATTGTTCGTCCACCGTCATCAGCTTGCAGTAATTTATCATTGGTTCCCCCCTAGAAAGTGCTTAGGGTCATCAATCACAATCAGATTTAACCATCGGTTATCACAGCGGTCATTGTTCTTATGAACCACCCGCTTCCCCTCCGGCGGCAGCTCACCGGTCTTGATAAAGAAAGCCAGGTTATGCCCTAGGATTTGCTTTGAGTGTTCTACCCCACCGATCCTGATAACCCTGCCCTCATTTGGCCGATCATATCCGGCCTTGAGGCTACGTGGCCGGCCTTGACCGTTCCGACGCCATGAAAACTCGCCAGTTGTGGCGTTGTAGGCGATCTCTTGAGACGCTAAAGCGTAGTAAGCCTTCAGTAAACTCTTACTCATTTTTCCCTCCGTTAAAGATTAGTAACGGGGGAAGTATAGCGGAACGCTAGATGGAGTCAATACCTAAACCGGCGGCACTGGCAACGGCAAACAACCTAGATTTCCGTTTAAGCCGATCCCAAAATTGTCAATTGTGAAATCAATTGCATTGTATAGGTTTTGGGTATTTACGCTTATCCCTGTATCGTTGCACATATCAGAGCCGAAAAACCGCCAGATTGCTTTCCCGTTACTGCCGGCAGAACTGGCTAAACTCACACCATCTTTTGTGGCTTGCCAATCCCAATCAATAGTTCCGTATTGAGTATTTGGAATATTGTAGACCGGATTATAGAATTCTATTTGGTAAGTCCCTGCAAGATTTGCTGCCGACTGATTTGTTAAAACAGTTACTTCTTTATAAGTAAACCCTGTACCATAACGCCAAATCACTTTAACATCATAATTTGTGTTTGATTGTCTTTGAAATTCAAACTGTATTCCAAATTTATATCCATCCGCCGCTGTTGCTTGACTATTGACTGAGAAATTTAAAAACGACTCATCGCCAACGTCTACTAAATCAACAGAAAAAACATTCCTTTTGTTATATCCAGTTTCGTAACCCGTACCTAATGCCAGGTTCCCATTTACCCCAAAATGCCGATAGAATCCGGCAAACGATCCACCAGTGGGATTTGTCGTTACTGCCTGAGCAGAGGAATTGACTGTAATAACCGTATTGGATTTTGAAGGCTGGAGTTCAACTACATAGGGATTGAAACTTGGGGTAGGCGGTGCTGTCGGCGATAATATCACTTGACCGCTTGTATAGCTGGAATAGTCGTCTAACGCACACGGCGAATAAAACGCACAACCACATCAGCACCGGCTTACACTCATCTTCGTTTTCATCAATTACCTTTATGGTTTGCTGCCGCCCCGTGAAGTAATGCTGCCGCCGTTGCTGCCGCAGTCGTCTCACACTCAGCACCTACGATACGCCAAATCCCTTCATCCTTAAACCATTGAATCAAAACCTCTTTACCCGCTGAAATGGTTTCTGTTGACAACCAGTCTAAATTCGCGTCAACTTCTTCCCCCGTATCAACTGGAAATTGTCCAGTATCAGCTTGACGATATATTTGAATTGTCCCACTTGTTCCACTGGTAATATCGTTTTTGGATTTCCCGATCTTCACTTGACCGCCTGAGAGAACCGTCGGTTGTCGGCTGGCTGTAAACGTCCCTACTTGCGGATTCCGTGCCCGAAACTCCGATGCCATCTGCCGGAGTGTCATGACGTCTGATTCTGAGAGGCCAACAATCATAGGTTTAAACTGCTCCAATCTTTAGTTTCGAATATTTCCCAATTAACGAAACAACTCTTACCTTGGGTATTGGTTGACTCATCAACTCCAAGCCTTGCACCGGTGCCGTTCAATGGCCGGCGGTCACCGACAGCAATAATATCACCTTCAAGATTCTTAAACGTCATCGGAACAATGCCAAACTTGACCGTTCCAGCGGTTGCGTCTGGGTTCATCTTATCAATATCTGCTTGGGTGTAAGTCCCTCCCCCTGGTTTCTTCTGGCCAACGTAAACCCGCTCTGATTGGCTTGCGTCAAGTTCCGAGTGAATCCAGGTCAGTTCGTTGTATTCCATTGAGAACGACACGCGGAAATAAAGCACCCCATCTTTCCAAACCGGCTGTTTGGAAATCGGTTTCATCTTTAAAGTCTTAGCCGGATAAGTGTAAGTTGCTTTTGTGCCGCTGGAATCCTGTTCAGTAATTGTTAAGCTGGCATTGTTTACCGTGTTTGTATAGTCAGCGTAGGCACTGTTCCAACTGGCCTCGTTTCTACTTACGGTGATAATTTCCCGATACTGATTCCGAGTCGCAAGCACTGTTTCACCGGTGCTAACCAAGATGTTCCCATCTTTTAACCAGGTTGGCTGTGTTCCTATTGCGGTGCCGTTTCCACCAGACCCGCCACCCTCAGTAACGTTTAAAAACTTAGCGTCGGTGATCGGTTCAGCATATTCTAAGAATTGAATATCAACATCCTTGACCGCTTGCGTTGGAGTATTGACCGGCTCCCCGTCTTTGTTCCGGTCAAACGATTCTGTTCGGTTGCTCCAAGTTACTGTGATATGCCATTTCCTACCGGTGGCGTCACCGTCAACCCTTGAAGGAGTCCTTGAGATAACGTAAAGCGTTTGGCCGCCAAAGGTTCCAGATGATTGAATAGCTGGAATTCCAGACGCACCCAATGCAACTGTGAAAGCATCGTTACGATTTGCCGTTATGGTTTGCCAGACCTGGACAACGCCAAGTTCAATGAAACCTGCCTTGACGTTCTCGCTTGCGTTTTCGCTGATTAATTCTGCGGCCATTACAATCCAATTCCCGTTGCGTTTGTGAACAAGTCGCCAAGATACGCGATTCCATCTGATGTTTCCTTCGTATTCTTAGCGGTTTCTTTTATCTCTTTTTGTTCTGTCTTTTGGTAGCTGGTGTTTTTGTTCATGATCTTAAACGCTTCGGAACTACTGGAGGCTATGCTATCCAAAGGGTCTGTCATAACTGCTTCGAACTGGTCGTTTGGTTCTTCATCAAATCCGACAGCTTTACCGGCCATCCCTAGACCGCTTCCCATCCAGCCCCCTATAGTTTCCCCCCAGGAATTTTGGCGTTCCTTTTCCTCAGCTTCCCAACCAGCATCCCAAGCCTCTCTTGACTGTTGTGCCTTATACGCCCCTCTGTCTTTTCGCTCTTGATCTCTGGTAATCCCTTCTTCCCACTCCAGCGTTGCGTTCATCCATGCTTCATCTTTAGCCCTTTCCTTTTCTTCTTCAGCTTTATACCCCGCTCTTTGTTCGTCAATCTCCTCCTGAGACTTGGCACGGTTCCCCGTCCTGCCGGTTAATGCAAGTGCTGTTTTGTCAGAAGTTCCAAACAATCCCCCTCTTAAAAAATTTTGCCCCAACTCTACTTTTGTCCCAAGGTCACCCTCGAGGAAAGTGGTCATGAAGCTACCCCTCGCCATCTGGCTTTCAGCCGCAAACGGATTAAGCCCCCCCATAGAATTCATCGCCAACGCCTTTTCGTATTTTGCGTTATACAAATCAAGTTGTTTCATCGACTCAGTATAGGCAGCAGCTTTCTTGGCTTCTTCTTCGGTGATGATAACGCCCAAACTCTTAGCCTTTTCAGCTTGCAAATCATACTGATCGTTAGTCAGACTCATAGTTGTATGCAGCTTGGCCTGTTCATCGTCAAACAATTTTGTCGCAATTAAAAGCCGTTCACTTGTATCGGTGACCTTGTCCATTGCTCTGGATAGAATCCTGAACTGTTCCTCCGGCGTCTTTCCTTTTAACTCATCAATTGAAACGCCCAGCATCTCTAAGGCAACTTTAGCCTCACCGGTTCCATTGGCAGCTTCTGCAAGTCGGCGGGTCATCTTCTCAATGCCTTTGGTGGCACCGCCTTCAGATAATCCCGAAACGCCTTGGGCAATGAATTCTAAACCGCTAAGGAACTCAGTTGACGCACCAATACCCTGGGCAGTCTTCCCAAGTTCGTCAATCCGTTCCATCTCCTCACGAACTGATTGAAGCCCTTGTTGAACTGCCGAGAATGTTACGTTCGCTGCAATAAAACCACCCATTGCAAGGCCGGCACCTTTTAGATGATCCTTAAAACCTTTAGCCTCTTTGCCTGTTTTCTCGAACCTGGATTCAAGCGTTTTTAATCGGTGGGCGTATTGCTTCGAACTAACGCCGCCGGCCTTAAACGTTTTATTTAAATCGCTAAGGTCTTTTTCAAACCTATCCAACGGCGTCTGTGATGCTCGAACTGTTCGGTTAAAGTCTTTAAACTCGGCAACCGTCATCTCTAACTCTTTACGAGTCGGCTTGGCGTCGGTCTTAATCCTGAAGTTAATGTCGTAGTTTTTGCCGGCCATTAATTGAACACCTTATCTAATTCCTTGAATATTGCGTCGGCAACTATGTTTTCAATCTTCGGCGTGACAACCTTTTTAGCTGCCAACAAATAACCCTTACCTTCAACTCTTGGCGAACCCGATTCAACCGGCACCCCTAGCCCCTGGTTCTGTCGTTGTCCGTTCGGGCCTCTTTTCCCAACCGTCCAGCCACCCTCAAGTAAATGCACATGGGCACCTGTCGGTCTCTTAGCGTAAACCACTGCCGCGTAGTTTGGGTCTGATTGTGTCGGCGGATACACCTTTGTCGTAATGGAACGCTTGGCGTTGCCGGTTTCCCCCCTTGGCAGCCGGTCTTTCCATTCCTTCTTCATCACGTTACCGGCTCGACGCAAAACACCCTCAAACGATTTCCGAACAAATATATCGGGAACCTCAGAAAGTCCTTTTTCGATGTCCTCAATTTTGATTTCAACGGACAATTTTGGATTCCTCGAATTGGTGCAGTTGCTTTCTGATTACTTCCATATCGTCTGTCTTGGTCTTACTCGGCTTGTAATCCGTTAACGCCCGTGCAATCTCAGCTCCAGACTTCCAGGTCTGCCGACGATGTAAAGCCTTTGGGTCTGCCGATTGCATTAGCTCTAGCCTGTTAGTCGAATTATGGATTTGTGCCAACACTTCCGCCGTCCTACTCCAAGGGTTATACCAACCATCCAAGATAGCCGAGGCAATCCACCCGTCCCACTGTTCCCGCGTCAGCCCATCAACTAAACCGCCAACATCGGCAACGCCAAGTTTAACGGCCAGTCGATAGGCAAACGCTAGGTCAGGGCACCCCTGGAGCGTTCTTACTCCCCCAGTATGTCGCTTTCCTCCCCGTCGATGTA
>Ga0316202_10002624_pt1 | contig 11608 bp, 13 predicted proteins | sample 3monrhotite_MG_FD_204934 | JGI IMG/M metagenome (GOLD analysis project Ga0316202, IMG submission 204934) | Microbial mat bacterial communities from mineral coupon in-situ incubated in ocean water Damariscotta River, Maine, United States -... | ecosystem: Environmental > Aquatic > Marine >... | reverse complement strand
GCAGAATTCTGTCTCGTATGCGCGTCAATGAGCGCTCTCGTCCCGCTGGCCTCCTGCCTGGCTTGCGAAGCCGGCTTCGCCATTCCGACTTCGCCGATTGTCACTCATGGTGATCCATGCGGGCTAGATCCGCCCTTCCTAGCGGAGGTGCAAGGAGCCTACGAAGGCTGGAGGGACTCCGCACTGCTCAGGCTTCGCATGTCCTTCCCGGCCGACTCCGACGAATCGGTCTCTCCCAAGTGGAACCTCTTACCCCAGCTTCACGCGATCCGCGTGGAGGAGGCGAGTGCAGCTAGCCTCGAAAGAGCCGGCGTGCTGGGTCAGAAGGTGGCTGACGAACTCAGGGTCCGAATGCTTGCTGAGGAGCGCAAGATCGTGCTCGCCCTTGAGAAGGAAAGCGACTAGCGCGGTCGGTGGGAGACACTGGGTTCCTCGTAGCTGCAGCTGCCAGGACTTCAGCTTCCCAAAGATCGGCTCGACGTCGAACAGGTTGCGACGGACGTCGTGGAGCCCGACGGGATCAGCGTCGGTTCGGTCGCACTCGATCACCGACTTCCCGCCCGGAGCCGGACGGCGCGATCTGGTAGCAGTCGAGGTCGCTCGCAGGTGTGGCCTGCAACCACCGGCCTCGCCTCGGCAGGCTCCACCTCCGCCGCTCCCTGCTGCTTCAGGTTGCACACACGAGTGCCTGCTATGCATTTCACGCCTTGTTTTCAACACACAGCTTCCTGCTACCGTTCTGGTGCCTCCAAGTGCCCTCCCGCAACTCTCACCCCCTATGGGTCTGCGGGTCGGCACCCTCGTCCGACAAGACCTAGACTCGACCAGACTTGTAGACTCAGCCTTCCCCTCAAGGGTCATCGGGAACAGAGCCCGGATTGGTCAGTCGACGAATCCGTTGGCGGTCATATTGGGCGGACCGCCGCCGCGGCGGACCTTGATCACGCGTTGGGGGGCCTCGAGGGCGAGGACGACCTTGAGCGAGAGCTGGGGAAACCAGAGGTGGAACAGTCCGTCGGCGTCGCGGTAGACCTCCTCAGGATGCCCCAAGCGTCGGACGACCGCGTCTCCGGTCATGCCCGTGGTCACCCCGTGGAAGGCCCACTTACCGGGGCGATACCACTTTCCTCCGCGTTCGAAGCGGCCCGTCTGGTTCCCGTTAGCGTCGATTGGACCGGCGCCGACAGGCTCCCCGAAGATCTCCACGCGCTCGATCGCGCCGAACTCGTCAAGCAGGACTCGCAGACCTTGCTCGTAGTAGCGGAGCTCCGTGTCGGTTCGGTCGTCGGGCGGCCCGAGGGCGGCGAGGGCGGTAGCGGCTGGAGCGCCCGTCGTTAGCTCCTTGGGGACATTCGGCCTGCGCTCTTGGCCTTGCTTCTGGCCTAGTGCGGGATCGCCGGAGGAGGTGGTCTCTTCGCTGCCGCGGTGGATCGCGAGCTTCTGGACGAAGACCTGGAAGTTGACGATCTGCTCTTCTCCTCGCTTGAGCCTTCTCTCCAGCTCCTGAAGGCGTCGGGCCTGGTCGTCGAGGCGCTCTTCAAGCTCTGCAACTCGTCTCGCTTGGGCTCCGCCGGCTGCTGAGGATCGGGAGTCAGCCACGCTGGCCTGGGAGAGCGGGGTGCGGGGAGAGGAGGGAGGAGGACCTCCTGTCTTGCTCAGCCACACGCCGAGGCCGAGGCCCAAGAGACAGGCGCCGAAGGCTGCGAACACAGCGGACCGAGACATTGTCACCTCCGGACTGATTGCAGGTTCCGCGACCACCGGGAGCTAATGGCGCGGATCGAGCTAAGGAACTGGTGCGAATCGCCGATCCCATCGCGGTCTCGCTGGACCTTGAGGGCGACGTCGACGGTCTCCTTCTCGACGAAGCCAACCTTGATCATAGCCTGGCCGAAGCGCAGGCGAACGCCGCCGCTCGCGACCCTGCTCTGGAGCTGACGGTCGCGCTTGAGGAACAGGAGTGGTTGGCCCGCTTGAGGAGGCGAACGACGCGGTCGCCGATACATCCGACACCCGGAAGCTAGGATCTTCATGCGCCCAACCATACCGTGCTTGTCGTGGCGCCCAAGGGGACCGAGCGAGGGTTGGGCCGGACACCGTTCCGGGGCGAGCCCCGCCCCACAACCCTGACTCCGGCGCTCACCCTCCGAGACGCGGTCTCGGAGGGTGAGAGCCTCTTGCCCTAGAGCGGCCCAGACTTCGAACTCCCGGCCGTCGCGAGCCGCCCAGGTCCGAAGCCGATCGCTGCTCCCGTCGCTCGCGCCTTGTGGAATTGAACTCATGGCCGAGACCCCCTTCTCGCGATCTTGCCGCGAGCGGAGAGCGCTCCCAAGTAACTACTCGCAGGGAGGTTAAGCCTCCGCGAGCCGACGGCGTCGCAGCCTGTTCGGGGAGGCTGGTCCACATCATTCAGCACCATTCGGCGCGTTACCTCCCAGCCGACCTTTCAAAAGTGAACATCCCGGGGTGGGTTTGGTCTACCGGGCTGGGGCTCACGAGGGGCCAGGGCCTTAGCTCGGCTCTCCCTTCGTGCGGGGTTGAACTTGTGTCGAGGAGCCCGCTTTGCTGAGTAAGAGGAGACCGCAACCCAACCTGAACGGACCCCCATGAACCGCCTCGCCTCAGTCGCCCTGACGACCTTCGCCTCGCTCTGTCTCGGGACGGCAATGGGGGCCGACGAGAGCCAGTCGCGCCCTGCTCCCCCGCGATTGGGGGACCGCGCTCCGATCGGCTCGCTGACCTTCGCTGATCTCGAAGGCAACGCGCGAACGCTGAGACGCGCCTCGTCCGACGCCGAGTGGGTCGTCGTTCACGTCTTCGACCCAGGCCGTATGGACCTCCTCCCGGGTACGAAGGAGCTCAGCCGCGAGGATTTCCGGCGCGCCGGCCGCGAAGGCGGGGGCCTCAATCCTGCGCGCACCCCCAAGGCCTGGACCCTCAACGATCACTTCGAGCAGGCCCACGCCCGCCACGCCCATGAGAAGGGTCTTCGCTGGATCGGGATCACGACCTACGATTTCAGTGAACGCAGGCTGAAGCGAGAGCAGCGCGAGTGCGAACAAGGCAAAGCGCGCCGGGAAGCAAAGGCGCTCTCAGGCAGCCGTCGGAGGGTGTTGGAGCTCCACCTCAAGCGCCGCGAGCCTTACAGCGCCCTCCTTCAGTCGCCTTCAGCCACTACTCTCGCTCGCCTTGGCGTCCGCGCCGTGCCTGCGATCCTGGTTTTCGACGCGCGGGGCAAGCTGCTCTTGTCATGGCAGTCCCTCAAGGACGATAGCGCAACCAACCTTCTCCTGCGGAAGCTGAATTCTCTGGTTAGCGAGCGCAACGCAGCCAAGCGTGCCGCCCTCAGCAGCGAGGAGTCCGGCCGGTCCGCGCGCTAAGGAGCCGACTAAGCGACGACAGACCGCGAGCTAGCTGACGGCGTGTTCCGGTGAGCGTTTGCGAAGTCGAGCAAACGACCGATCCTGCCGGCAGCACCAATTCGCAGATACGCAAGGGAATTGCCATGCTGAGCAGGGACAGGGCCTTCGAAGAAGTCGGGGAACGACTAAGCAGTGCTCGGCTCGGCCAAGCTCCGAGTCTGGCTCGCTCTGCGCGGACAGTTGGTCTCCGTGCTCTGGTCTTCGGTTCAATCGCGTTCGCCTACTGCCTTGCGGTGCTCAGCAGCCCCGGGCCTCTTGACTCCGCGCTCGTCCTCCAGGGACTAACTCTGGGGGCCACCTTGGGAGGGTTCGCGATCGGTCTCCCAAGCGTAGTCGAGTGCTGGCTCGTGACGTGGTCAGAGCAGCGTGTGTTGCGGGGCATTCTCCTGCTCTACTTAGCTGGACTGATCGGGTGGCTCCTGACTGGCGCTCAGGTCGTGTATCTGTTCAACGTAGCTAAGGGATTCAGCCCGAGCGCGTCCCTGGTGCAGAGCGTGGGTGCGCTAACTCAGCACCCGCCGCTCTTGCTCATGCTCCACGTCTCGCTTCCCGCTGCCCTGGCGCTGGCGAGCCTGAGGCACCTCCGCTGGACGAACACCGCACCGAAACACGCGTGGGTCTGGGTGATTCTGGCGGTTCTAGTATTCTGCCTCGTCAGTCAGAACTTGGGCTTGCTCAGGATCTCAGCTGTCGTCATGGGCCTCGAGATCCTTTTAGGTCTCGCCTATCTGGTCGTGAGGGCTCTCCAGATTCGGCTCTGGCCCCAGGACGCAGAGGTGCCGAGTGAGTCTCGGGCCAAGGTCGAAGTAGACGCCAACGTAGGCGGCCCGTGAGGAGCGAGGCGACGGGGACTCGTCTCAGGATTTCGGTGGCGCCTGAAGTCATTCTGTTCCGGGCTCCACGCGCAGGACAAGACCGAGCGAATACGTCTACGTCACTCACAGCGGTGCATACCTGCCGCCAGTCGGTGCTGGGACCGAGCGACCCTTCCCCGCTCAGTAGACGCCTGACCAGAGTGCGGTCTGCCTGGCGTCAATTAGAAATCCCCATCGTGTTGCCTCACCCAACGACGTTACCCGGCAGGGCCCGGCTGCCTCACCCGTTCTGCTACCACCAAGCCCTCGAGCCCCCTGCTCCTCGCCGTCGGCGTCGGTCGCACGAAGTGGGCGAAGCCCCAAGGGCCGACGTTGGGCGGCGAGGTGCAGGGGGCGGCCCCCAGCTCTGAGCTTGAGGTTAAGAGAGATCTCGGTAGCAAAATCGTGAGGCAATGGGCTCGGGCTCGGTAGCAAAATCGGTGAGGCAATGCGGTGGGGAGATCTAGTTGTCGTTCAGCAGCGGTCAGTGTGCAATATCGGGAGGGCGCGCGAGCTCATGAATGTTGGCGCCGGTCTCATGGATCAAGCCTTCGCTCAACTGGAGAGGGCCCCTCGAGAAAGAGAGCAGGCAGCGTCGCCAGGAGCAGGGCACCCTGGGATCCTCGTATCTGCAGCTTTCAGGAAGGACGTCCAGTCCACTAAACCTGAACCGATCTGACGTAGTCAACCCTTCGCTCCTACACTTGGCCTTCCGCCACCGATCCACCAGAAGCGCGATATGTCCAAGAACTCCCGAAGCCTGAACGAGAACCTGTACGAGCGCCTCTTGGCTGAACGGCAGACTTTCCTCGCGTTCCTCGAGCGGCGGCTCGGGGATCCCACGCTAGCGGAGGACCTACTTCAGGGCGCGTTCGCGAAGGCGACCCAACGACTGGAGACCGTTCGCGACGAAGAGTCGGTCGTCGCCTGGTTCTATCGAATCCTCCGCAACGCCATCACCGATCAGCACCGGCGCAGCGGCGCGGAGGCGCGCCGCTTGGCCGACTATGCCCAAACGCTGAGCGACTCGGCCGAGGCGGACCCAAGCCAGTGCGCGGAAGTCTGTCGCTGCGTGATCGCACTAGCCGACACACTCAAGCCGGAGTACGCCGCAGCCCTTCGTCACGTTGACCTTGCTGGACACTCGGTCGCGGAGTTCGCTCGAATCGTCGGGATCACGCCCAACAACGCGAGCGTCCGGTTGCACCGGGCCCGCAGAGCCCTCAGGCGTCGAACACTGGAGTTTTGCCTCCTCTGTGCCGAACACGGCTGCTCGGACTGCTCGTGCGCCGTCAGCGATCGCTCGACCAACCAAGCCGCATCCAGCTAGACCCCGACTTACTCCTCTTGGCTGCAGGCGGAGTCTGCGTGCGACGTTGCCTGAGAAGCCCTGCGCCACGTGGATAGCGACTCCTAACGCTCGATCCTACCGGTCTTGGGTGTCGACCGCGACGAGGCTCGCATTGCAGATCTGAACGGCTCCTGCTGTCGGGGTTGCATGCACAGCCACTAATCGGTTGGCCGGCCATGTGCTTGGGAGGCTAGCGAATCCCCGTAGCACTTAGCAGCGGTCGTGACGGACGGGATTCGAGATGCTCTCCGCTAAACTGCTCAACCATTCAAGGGGCTGCGTGACACGAAGAAGCCGAAACTGGACGCTGGCAGTCGCCCTAGCAGTGCCACTCTTTGGAGCCGCAGGCTGCCAGACACCCGGACGGCTTGTGTCGTCCAAGACGAGCCAGGTTTGCCCTGAGTGCGAAACTGAAACGCGGACATTTTCGCTCGAGGGTCTGACTTATGACAAACACATCTGCCCGACCTGCCGCACGGAAGAACGAGGAGGCGACTACCCCGAGACCGTTCACTACTGCCGCAAGTGTAGAGCGATTGTGGAGCCTTGCCCATTGTGTCGGGAAGAGCGCTGAGCTCAACTCCTAAGTCGCAGCGCCAGTTTGATTGCGGGCCAACTGCCAACTCGGCTCAGGCCACTCGCCACCCCGGGTGACCACTCTTCCACCAAGCTATGTGTTCGACTGAAGGCCGGCGGGAGGGCAGGCGAGCGACCGGGGACGGGTATGGCCCGCCCACCAAGCACGGTCGCACGTTCCCTTGGTCTTGGTCGTGATTGCACCTGCCCACCAATCGAAGTGACGGAAGCGGGCTGGGCCGCGACCAGCAAGGCTACTCTCGTCATGCGTCTCTGGCCCCTTTCGGGTCCATTCGTCGCCCCTAAGCCTCGACGGGGCCAGGCGGCAGCGAGAGCGCCTCATGGTGGCGTCATGCCTCAGCTCGCGCGACCACGCCTGTAGAGTCAGGCGTCTTTGACTGGCGGACTACATATCCAATGCTGTGGCCCGCGCGGCTGTCAAGGCGTCCCGCCCGGTCGTCGGGCCGCCAGACCCAAACAACACTGTATTTCAGGCTCCCCCCGACCACGGCTTCCTGTCTTGGCGTTGCCCACATCCGGCTAGACCTCAGGAGTTCGGGAGGGGGATCATGGGAGCCGCTCCATGGCCCGTGGCGTTCCATTGAAGGCGGGCACGCCGCTGAAGGTAGTCAGGGGAAAGGTGATTCACGTTCACTCCTGGGCGTTTCCGGGCGGTCGTCATGCCTGACCGTATGCGTGAGCTGCTCAGCTGAGAGGTAGGTCAGGGGCCTGGCTTTCCTGGCGCTCGATCTTCAGGCTGGAGCCGAGGACCAAGACTGAAACGCCATGCCTCCCCACTGGGGCGAGTTCAACCCGGCGATCCGAAAACTGGGCTGAGCCACTGGGACTTGAGCCCAGTGGCCTGGCCTGTGCTTCGAATCGATCGCGAGTGAACTCCCTGACCTTGGCCCGAGTTGGAGTCGCTCGCCTCTGGGAGGCCAAGTGGAAAAAACCGACACGACCCCCGACGACACCGCTCTGGTTTCAAGAACGCCGCACTGCGCTGAATCAGAGAGTGGGCGTCTGGTTCTGAAGCGCCTAGGCATAGACACGCAGCACGAAGCCGTGATCTACATGCCACGTGACTGCCACGTCTGCCGTGCTGAAGGATTCCAAGCGCACTCTCGCGTCCACGTCCAGGTGAACGGAAGGATGGTCCTAGCAACGGTCAATCACACCACTAACAGACTCCTAGCCCCTGGGGAGGCAGGGCTGTCAGAGTCGGCCTGGAAGCGCCTTGGGGCTGAGGAGGGAATGTCCGTATCTCTCGGGCACGCACCGACTCCAGCGTCTCACGGGCACCTCAGGGGGAAGATTCATGGCCGTCGCCTAGGCCGCCAGGAAATGCGCGAGGTCATAGAGGACGTCGTGGCAGGCAGGCTGTCCGACATCTACCTCTCTGCCTTCATCACGGCCTGCACCGGCAGCCTGGACTTCGACGAGGTCGTCTCCCTCTCACAAGCCATGATCGAGACCGGAGACCGACTTCATTGGGACAGTGACCTGGTCGTCGACAAGCACTGCGTAGGCGGCTTGCTGGGCAATCGGACAACTCCGATCGTCGTCGCCATTGCAGCAGCTAGCGGGCTCACGATCCCCAAGACCTCCTCTCGAGCCATCACTTCACCCGCAGGAACAGCCGACGTGATGGAAACCCTGACGAACGTCGATCTGGACGAGGCGGCTATGCGGCGGGTCGTCGGCCAAGAGGGGGGGTGCCTGGTCTGGGGCGGAAGCTCTCGACTCAGCCCCGCTGACGACATCCTCATTCGCATCGAGAGGGCGCTAGACCTCGACAGCCTCGGCCAACTCGTCGCGTCCGTCCTCTCCAAGAAGATCGCGGCCGGCTCTACCCATGTCGTCCTAGACATTCCCTTCGGTCCAAAGGCCAAAGTCAGGAGTCGCGACTCAGCTCTCCAGCTAAGCCGTCTGTTGGAGGGAGTTGGAAGGTTGGTGGGCCTTGAGATCCGTGTCCTGCTCACGGACGGGTCCCGCCCAATCGGGCGTGGCTTCGGTCCCTCGCTTGAGGCTCGCGACGTCCTCGCCGTTCTCACGAACAGCCCAAGGGCTCCACAAGACTTGCGTGAGCGCGCCCTCGTAGTCGCTGGCGCCGTGTTGGAGTTCTCTCCTTCGATAGAGCCAGGTTGTGGGCTAGACGCCGCCCGCCAGGTCTTGGCGGACGGTTCGGCTTGGAGGAAGTTCCAGGCGATCTGCGAGGCGCAGGGAGGACTGCGCAAGCCCCCGCGCGCAGCCCAGACCCACACGGTCGTCGCCGCCAAAGGCGGTCGCGTCACTGAACTCGACAACCGACGCCTGTCCCGGCTTGCCAAGTTCGCCGGTGCCCCAGCAGACCAGGCCGCAGGGCTCGAGCTCTTGGTGGGATTTGGCGAAACAGTCTCGGCGGGACAGCCGCTGTTCACGATCCATGCCATGGCGCGTGGCGAACTGAGATACGCGCTGGACTACCTCGAGTGCCAGTCCGATCTCGTCCTGCTTGAAACGGAGGTTCTATGAATCCCCCCCTAGTCTTCGCCCTACCCGGAAACGAGGCCTTCGCCGAGGCTATCGCGCGGGAGTTGAAGGCTGGCTTCGGCACAGCAGTCGTTCGACGGTTTCCCGACGGAGAGACCTATGTCCGCCTCGAAACTGACGTGTCCGAGAGGGAGGTCGTGCTCGTCTGCACCCTTCACCAACCAGACGACAAGGTGATCCCACTCGTGATGCTGGCCGAAGCGGCGCGAGACCTGGGAGCTAGCAGCGTCGGGCTGGTAGCGCCCTATCTGGCCTACATGAGACAGGACAAGCGCTTCCACTCAGGCGAAGGCATCACAAGTGTCTACTTCGGACGGTTCATGTCGCGAGTCTTGGATTGGCTCGTGACCGTGGACCCTCACCTTCACCGGCACTCGACGCTCGCGGAGTCCGGATACACGATCCCAACCCGTGTTGTCCACGCGGCACCGGCAGTTGCAGACTGGATTCGAAGTCACGTTGAGAATCCTGTCCTCGTTGGCCCCGACAGTGAGAGTGAGCAATGGGTTGAGGCGGTCGCCAAGCTTGCCTGTGCGCCGCATCTCGTCCTTGAGAAGATCCGTCGAGGTGATCGCGAAGTAGAGGTCTCGGTGCCCAACGTCGAGGAGTTCAAGGATCACACGCCGGTCCTAGTCGACGACATCATTTCGACATCGCGCACGATGGTGGAGACTCTTCGGCACCTCGTAGACGCCGACATGGCTCCAGCGATTTGTGTCGGGATCCACCCGGTCTTCTCTGGTGACGGGTTGCGAGTCCTCGAGCAAGCCGCTCCTGCACTGATTGTCTCCTGCGACACGATCCCCCACCCGACCAACGAGATCCCCCTCGCCTCAGTCCTGGCCGTGGCGGTCACGGAAGTTCTGAGCGGGGATCAGACCGCCGGCTAGGCAGCGCGACGTGCGACCCAGCTATCTCGCAGCGATCGGCTGTGTCAAGACGAGATCTGGGCACTCGCTCGCGCGAGTTCTCCAGCCCATGGCGGCAGCGCACTTTCATGCGCCCCTGGCTCTGAGTCACGGCGATCAATAGGTGGTCTCCTCGGCTAGTAGGACTGACACAACCCCAGACACACTCGGGAACGAGGATCGCGACGAGACCGGATATAGGGTTGGCCGTTTGGGGCTCGTGGTCGCAGGGACGATCGGAGCCTTGCAGTTCCTGTCTTTCGTAGTTGGCGAGACCGGAGAGTGGCTCCCAACCCCTGCGACTCAGCGAGGAGGATCGGCGCAACTCGCCGTCCTCCTGCTCTCACTAACCGCATACGCCGTTTCGACATCCCAGAGCCTGCGTCAGCGATCCCTGGTCTGGGGGAGCGCCTACCAGCTCCTCGGAGCTGCCTGCATGGCCGTGTCTCAGTATTGGGGAGCTCACGACGTCTCCGCTGATAGCGGCAACCCAGCCTTTCTGGCCATGTGGATCGTTCTCTTCCCACTTGTGGTCCCTGGACTGCGAGCTCACAACGGTTGGGTCGCCGTCGGCAGTGCCTCGCTCCCCGTTGGCGTGCATCTGGCTTGGTGTCACTGGGCTGACCACCCGACGCCAAACGGGCAAGTCCTCTGGGACACGTTCTTCCCATACGCGATCTCCGCAGCGCTTGCCATAGGCGTGAGCAAGCTGACGTCGAGTCCAAGGAGTCAGAGCACAGTTGCGGGTCAGGAGCCCCGAATGCTTGGGTCCTACCGCCTGGTTCGTCTGCTCGGTGAGGGAGGGATGGGGGAAGTCTGGGAAGCAGAGCACTCCCTCTTAGACATGCGGGCAGCGGTGAAGGTCATCAGGAGCGACTCCGACGACGGAGACAGCGAGGATCCCGATCAGCGTGTCAGGTTGGCCCGATTCGAGCGAGAGGCTCGATCCACCGCTCGGTTGGAGAGTCCGCACACGATCCGCGTTCACGACTTCGGAGTCACTGAGGAGGGCGAGTTCTACTTCGCAATGGAGCTGCTTCGGGGACTCGATCTGGACGAACTCGTCAAGCGCTTTGGCCCGCTCCCAGCAAGTCGAACGATCGAGATCCTACTCCAGGTCTGCGAATCCCTCGGCGAAGCCCACGCCCAGGGACTCGTCCACAGGGACGTGAAGCCGGGAAACCTCTATCTCTGCGAACACGGTGCCGTCTACGACTTCGTGAAGGTGCTCGACTTTGGACTCGTGAAGGCCGAGCCGAAGGTTGGGACGACGAGAGTCACAAAGAAGGGGACTGTGCTCGGGACGGCCGCTTTCATGTCCCCGGAGCAGGGAGCGGGAAGGGAAGTCGATGCCCGGAGTGACCTCTATTCGCTTGGCTGTGTCGCGTATTGGCTCCTGACGGCGCGCCCAGTTTTCGACGGAACTGCGATTGATGTCTTGGTAGGACACGCCTCCCAGTCCCCTCCGCCTCTCTCAGTGCACTGCAAGGGTGAGATTCCGGCCGACTTGGAGAGGGTGCTCCTGCGTTGCCTCGCCAAGCAACCTGAGGATCGCCCGAGGTCAGCCCAAATCCTCCACGAGGAGCTGTCGACCTGTGGAGCAGGAACACGCTGGACTCAGGCTCAAGCGATTGAGTGGTGGAACACCCACGTTGGTGATGGAGATCCCTAGCTGCCACCCGATCTCCGAGAGTCCCGCTGCTCAAGGTCAGAGAGCCGTCCACGCCGATCCGGGCGGCATTTCAAATCTGAAACGTCCGGTGACTTGGCTCCTCTAGTTCAGAGAGCCACGCCGAGCCGGACGGCATTTCAAATCTGAAACGTCCGGCGACTTGGCCCGTGCACGCGTCGCGCGGAAAGTGACCCACCCAACGCGCACGAAATGACCCACCCCTAACCCCCAGTCCCCGACGATTGGCGTTGCGACACGTTCAACCGACGGGGGGAAGGAATGCTAGGGATGGG